>VSSL01000710.1_pt1 | contig 10189 bp, 9 predicted proteins | sample 4557531 | NCBI WGS metagenome assembly VSSL01 (sample SAMN10986726, study PRJNA523729) | hot springs metagenome | isolation source: hot springs | place: India:Timba, Gujarat | collected 2018-05-31 | reverse complement strand
ATGGATCTACCCTAAGCCAGTCCTTGCTTCCCATTTATAGAAATGTGAAGATTATGTAAGCATGTGTTGGCCGGCCTTCATGATGGTGGTTCGCTGATACCCAACCGGTGACGGCGAGTTGTGGCGTGGCGTCGTACCGGCCAGACGATGATCAGACCAGCCTGCTAGTGCGAACCGATCGGGCGTTGTATACGGCCAAAGCCACTGGACGCAAGCGGGTTGAGATCGCGATCAATTGACGTAACAGCGAGACAACGGATCAGGAGCCTCTGCAATCGATGCTATAATAGCCACTACGCTGACCAAGCAAGGGGTTCTGTATGAGCATCGAGCAGATTGTTGCCGGGTGCGTGGTGCAGCTTGAGAGCATCCACACCGCACGCGAGCGTGCGATCGCAGCGACGCGCGTTTTAGTGCGGCAAAGCGCTAACAGTATTCGTGCTGCCCATCGCGGCGATTTTGCCACGGCCCGCCATCTCTTGGCGGTAGCCGAGGGAGTAGTAGCCGAACTCAATGACGCTACTGCCGGTGCGCCTGAAGTGCGCTACGCCGGTTACACCCAAGATGCCTTGAAAGAGTACGCCGAGGCGCATCTAGTGTTAGCCTTTTTGGCCGGTGACGAGCCGCCGACCGGTGAAATGATCGGCGTTGAGCCGGCGGCCTATCTCAACGGTTTGGCCGAGGCGGCGAGCGAGCTGCGCCGGGCGATTCTCGATGGCTTGCGCCGGGGTGAGGTGGCGCGTGGCGAACAATTGCTGGGCGTGATGGACGATATCTACAGCGCATTGATCACGGTCGATTTTCCCGAAGCGATTACCGGCGGTCTGCGGCGCACCACCGATGCGCTGCGGGCAGTGCTTGAGCGCACTCGGGGCGATGTGACAACGGCGATCAGGCAGGAATATTTGGCGACGGCGATGCGCGCGTTGGAGTCGCGGCTTGAGTAGCCGGCAGTCGTGAGGGCATGATGCAGGTTGATCAGGAAACGCAGGGTCGCCGCAATAAAGTGGTGAGCGCCGCCGATGCCGTGCAGGTGATCCGTAGCGGCGACACCGTCGCAACGGGTGGGTTTGTCGGCACCGGCTTTGCCGAAGAGATCGCGATCGCGTTGGCAGAGCGGTTTCGCGCTACCGGTGAACCGCGTGATCTGACGCTCGTCTATGCGGCGGGGCAGGGTGATGGGAAAGCGAAGGGGTTGAACCATCTCGGCCTGCCCGGTTTGGTGCGCCGGGTGATTGGCGGCCACTGGGGCTTAGTGCCGGCCTTGCAACGTCTTGCCGTCAGCGGGCAGATCGAAGCCTATAATTTGCCGCAGGGCGTGATTACCCACCTCTACCGTGACATCGCTGCCGGCAAGCCGCGCACGATTACGCGCGTCGGCCTCGGCACATTCGTCGATCCGCGCATCAGCGGCGGCAAACTCAACGATCGCACCCAGACGGATCTGGTCGAACTGATCACGTTTGATGGCGAGGAATATCTGGCCTACAAGACCTTCCCGATCCATGTCGCTATTCTACGCGGCACGACTGCCGATACCGAAGGCAATGTCACTATGGAGCGCGAGGCGCTGACGCTCGAGGCGCAGGCGTTGGCGATGGCCGCGCACAATTCCGGCGGGATCGTGATCGTGCAGGTCGAGCGGTTGGCCCAGCGGGGCACGCTTTCGCCCCGCCACGTCAAGATTCCCGGCATTCTGGTTGATTGTATCGTCGTCGCGCGTCCCGAACATCATTGGCAGACCTTTGCCGTGGCGTACGATCCGGCGCTGAGCGGCGAGATTCGGGTGCCTACCGAGCTGTTGTCGCCGATGCCGCTCAATGAGCGCAAACTGATCGCGCGCCGGGCAGCGTGTGAACTCCAAGCCAATGCGGTTGTGAATCTCGGCATTGGCATGCCGGAAGGAATTGCGGCGGTAGCCGCCGAAGAGGGCATCTCCGACTTGTTAACGCTCACGACCGAGCCGGGGGTGATTGGCGGTATTCCGAGCAGCGGGCTCAATTTCGGCACCGGCATTAATACCGATGCGATTGTTGATCAACCGGCGCAGTTTGATCTGTATGACGGCGGCGGGTTGGATCTGGCCTTTCTTGGCTTGGCGCAGGCCGATGCTGCTGGCAACCTTAACGTGAGCAAATTCGGCCCGCGGCTGGCCGGCGCTGGCGGCTTTATCAACATCAGCCAAAATGCGCGCCGGGTGGTGTTTGTGGGCACCTTTACCGCCGGCGGCTTGCAGGTGGCCGTCCATAATGGGAAGCTCCAGATCGTACAAGAGGGGCGCGAGCGTAAGTTCGTCGAACAGGTTGAGCACATTACCTTTAGCGGGCGCTATGCGGCCAAGCGGGGCCAGCCGGTGCTCTACGTCACCGAGCGCGCCGTCTTCCGGCTCACCCCGGCTGGGATTGAGCTGTGCGAGATTGCCCCCGGCATCGACCTTGAACGCGATATTCTGGCCCAGATGGCGTTTCGTCCGGCGATGGCCGCCGATGTGCGGGTGATGGATGCGCGCATCTTTCGGGATGGGCCAATGGGACTGCGGGCAGAACTGGTCGGCTTGCCGCTCGAACGGCGTTTCAGTTACGACCCGCACAGCGGCATTCTCTTTATCAACTTTGAAGGTCTGCGCATCACCCGGCCGGAACAGATTACCGCAATTGCCGATCACGTTGACCAACTGGCGCGCCGGGCCGGCCAGCGAATGGCGGCGGTGGTCAACTACGACAACTTCAGCATTACGCCGGAACTGTTGCCAGAATATAGCGCGATGGTCGCGCACTTGATGGAGCGGTACTACACCCGCGTCACTCGTTATACAACGAGCGCCTTTTTGCGGATGAAGATCGGCGATGCCTTGGCGGCGAGCGGGGTGGCGCCGCATCTGTTCGAGCAGCAAGAAGAGGCATTACGCGCGTTGCGCGCGTCGCCAGCCACGGATGCCGGTTAAGAGCGGGCTGCACCGCTAACCGGCATCAGCCTTCCCTATGGGTGCCCGAATCACCACAGTGGTGCCCGGCCCAGCGCCAAATTGCAGGGTGGCCCCAATCTGGCGGCAGAGGCCCTGCACCAGTTGCATGCCAAGGCTACCGCCGCCAGTATTGACTGTGGGTGGCATACCGACGCCATTATCAGCGACTTCGACCCGCAACGCATCACCCTCTTTATGCAACCGCAAACTGATGACGCCATCTTTGGCGCTATGGGGAAAAGCGTGCTTGACGCTATTCGAGACCAATTCGGTGACAATCAAGCCCAGCGCAATCGCCTGATCGATATTGATGCTAATGCCGTGGCTCACTTCGCTGGCCAGCCGGATCGGGCTGCCCCGCACACTGAGCGAACGCCAGACGCTGGTGGCAATATTTTGCAAATACTCGCCAATGTCAATGTGGGCCAGACTCTCTGAGCGGTACAGTTGTTCATGCACTAACGCTAAGGCGCGAATGCGGTTTTGGCTATCTTGAACCGCGGCGCTGACCCGCTCGTCGCTAATATTTTCGGCTTGCAAGCGCAAGAGGCTTGACACGATCTGCAAATTATTTTTGACCCGATGATGCACCTCGCGCAGCAGCAGTTCTTTTTCCGCCAGCGCGGCGCGCAGTTGGGCGGCGACCGCTTGCGGCCCCGACAAATCGGTCACCACCGCGCACATATTGGCTTCGGTTTCGTCGCGTAGGGCGCGCAACGAGATCTGGGCCGGTCGCTGCGAACCATCAACCGCTTGCAGGGTGATGGGCCCCTTGCTCGAACCGGCGGCGCCGGCAGAGAGCAGTTCAGCACAGAGCAGCCGGTCAGCCGGCGCGACCAGATCAAGCAACGAGCGGCCCGTCAATTGATCTTGGGGCAGACCGGCCATTTCAGCGAACTTGCTATTGCAATAGAGAATGGTGCCATCGGCCAACAGGGTCAAGGCGCCTTCATTCATCGTTTCGACCAACACCCGGTAGGGGTGTTCGGCGCCGCGCAGGGTATAGATCAACGGGCCACGCGGCCCATCAATCACCAGCGCATCAGCCTCGCCCATCTGTAAGGCCCGCACCAACTCTTCCAATTCAGCGAGGCGCGCTTGAAGGCGAGCAATCTCGGCCGGGCTCATCTGTGGCTCATGTCCCATACGGCACTTCCCTATATACTCGCGCGAGGGTGTATGGGGGCAACCCCGTGTGTTGCCGGTACCACGCTCGTGAAGCGACACTGCTTAATCATCATCGGTCAGAATATTCAACGCGGCAGCCACTCGCGGCCAATCCGACGAACGCAATTCACCGATAAACGCGGTAGGCGGGCCGGGTTCGACAACCAGCAGGGTCGGCGTCGCAATAATATGATCTTCGCGCGCCCGATCAGGCTGTTGATAGACATCGATCACCTCAAGCCGGTAGCGACCGGGCATATACCGCTCGCACAACCGGCGCACCGTGGTAATCGCGCGGGTCGAACGGCTGGTCGCGCCGGCGACGTACAACCGCAGCAATGGTACAACTGGCTGATTGGTGATATCCATCGGCTCAGCTCCCTGTATGTTGCCGGGGTGTTAGATCGAGCCCAACCAGCACCCGTTCCGTGTTCGAGAGATCGCCTACGATTTTGCGAATGGGCGGCGGCAATTTGCGCACTAAGGTGGGAATGGCCAGAATATTGTCGCTGATCGCCCGTTCGGGTTCGTGATGTAAATCGATCACGTGAACCCGGTAGCGGCTCTGCAAATATTGATCGCAAATCCGGCGCAAATTAGCGATCGCGAGCAGACTTTTAGGAGTCTGCCCGGCAATATAGAGCCACAGATCATATTCATACTCTGGCGCTTCATCTGCCATCGCTGCCCTCTTGAGTAGAGTCACGGTACCGGCTCGTCGCTAGCCGGCTTTGGATTTGCGCCTGTGCGCGCGCTTCCGACAGGGCTGCGTCCGCATTCATCTCGTCAGTGAGCGCAGCCAACTCGGCTTGCAACGCTTCGATCTGTAAAGACAACAATCGCTGTTGCAAGGCGTAGCGGCGCTGGCGCTGGATCGTTTCCCGCTCGCGCAGTTCATATTCGTGGCGGAGCCGCTCTTGTTCGGCGATGCGCGCGGCGCCAACCAACACGGTCTCGCCAGCGGCGTAAATGTCTACCAACCGCAACCCGTTCGCATCCATCACCAGCTCGCGCACCTGATTGGAATGGCGCATGCCACGGGATTTGAGCACCAGCAAGCTCCGGTTGCGTTCGCCGTTGGCCTCGTGGTTGCGCAAGACGATCCACGTATCGACCAGCGATGAAATATTGACCTCGCTTTGGGCCGGATCGGCGCCGGCATTGGTTAAGCTAGTAGCGAGGGTGGTGACCCCCAACGACTTGAGGCCATCGAAGAGTCGGAACAGCATGGTCGTAATATCAACCGGGCGGCTGATGGTATGAAAACCGGTGATCGGGTCGATCACCACTGCGCGCGCCGCTCTGTTCCACCACTTCGAGCAACGTGATCAAGTGGGTCTCTAGACCGGCCAGCGAAGGCCGGCTACTGATGATCTGCAAAAGACCGCGATCGCGCCATGGTTGCAGATCAATCCCGATCGAGCGCAGATTGCGCGCAATCTGATCGGCTGATTCCTCGAACGCAAAGAAGATCGCCGGTTCGCCGCGGGCGCAGGCAGCGGCGACAAACAACGCGCCAAGGCTGGTTTTGCCCGAACCGGTCGGGCCGCTCACCAGAATGGTGGAGCCGCGGTAATAGCCGCCGCCATCGAGCAATTGGTCAAGATCGGGAAAGCCGCTTGAGATGCGTTCAGCGGAAACCGGATACCTTAGCCCGAACGAGGTGATCGGCAGCATGGTGATGCCACGTGGCCCGATCGTGAAGGGATACTCGTTGACACCGTGCGATGAGCCGCGGTACTTGACGATGCGGGCATAGCGGGTCAATACGTGCTCGGTAATCCGGTAGTCGAGCAAGATGACGCAATCAGCCACAAACTCTTCGATCCCAAAGCGGCTCAACCCTTGCCCAGAACGTTCGGCGGTAATAATGGCGGTCAGGCCACGCTGGCGCAACCAGCGGAAGAGCCGTTGCAATTCACCGCGCAGAATGTTTTGGTTGCCAAACGCGCTGAAGAGGGTTTCGATGGTGTCGAGCACGATCCGTTGCGCCCCGATCCGGTCAATCAGCAGGCCAAGCCGGATGAAGAGACCTTCGAGGTCGTACTCGCCCACTTCCGCCACTTCACCCTGATCAAGCGAAATCTGTTCGATCAGCAACAACCCGCGTTGTTCCAGATCGGCGACATCAATAGCTAGATTGGCTACATTGATGCGCAAATCAGCCGGACTCTCTTCAAACGAGACAAAGATGCCGGGTTCGCCGTAGAGCGCCGCGCCGCGGGCCAGCGTCTCAAACGCCAGCAGGGTTTTGCCGCAGCCGGGGCCGCCGCAGATCAAGGTTGGCCGGCCCCGCGGCAGACCGCCGCCGGTAATGTCATCGAGACCGCGAATCCCGGTTGGCGCTTTGGGCAAGTTCGTGATGGCGGCAGGCAGTTCCACCAACGCTCCTCTTCTCCTCCAACAATGCCGACCCCTTCCCCGTAACGCACGGTGGCTACGAGTGGCATTATTCATCAGCCGGATCGGCGCGGTTCATCGCCTTGGCCGCGTGTTTGCCAGCCAACGCGCCGCACCCCAAACTGGCCATTTCAGCAATCATTGCCGCCAACTGGTAGCCGCTGCTTTGCGCCGGATCGGGATGGTACAGGCTCAGTACGCCAATCACCTCATCGTGTTGCCTGATAGGTAGCGACATCCGCTCGCCGAGCAACCCGTTCGGGATAAAATTGCATACATGGCTGTCACCGGCCAGACTCAACGCCCAGCGCCGTTCTCCCCAACACGAGCAGCGCGGCACCGGCCGGTGAACGAGCGGTTCACCCCAGTGGCCAACCGGATGGACGAGATCGGTGTCAGGGTTGTAGATCAACAAAGAACCACGGTAGCCGGGTAATAAAGTTGCACCAGCGGTAATGATGGCGGCATAAATCTCTTGACGCGAGCGCGCTGCGTTGAGGGTATGGGCAAGCGTGCCAAGCGCGGCGAGCGCCTGTTCGCGTTGTTCTAACAACGATTGATTGGTTTGGAGCCGGCGTTTCGCTTCTTGCAACTGGTTGATCGCCCGTTGCCGTTCGCTGACATCACGGAAAACGATTACCACACCCTCGTTGGTGCCGTCATCGGCGGTAATTTGAGCCACGGTATGTTCAACCAGCAAGCGATCGCCATTCCGGGTCAGGAGGGTGACCGGGGCCGGCAAGCCATTTACCGATTCGGGATGGTGGGGCGTGCTATCAGCCGGCAAGCCGGTATTGGTGGCCACCAAGGTATAGACGCGCGCTAAGGGCCAACCGATCGCCTCTTCGGGGGAAATGCCCAACAGGCGCGCAGCCACCGGATTAACGAAGGTGATCCGGCTTTGCGGATCGGTGACAATCACGCCATCGCCAATGCTGGTCAAGGTGGTGCGGAGATGGCGTTCACTCGCCTGCAGGCGCCGTTCGAGCCGGTGCTTATAGGCGGCGACGGCGATCGCGACCTCAAGCTCGCGTTCATCAAACGGTTTGAGCAGGTAGGCCCACGGTTCAGCGAGGAGCGCCTCGCGCAAGGTCTGATCGTCGGCGTGCGCGGTCAAAAAGACGACCGGCACCCCCCAACGGCTGTAAATCTGGCGCGCGGCTTCAATGCCGTCCATCGCTCCGCTGAGGCGAATATCCATCAAGACCAGATCAGGCGGCTGGCGCGCCACCGTAGCCAACGCCGCTTCACCACTCGTCACTACATCGGCGACCGAATGGCCAATGCGCCGCAAGGTCTGGCTCAGGTCTTGGGCAATGATTAATTCGTCTTCGACGATCAACACCCGCATGTGTTTTCTCGGAGCTTAGCTGCAAAAGCGGTTAGTTGTACTGCTAGTATACCGCGTTATCTATAGTTGTGTTGCGGAAAGATCTCTGACCAGATCCGTACAATGATGACAAGTATCGCCAAAGCGACGACTTGCGACCCGCGCACATGGCCCGGCAAGAGCCAACCGGTGGCGGCAAATCCTTCGCCGATCAGCGTACCGGCGGCGAGCAGAGCGCTGACAGTGAGAAAGAGCATGCCGGGTGGTTGCGGCTGGCGATACCGCACCCGCCAGACGACTAAGGCAATCAGCGCGGTGAGCGCAGCGTAGAGTTGGGTGGGGTGGCGCCATTCACCCCACAGATTGATCGCCCACGGCACTTCAGCCGGTAGACCATAGCCATCACCGCTGGCCAGTTGGGCAATGGCATGGGTGAGAGCGGCGAGGGCGATTCCCGGTGCGAGTGCATCGAGGGTGGGCCACAACGGCCAGCGTTGCCGCCAGAGCATCAATCCGCCGATCACGATGGCCGTCGCCACGCCGGCGGGCGGAAAAAAGGCTTGCAAATCACGCGAGAACAAAGCCCACGGATCGGCCACATAACTCGGCCATGCCATCAGCGCATAGCCAAGGCGCGCGCCGATGACACCGGCCAGCAGAGCGATAAAGACGACGATCTCGAGCCGGTCACCGTCGAGCTGGTAGATGCGGGCAGCGCGTCCAACGACTTGCAGGATGAGCCAGCCGCCTAACAGCAGGATTAGGCCGGGCGTGTACAAGGCAAAGGGGCCAATGTTGAGTACAGGAAGCATAGGTTTTGGAAGCGTATGCGGTTATACGAGCGACAATAGGGCCGGTTGCGTTTGGTGTTGATGCAGCGCGGCAGCGCGGCCTATTCACCGAGCAACGGTTCGATCACGCTGCGCAGGCTGGCTTCGCTGAGCGGCCCGCCAAAGAAGACCTCCCGGATGACACCGGTGCGATCAACAATGAACGTGGTTGGCAACATCCGGACACCATACCGCTGGCCGGTTTCGCCGTCACGGTCGAACACGATCGGAAAACTCAACCCGAACTCGCGTTGCATCGCCGCCACAGCGACTTCATCGTCTTGCACCGTGCTGTTGACGGCCAGAATCGTCAAACCACGTTCGCGTTCGGCTTGGTAGAGTTTTTCCAACGTAGGCATTTCGGCCCGGCAAGGGCCGCACCAACTAGCCCAAAAATTGACAATCACGACCTGACCGCGCAACGCTGACAGCGGCAGCGTCTCGCCATTGGCCTGCGGCAAAGCAATGGCCGGCGCGACAAAGCCCGGTCGCGGGCTCACCGTTACCGGCGGCAGATCCGGCGGCCGGCTGATGACAATCCAGCCGATACCTGCAATCATGAGCATGAGGGTCAACCAATCACGCTGAGTCTTGTTCATAGCATCCATCGTCTCAAGCGACGGCCCGCGGGCATGTCGCAGCAATGATGTCACAGTAACAGAGCGTTGCGGCGATACTGTTTGCAACAAATACGCTAATTTATGGTATCATATAACGAGTCTGTGACCAACACAGCGTGTAACTCTCACCGATATGATAAGGTCACGCGCACATGTAGGCGCATTGCCGCCGCCAACTGCGCTACAGCGCCGCCAATAAAGCGCACTGTAAGCACAGCTTCCCGTTCTCGTTATTCGTTATTGTGGTTGAGTCTGTGAGTCCGACACGCCATTGCTCGGCGAGGCGCACTGTTCGTTGGGCGCGCCGGTGCGGCATGGCAGCAACGGGCGCCATTAGAGTCGCGGAGCCTTCTGGAACAGGAATATGGAAACGCTTGAACTGTCGCTGATCACGCCACGGGTTTCGCTCATTGCAGCGGCTGAGAACTATGGCCGCTTCGCCATCGCGCCGCTGCAACGCGGCCATGCCTCATCGCTCGGGAATGCGTTGCGCCGCGTGTTAATCTCGTCAATCCCCGGCGCCGCCATTACCCGGATCAAAGTGGCGGGTGTGATTCATGAATTTACCGCTATTCCCGGCGTCGTCGAAGACGGCACCCAGTTGGTGCTCAATGTGAAAGGCATCCGGCTGCGTTCATACAGCGATCGGGCAGTGGCGTTGCAGTTGGTCAAGCATGGCCCCGGCCCGGTGTTTGCGGGTGATATTGATACGCCGAGCACCGTCGAGATCGTCAACCCGCAACACTACCTTTGCACGATTGACGATGAGAACACCACGCTCGAAATGCAGTTGACGGTTGAGCGTGGCTGGGGGGTGCAGTTGGCCGATACGGTGAGCGGCATGCCGATCGGCGAGATTGCGGTTGATGCCCTCTTT
>VSSL01000709.1_pt1 | contig 10190 bp, 13 predicted proteins | sample 4557531 | NCBI WGS metagenome assembly VSSL01 (sample SAMN10986726, study PRJNA523729) | hot springs metagenome | isolation source: hot springs | place: India:Timba, Gujarat | collected 2018-05-31 | reverse complement strand
GGAGTCCGAGGAAGAGGAATCCGAGGACGAAGAGGAAGGCGAGAAGGAGTCCGAGGAAGAGGAATCCGAGGACGAAGAGGGCGAGGAGAAGAAATCCGGCCTTATTCTCCGGGAAAACGGAGAAGTATGCGGCTGTCCTTTACAACTCTGCCGATTCCTCCCCCGAGAAGCTGGAGTGGGTCGTTTTCGATAAGACCTCTAGCGCCCCTGTTATGAGGGTCCTCGCTAAGGAAGCTTTCGGCGATAAGCTTTATTCTACTCCTGCGCCTGAGGACTATCCAAATCACAAGTTCGCTAGCTATGGAGAAGCTTTTATATCTGAAGCTTACGGCGATGCTCTGCTTTCTGCAGTTGAGTCTTATGGATTGGATAAGGCATGCGAGGCAGCCAGTGGGCGGATCGTTAAGTCGGCGCAGATAGGTGTTTCTCCGACTACCGGTGGGCCTACGGCGATGCAGGAGCGTCAGCCGGTCGGGAGCACGACACCGACCAGCCCGCTCGGTTCTGGTCAGGAAGTGAGCGAGGGCGGCCAGGACGTTAACCTGAACCCGACTCAGATGGGGCCTGCCGACCAGGAGCCTTCTCCGGTTACGGTCATTGATTTTATGCTCGGATTCCTTCCGTATCTGGTCGCCTCCGGGGTTTACACTCCGGGTGAGATCGTTCAGGAGCTGAAGGATACCTTCACGGACGATGATGCCTCCGCAAGGTTTATTGGGGCTCTGTCCGAGAAGGCTAAGAGCGTAAAGGAGTCCCTCGGTGTCAGTGAGGGTGAGAACGCCCCGTTTGACCCGGAATGCTGATGGGCGGCGCTCAGCCTCCGCAAACCGGGATTCAGACAGAGATGCCGGGCGCAAAGATGTCTGAGCTGCAGGCGGAAGTCGAGCAGCTTCGCGAGAAGGTTGCTAGCTATGAGAAGGAAGCCGTTTTGAGGGCTAAGGTTTCTTCTGCGGTGGCCTTCATTCGTAACGAGATGCAGCGGAGGGGCGCTAATGGTAAGCCCTTGATGCCCTCCGTTGACTATTTAGTGATGACTGGTATGCCGAAGGATGCGGCTATCAAAGAGGAGCGGGAGCTGACTTACAAGAAGGCTGAGGAGCTTGTTGCGCTGGATGATCTGGCTTGGAAGGCTCTTCAGGACACCGTTATGCAGGTCCCTTACCTTCAGGATAGCGGAATGGAGCATATCAGTGAAGCAAGTCAGGGCGTTGAGAAAGTCGCCCACACGTTACCAATATTCATGGCCAACGACAATTCCGTGAATTTCGATGGCTTTGATGAATCTATCTTCGAGTCGAAACTTACCCAGCTGGCTAGAGAGCATAACGCAAAGCGGGCCAGCAAAAGGGCGAGAATTTAACGTTAAATAGGAGATTATAAAATGCCTACTGTCAACACATTAGTTGGTAAGCAGCAGAGCACCTTCCGTCTCGTCTCTGAGGAGACTTCCATCCGTTGGAGGCAGAAGGTTGGTGATGTCGCGCAGACTACCGACCAGTTTCTCGCTGGAAATATTCTTCAGCTGACCTCTGGCGTTCTCAAGAAGCCCAGCGGCAATGCGGCTGCCGGTACTCAGTACGGTGTGGCTTTCGAGACTACACCCCTGCTCTGGACGAGTGCACGCCGAACGGCGGTCTGGGGACTTGGCTGATCAACAGCCATGTCGGTCAGATTAGCCCCAGCGTGTATGTCGCTGGTACTGAGGGCGCTAATCCGGGTGATAAGCTTTACTGCAGCTCCGGTCAGTTTACTAGCACTGCTGGTGGTCATCCGGTTGCTTACGTCTTGAGGACTCTTGGTGATTGGGTTGAGTATTACTGGGTTGGGGCTGATATGGCCTAATACCTGGTGATATGAGACAGATTGCCTTCATAAATTAGAAGTTTACAGGGAGAATACTAAAATGCCTTTCAACACTACAACCGAACAGCAGGCGTACATGCTGTCTAATGCTCTGCAGACCGCTGAGGGTCGCAGATTCATTGCTCAGCGCCTGTTTGAGCCCATTCGTCAGGAGCGTGATTATGTCTCCATCGGTCGGCAGGGTTTCCTTATCGACCCCATCGGCCAGGGTGAGCTTCCGTTCTACGATGTGGATGTCAAGACCCGTGCGGTCGTCCTCTCCAAGCGTGGCGAGGTTCCGCAGGAGCGGGTCAACATCCAGCGCGTGCTGCTCGACTTCTTCCCGCTGGTCAGCTATGCGCTCATCCCGGTTGCCGACACCAAGTTGCGCCGGTATGACGTTCTGGATCGGGTTCAGACTAAGGCCCGCGCGGACCTTGCGGAAGAGGAGGACCGCATCATCTTCGGTAACCCGTCGGCTGTCCCGGATTACGTGACGACCTACGGCGGTCAGAACAAGGACACCTTCAACGGTGTGTCTGTCTACCGTGCTGCTACTCCTAGTGGCGTTACCGAAACTATCGGTGGCAAGACCTATGGCCCCGGAAACATCTGGGATGACGCTTTTGGTCATCGTCCGAACACTGTTTACCACAGTGACAACGGTGTTACCAAGGAGCTGCTGAATGCTGCTTCCGCAGAGATTCTGGCCCATGACCTGATTCCGAATGCTTTCATTCTGAATCCGCGTGACTGGGCGGACATCCGGCTGTGGGGCCGCGATGAGCTCGACCCCGAGACCCAGCAGGAGGTTCTGGAGACCGGTCGTATGGGTCGTATTTGGGGTATGGAGATCTTCATCTCGAAGATTTGTCCTCCGGGAACCGGTTATTGCCGGACGAGCGATTCCTACCTCGGTGTTATGCCCATCCTGATCGACCTTGATGTTATGGACGCTCCGGACTTCCGTGGTATCAACTACGGATTCCTGTTCTATGAGTACATCTCGGTCGCTATCCTGAACGCGTGGGGCGTTTCCCGCTTCACCGTGAGCCGGGATGGTATGGCTGGTGTCTAATAATTAGCACGACGCACTCATCTCGTATAGCGGTCTAGTCATTATTTAGGCCGCGACTCATCATTCATCAAAGGGGTCGGGACGTGAGTTAAAGGCCCGTCCCGACCCCTAAATGATAAGCTTATGGCATTGAGACTTGAGCTTGTAGACGGTTATGAGGTTATTGAGCCTGGATCTGAGATAAAGATACAGGCTAACGATCCAGATCACCCAAATAAAGATTTTACTCTGAAGATACACAGGAGGCTCACCGAGTCTCCGAGGTCCCCTAATACAGACCCGGTGGTGGACCAGACTGTAGTAAAGTCTGACGACACGGGGTCTTGCGTTTTTTATGGCGTACGAACGATGAAGTTTTGAAAATAATGGGACCTGATTACCGTTACTACCCCAGTATATCTATAGCGGGAGGCCCACAAAACCAGGCTCCTCAGCCCATAGGTACGGACTTAGTCGCTTTAGATAAGTTGACCGGTATGGTCCACGAGCTTGTTATCTCGCTCGGTCCCATAATGGCCATTCCTGTCTATGCTGAGGTGTCTAAAGATTCTGGCGTTTCTCAATCTAATACAACGTTTGATTTTACTTGGGATAACTGGCAGTCTAATTACACTCCAGTTGTTTTCACATTAAGTTCTGATTCTGAGTCCCTTAAAACATACGGTACGGACTACACCGTTGATTTTAGAAATGGCAAGGTGATAATGAACCAACCCGTTCCGGGACATGTGGAAGTAGAAGCCTCTTATGTTTTTGGATACTTCTCCAACCAGGAGCTTCTTACATTTATGACCCTTGCCATGAACGATGTTAACTACGTACCGCCATATACTAGCTTTACTTTGAGAAACTTCCCGCCCTACTGGCGGTCTATTATCATATCGGGAGCAGTTTTGAGGTGTCTTGAGCAGGTGTTTATGGCACCTATATTCCGGGAGCGCAGACTCATATTTTCGGATGAGGACTTGAGCGCTGCCCTCTCAAACTACTACGACAGAGTCAAGTCCGCTTTCGAGACGGCGTTGACTAAGAAGAACCGCTGGTCGCTTGTTGCTCCTCGTGGAGTTAGCGGGCATGATGTTATTGCTCCGCCTAGAGTGAGCGCTCACAACTTCACCCAGTGGGCATATCTCAGAGGAAGAGGTTTTTAAACTATGCCTAGAGATAAAACTCTTCATGACTTAAGGGTTGCGCAGCAGATAAGTAATCCTGTAGACCCCAACAATAAGTTTGTCGGCGGTACTACGTTGCATATGCTTTCCGCTAACCCTTACGGGAATATCATACCACCTACTTATGCGAGGACTTTAAATATCCATAACAGGTCTTTTTACCCGTTGGGCATTAGCGTGGGCACTCCGGCTTCAGCTACTATACTGGCTAGGGTCATTCCGCCGAATGCGGACTTGTCCATGTCCTTTGCGGCAGGAGTTCCTACTTTGAGTTACATTTATTTACCGACGGCACCCAACGCTTTTACAATGCCCTCCAGCGCTAATGTGGAAGGCTCTACTATTGTTATAAGTTACTACATACCGTAATAAAATGCCACAGTATTATCTAACACATGGGAATAGCACCAAGCCTTTAACCCAAGAGGAGCTTGATGAGGCATTAAGGCCAGTATCCTCTTGGCTAAAGGTTTTCTCCGTTATCATAGACCCACACGATTCCATATCGAATACTATAGACTGGCATATTATATGGGATGAGTTAATACCGGATTCAGACGATTTCATAAATACCCAGTTGATGCCAAGGTATGCTGTTCCTTTGAGAAAAACAGACGGTATAGTAAGTGGAGTACCAACAAAATATCAGAGAAGAATAGTGCAGCTGGCTGGCCTTTATATAGCCTACAGGATAGAGTCTAGAACTTATAGCGGAGCACAAAATCCTGGAAATTCAGAGTATGCCAAAGCTCTGGAAACTCAGTTAAACTCGTTATTGAACGAACTCCTTTCTGACAGGGTAAGGTTGAGAGGGCAGCGCTTGAAGCCAGTTTACCGGACAGTGAACCCGAGATTCGTTCCTATGTCTGTCGGGGAGCAGGTTAGGTCTACAGGAGAGGCCGGGTCTGGTATAGACCAGTATACGCCTAACACTTCCGGGAGGCCGTAATGAGTGACCTTCAGTCTACGTTAAAGCAGATAACGGAGAAGATAAAGGAAGCCTCGACCCGGATAGATGAGCTTAAACTCGGGGATAACGAGACTCAGGAGCAGGATATAGTCATAGAGATAAAAGACGGAAAACCCGATTTTGATATACCTTCCGTAGCTCCCCCTCCAAGCGTTAGGGTCGCTTCTTTGAACCAGAAAAGACCAGGAGCCCCTATAAATATAAATGAAGAAGTAAAGAAGGTAATAGAAGAGATAATAAAGGGGTTGTAGTAAATGCCTTTAGATGATTTTCAGATAGAGCAGTATAACCTAAAACCTCCCCTTAATTCAGTTTTATTAACGAGAGGGGTGGCTGAGTCTCTTAAAGCTCTTTTTGAGAGCAGAAAAGCCGATATAGATATGTACCTTCAGAAACTTGGGTATATGAGGTATGACGCCGCAAATAAGCCTATGGAATTGGCGAAGGTCTATATCGGAGTCAACCCAGAGCAAAAGAAGATACCGGTATTTCCGTCTATAAGTATTTTTGTTACGGGCAGGACGCCTGAGTGGTGGGCCTCAAGGATGACTAAAGACACTATAAGCGCCAGAATATTTTGCCTTGTTCAGCATACAGAAAACGAGATGGCCGAAAAATTGATGTATGATTTTACTGAAATATGCACAGCCATCTTATTTTCTACTCCAACCCTTCCAATAGAATTTGTGGATAATGATCCCGAGATAGACAAACCGGCAGTATATCTTCATAGAACTTCTACTTCATTGCCTACTATCACTTATGGTTCTATAGGGGATTACATAAGAGCTGGACAAATAGATTGGACTGGAGAGATACTGCTCAACCATCCGGACATGCTTTTTTGATACTATTTATAGTGGAAGGACTTATAGAGGTTAATAGAGATGCCTGTTATTTCCCCATCTAATCTCACAAAACTTATGAGTTTAATAGACAGGGCTTATCAGAGCCTGATGTCAGCGCACGGGGGCTTGGACACTCCTGGTTCTTATGCATATAGAATAAACCAGGCCAAATGCCTTATCCGAGGGGGATCTGACGTTACTGTTGGTGCTATTCCGGCTTCCGCTAAGGAGAGCTATGACCTCCCTACGTTAACAAGATCATCTTCTTTTGTAATAAGCATACCGACAAGTGTCTTTAAATATAGCGGGCTAGACTATTTAGTCAAGGCGACTTCATTAGATTTAAGCGCTTCTTATGGGGGAGCTGCCGGTTATGTCCGTGGTAGAGACCAATGGATGCCGGTTCATGATGTTCTTTCTTCTAACTATTCTCCAAGCGTTTCTATTAACTACCTGCTATGCGGTAGCGCTGAAATTCTATACTATTCAACTCATTCCAAGAAGTTTTATATATCTCCACAGAAGATTGAGTACTATCCGGGCTATGTAGTGGACTTAAACAGTCCGGAAGCTTACCACCCTTACCCTGATGTGTGGAGGGCACAGGGTGCTTATACGCCATTATTCAGGGCTCAGGTATTCGCAACAAACCCGCCTGAATTCATGCCTACTGCTAGTTTTTATGATAACTCTTATGGAAAGCCTCCCGATGAAGATCAGTTAGTCCGCTCCGTTTTTGGGGCCGTGGACGATCTTGAGAATAGCGCTTTGTCGGAAAACTACAAGAACCAGTTCAAACCCGTTTTTGACGCTTTGAGGAAGCATGTAGAGTCAAAGGGAAGTATAAGCTTTACAACTTATCTCAAAGATAATACTGCATGCAGTTTCTCGGATAAGATGAGAGAACTGTATACTAGCATATACGGTTCTGACCTACCTATCATATACACCAATTTAATGTCAAATTTTGGTTCTTTAGAGGACAGGCCGGTATCTAAAACTAAAGCACATGTTGAACTAAAGATAAACAGTGGGGAGTTCGCTGCTGGGACTATATCGACATGGCTTATAAAAGGAAGAGCTAAGACTATTGGCGTGTGCGATTACTTCGATCAATACTCCTTAACCATGGCTACAACTTCTGCGTATACTTTAGCATTATTCGATAATGTATCTTATTGGCCTGATAATGGTTATTTGGTTTGGGGGGACAGCCTTTCCGAAATAGTATACGCCACTTATATTAAGTTAAACCCAACTAGCATATCTGTAAAAACTTTAAAAAATGGAGCTTACTTCCCCGTTTTAAAGCCCGTATTTAGTATAGAAAGATCTGATAGATACTTCAGTAATAATGTCGGGGTTGGTTCTATAATAAACCTAAGTGCGTCACCTGATTATATAGGGGTGTTTTCGTATTACGGTGAGGGTAATGAATTTGTAGACCCTGCTCCTTTATCTAACGTCACTTATGTTATAAGGTCTGGATAAATGTCTATAACAAACGAAAATTTTATCTTAAGGTTAGAAGAGCTTTTAGGTAAGTCTTACGATAGGTTGACATCTCAGACCGATCGTAACGATCCGTCGTCAGCTGCTCATATCATATCCAAAGCAAAGAATATGATAAGGGGCGGTTTTGACTACTTGTATGGCCCTATACCGCCTGACCCTATAACTGGTATTACGCTTGAGGGTGGTTTAATAAAAGTAACTACTCAGATACCAAATACTGTAGTTTACCCAACGATATCCGTATTGATAAACGGGGGAGAATATGTAGTGCCGCCGGGTACTTTTAGCCCTGGTTATATAGGGCCTGGTGGCAAAAATGTACAGGCTTCCTATGGAGTGTTTTACCCATTAAGATACAGCGCTATAATAGGGGTGAAGGATATTTCTAGGCTTGGCAATAAGGCTGCCACTGTTGACTGCTACAAGTTTAGTTTTAGGTGTAGCAAAGAGCCAGGCGCTGGTGAATCTGTATGGGCTTTAGTGAAAGAGTATGCCCCTGCTAGTTATCCCAGAAATTACTTTGTGCCTATAGCCGTAGCTAACGTTACGGCCACGTATGTTTGGCCGACTCATGCTCTTCATATGGCCGCCGCTGTTTATGACCCGCCTATAGGGGACGATGACCAGGTTACCGACCTCTTCGCTCCTTTGAATGACTTGGAAGATACAATAGAGTCTTTAGAACCGAGTTCTAACTACAGGAGAACATTAGACCAAGTACTTCCACTAACTAGGTCTCTAACCTCTATGGATTTCAAGGAGTATTGGAAATCCAGAAGGTTCAAGCACGACCCTTCATTTAGGAGATTATTCGCTAAAGTATATAACTCCGACCCCGGTGTAGAGTTGGCTTCATATATTGATAATAGCTCTGCTGTGTTGACGATGGAGCAGATGTACGCTCCTGGTAATGTCGAGTTTGTCACGCTAAGGGAGATACCTGCCGCAGCGACGGTTACCAACGCGGACCTCTATCTTTGCAATAACCTCACGCCGATAAAGCTAGCTGGCTGGGTACATCCGAATGACGCTACACTTATGGTGAGTGGGACGCATTCTTCCTGGCCTCAAGCAGGGTTCTTGTTTGCTAGGGACCCATACTCCAAGGCGTATTTTGTTGCTTCCTACGCCAAGACATCCAATCCTAATATCCTCCTTGCTGGAAATGGTATGATAACGGCCAGCGTTGGGCCTTGGGTAGAGGTCTATAATGTAGAGAAAGTGGCCGTGGTTATGGGTACTGGGATGCCCACGTATGCCAAGGTCGTCGTCACTGGTGATTATACTATGCTCGTTGGGGCTACACTCACAAGAAAGCCGATGCCCACTACTAATTTTATAGTCAGAAGTGCTTAGCGGAGTTAAGATGTTATGAATGCATCGCTTATTAAGAGAATAGAAGACCTGTTAGGCGGCTCTTATGCTATGCTGGAGAGCTCAAGGAGTTCTAGGTACTCGGTGGGCTCTCTGGATTACAACATTACCGCTCTTAAAACCCTCTTAAGGGGTGGCAGGTCTTTAGATTTCGGTATAGTTCCTATAGACCCCTTAAATGCCAATGACACATCCGGCAGAGTGGGGACTTCTATACCTGAGCCTACAGGTAGCCCCTTTTATCTCAGTGTCGGCACTACCGCTGCCATATTTAACGGTAAGAAAGTTTTTATACAGGGCGCTACGCGTATAGAAGTTGGAGATGGGGATATTAATGGGTACTCGCCGGTGGATGGGAGTGAGTATTTCTACGCTGTGGTGACAGCTCGGGATACAACAAGATTCGGTCAGGCTGCCGGTACATACAACGTATACAGGGGTGCGCTGTCTAAATCTACCGCTAATATCCCTAGCATACCGTATTATGAAGCCCCTATGGCCTTGGTAAAGGTTAACTATTACGGTATATACGCCAGTGACATATATAATGATTATTTTTATAAAGCTCACTACGAGTCTTGTGGGGATGATGAGGCTATAAAAACAATATATGTCAGCACAGATGACTTAGAAGAGCAGCTTAAGACTCAAAAATTTTCGTTGACCTTCCAAAATATTGTTAGAAGCCTTAATAACTATGCTAACTTAAAATTCTCTACGAGTTTTAAGGATTACTGTAAGTCGATAGGTTATACTTTTGATAACTATTACTTCCGAAAGCTTTACTCTGATAGTACTCAAACAGATTTGTCAACCCCTCTTACTGAGGCATCAGCTGGTACCTCTAAGAACTATCCTTATATGTTGTTTAAAGAGGCCAGGTTGGAGGCTAATATCAAAACCAACGGGTCCGCTTCAGGTATATCGAATATTGAATTTTACGGGATAACGCCCCTGACGACGAGGCTTTCCGGTGTAGCTATCGCAGCTGATGCTACTATATGTTTAGAGGACGCTTCCTCTTGGCCCAACTCAGGCTACTTATGTTTAGGCGGTGGAAGCTACTGGTCTGTTCATACATATAGCAAGCTGAGCGCTACTATGCTTAATGTTTATCCTCAGGTTCCCACCACTTTCTTTACGTGGAATAATGTTTATTTAGCTGAAAAGCAAAGTATTCAGGTTCCGAGTGGCTCTGTTCCGGTAAATTACACTGTTCTGGTGGGGACTTTAGGTTCTGTTTATCTAGGCGCTGCTAACGCTACTTTTATAACCAGAGGTCTAGGAGTTAACTCGGTCCTGGTGCGTAACGTTTAAAACAGGAGATCCTTAAATGTCTTACGTTGCTACTGCTGGTTGGAGAGGTGTAATCGAGCTTACAGGCTCGGCTG
>VSSL01000708.1_pt1 | contig 10212 bp, 8 predicted proteins | sample 4557531 | NCBI WGS metagenome assembly VSSL01 (sample SAMN10986726, study PRJNA523729) | hot springs metagenome | isolation source: hot springs | place: India:Timba, Gujarat | collected 2018-05-31 | reverse complement strand
TTGACCTCCGGCGGGGCCGTAATACATGGGCTGGTTTTCCTGTTCCTGACGCAGTTCCTGAACTTCTTCTTCACGGCGAATCTGAACATGGAAGAGGACGCGGACGGTTTCTTCTTTCAGCCGATGGATCATGTCATCGAACAGGGCGTGGGCTTCCCTCTTGTAGGCCACCAGCGGATCTTGCTGGGCGTAGCCTCGAAGGCCGATGCCCTCCTTCAGGTGATCCATGTTGAGGAGGTGGTCTTTCCACAGGCTGTCCAGGGTTTGGAGCAACACGTAATTTTCCAAGTCCCGCATGAGCGTAGCGCCGAATTCCTGTTCGCGGGCTTCGTAGCGTTCCTGGACTCTGCGCCACAGGAGTTCTCGAAGACCGTCCTGGCGCAGTTCGGAGAGCTCTGCCGCGGAGGGCATCAGTCCGGGGCCGAACAGGCGCTGCAACTCGGCGCCGAGGGTTTCCATGTCCCAGTCTTCCACAAAGGTTTTCTCGTCCGTCGTGGACAGGATGATGTCTTCCAGGAGTTCCTCGGCCATGTCCATAATGGCGGGTTTGAGGTCGCCCCCTTTCAGGGCTTCCCGCCGCTGGCGGTAGATCACCTCCCGCTGCTGGTTCATGACGTCGTCGTATTCCAGCAGATGCTTGCGGATGCTGAAATTGTGCGCTTCCACGCGGCTCTGGGCGTTTTCGATGGCTTTGCTCACCAAACGGTGTTCGATGGGTTCGCCTTCTTCCATGCCGATGCGCTGCATGAGGTTCGAGATACGATCGGCGGCGAAGATGCGCATGAGATCGTCTTCCAGGCTGAGATAAAAACGGGAGGACCCGGGGTCGCCCTGGCGGCCGGCACGGCCTCGAAGCTGATTGTCGATCCGGCGTGCTTCATGGCGTTCGGTTCCCAGGATGTGCAGCCCTCCCAGTTCGGCTACGCCCGGCCCGAGGACGATGTCCGTGCCGCGCCCGGCCATGTTGGTGGAAATGGTCACGGCGCCTTTTTGGCCGGCTTTGGCCACGATTTCCGCTTCCTTCTCATGGTGCTTGGCGTTGAGGACTTGATGGGGGATGCCTTCGCGCTTGAGCATGCGGCTGAGCATCTCCGATTTATCGATGCTCACGGTTCCGACGAGGACCGGCCGGCCTTGGGCGTGCAGTTCCTTGATCTCTTCGACGACGGCCTGGAATTTTTCCCGTTCGGTGCGGAAGATGCAATCCGGGTGGTCGATGCGGATCATCTTCTTGTGGGTGGGAATGACCACGACTTCCAGCTTATAGATTTTCGCGAATTCCTCGGCCTCCGTATCGGCCGTACCCGTCATGCCGGCCAGTTTGTTGTACATCCGGAAGTAGTTTTGGAACGTGATGGTGGCCAGGGTCTGGTTTTCGTTTTCGACCTGGACGCCTTCCTTGGCTTCCAGAGCCTGATGGAGCCCGTCGCTGTAGCGGCGTCCGGGCATGAGGCGTCCGGTGAATTCATCGACGATGATGACCTTGCCGTCCTTAACGATGTAATCCACGTCTTTCTGGAAAAGGGTGTGGGCGCGCAGCGCCTGCTGGACGTGGTGCAGCAGGTCCATGTGCCTGGGATCGTAGAGGTTGTCCACACCCAGGAGGCGTTCCGCGGCGGCCACGCCTTCTTCCGTCAAGGTCACCGTGCGGCTTTTTTCTTCCTTGGTGTAGTGGACCTCCGGTTTAAGGTTCGGGATGATGCGGTTGACCCGCACGTAGAGCTGCGTGGATTTTTCCGCCGGGCCGGAAATGATGAGGGGGGTTCTCGCTTCATCGATGAGGATGCTGTCTACCTCGTCCACGATGGCGTAATTGAGCTCCCTCTGAACCATATCTTCCAGGCGGAACTTCATGTTGTCCCGCAGGTAGTCGAATCCGAATTCGTTGTTGGTCCCGTAGGTGACGTCGCAGTCGTAGGCGGCCTTGCGCTGCCGGTCGTCCAGGCCGTGGACGATGCAGCCCACCGACAGGCCGAGAAACTTATAGATTTCACCCATCCATTCGCTGTCCCGTTTGGCCAGGTAGTCGTTGACCGTGACCACGTGGACGCCGCGGCCCGTAAGGGCGTTCAAATAAACCGGCATGACGGCCACCAGGGTCTTGCCTTCGCCGGTTTTCATTTCGGCGATCTTGCCTTGGTGGAGCACGATGCCCCCGATGAGCTGCACATCGAAGGGGCGCATGCCCACGGTTCGGGCGGCCGCTTCCCGGGCCACGGCGAAGGCCTCGGGCAAGAGATCGTCCAGCGGCTCCCCGCGGGCGACCCGTTCGCGGAATTCGGTAGTCTTGGCCTGAAGGGCCTGATCGCTCAGTTGCCGGATGGAGGGTTCAAGCTGGTTGATGGCGTCCACAACAGGGGCGATGCGCTTCAGGTTGCGTTCGTTTTGGGTCCCGAAAATCTTTTTCAAGAGGGCACCGATCATGGTGACTTGTCTCCTTGGGGAAGTTGAACGGCGACCACGGAGGCCGCCGCCTCGGTTCTATAACGCACAACGCCGGCAAGTTCAACGCATCCTTGTCGGAAATTGTTGACAGCGGGCGGGGGCTTCTGGTATCGAGTCACACTAAAAAACGGTGTTTTGGCTTATGAAACGCACGGGACAGCCCAATGCCCTTGAAAAAGCCCTCCAGGTCCTCCTGGCCTTTCAGGTGGACCGACCCCGATGGGGGGTGCGGGAACTGGCGGCCCATTTGGGCTTCAGCCCGGCGACAATCCAGAGGATCCTGCAGAGCCTCAAGGCATACCATTTCGTGGACCAGGATCCTCAGACGCTGCAGTACCGGTTGGGACCCGTCTATTATCGGTTCTTGGAGGTGCTGCAGAGCCAGCATGCGGTGGTACAGGAAGCGGGGCCCATCATGCGTCGTTTGAGTTTGGAGACGGGGGAGACGGTGCATCTCAATGTGGTGGACGGCCGGGAACGGCTGTGCATCGACAGTGTGGAGTCCATGCAATCGCTTAAGGCGGCATGCCCGTAGGCAATCGTTCACCGCTCTATGCCGGCGCTTCCTCCAAATGTCTTCTCGCCTTTTCTCCCGACGCTTTTGTCACCTCCTACCTAAGGGAGATTTCTCCAGCTCCTCTGACGACCAACACCATTGTGGACAAGCCTGTGCTGGAGGCGGAAATCCTCGCCATTCGACGCCGCGGCTATGCCGAGAGTTTGGCAGAGCGGACCCTGGGGTTGGGCTCCTTGAGTGTGCCCGTGTTTTCCCACAACGGCCACTTGCTGGGCGCCATGAGTCTTGCCCTGCCCGAATTGCGCTTTCGGAATTCGGACCATAAGGAGCGGTGTCTCTCGCTCCTGTTGAAGGCGGGCCGGGAACTGTCCGAGCGGATGGGTTGGCGCGGGCCGTATCCCAAGCCTACTGTCGGGACTACGGGAGGAATCTGAGCATCGATGACCAGGAAAAGGGGAGTCCTATGACGGATGGATCCAGGGCGCTGAGCGGCATCAAGGTATTGGACCTTTCCCGGGTTCTTGCGGGCCCGTATTGTTCCATGATGCTGGGGGACATGGGGGCGGAGGTGATCAAGGTGGAGCGTCCCGGCGCGGGGGACGACACCCGGCAGTGGGGGCCTCCGGAAGCCGGCGGGGAAGCGGCCTATTACCTGTGCGTCAACCGGAACAAACGCAGCATCACGGTGGACCTCAAAAAGGAGGAAGGCCGGGAGATCATCCGCACCCTGGCGGCCCAAAGCGACATCCTCATCGAAAACTACAAGGTGGGCACCCTGCCCAAAATGGGACTAGGGTACGAGGACCTGAAAAAAATCAATCCCGGTTTGATCTACTGCTCCATTACCGGTTTCGGTCAAAACGGCCCTTACAAAGACAAGCCCGGCTATGATTTCATGATCCAGGGCATGGGCGGCATCATGAGCATCACGGGGGATCCCGACGGGCCGCCCATGAAGGTCGGGGTGGCCATCGTGGACATTACGGCGGGCCTCTTTGCCTGCAGTGCCATTTTGGCGGCCCTGTACCACAGGACGGTCACGGGGCGCGGCCAATACATTGACGTGGCGTTACTGGACGCCGTGGTCGCGTGGCTTGCCAACGTGGGCAGCAATTATCTCGTATCCGGCGAAATCCCGAGACGATACGGCAACGCCCACCCCAATATCGTCCCCTATGAGCCCTTCAAGTGCAAGGATGGGACCTACATCGCCCTGGCCGTCGGCAACGACCGTCAATGGCAAGATTTCTGCCGACTGGCGGGTCTGGACCATCTGGCCGACGATCCCCGGTTCGCCACGAACCCGCAGCGCGTCATCCACCGCACGGAACTCATCCCACTGGTGGCTCAGGCCATGCTCCGGAAGACGGGCGACGAATGGCTGGAGGCCCTGGACCGCCTAAAGATCCCGTGCGGGCCCATCAACACCTTGGATCGCGTCTTTTCTGATCCGCAGGTGCTGGCGCGGGAAATGGTCGCCGAAGTGCCGCATCCCACGGCCGGATCCGTCAAGCTGGTGGCCAGCCCCATGAAGTTTTCGGACACGCCGTGCGTCATTGACCGGCATCCGCCGCTTTTGGGGGAGCACACGGAAGAAGTCCTTCGGGAAGTGCTCGGTTTTTCGGACGACAAGATCCGCCGGTTGCGGGAACAGGGGGTCATTTGAGGCGGCCATGGGTGAGGCGTTGATCATTTTTGTCAACGGGGTGCTGGGGGTTTTTCTCGGGATGAGCGTCTTGTACGGTGCCATGCGTCTATTGACGTTCTTGGTGCAACGGATGACCAAGGAGGGGCAGCCGTGAACGGAGGACCTCTCGATCTCTTGACTCAGATGGGCATCCTGGCGGTCACGCCCGGGATGGTGTTCATGTGGGTTGTGGCGGGGGTGCTCCTGTATCTCGCCATGGCGAAACAGTTCGAACCGCTTCTTCTGCTGCCCATCGGCTTCGGGATCCTTGTGGCCAATTTGCCTTTGACCGGCCTTATGGAACCCGGAGAGGGCCTCATTTGGCGTTTTTACCACTACGGGCTCCAATGGGAGGTCATTCCGCCCGTCATTTTCCTAGGGTTAGGGGCCTTGACCGACTTCGGTCCCATGCTGGCTCGGCCTTCTCTCATCTTCCTCGGTGCGGGAGCCCAGGTAGGGGTTTACGTGACCTTTTTCATCGCCCGGCTGCTCGGCATGACGCTTCCGGAAGCCGCGACGACGGGCATTATCGGCGGGGCCGACGGCCCCACGACCATCTATCTGGCGACGCGGCTCGCCCCGCACATGTTGGGAAGCTGCGCCGTGGCCGCCTATTCCTACATGGCTCTGGTGCCTATCATTCAGCCGCCGGTCATGAAGCTGTTGACGTCTCAGGCCGAAAGGGCCATCGTCATGAAAAAATCGCGAAAGGTTCCCAGACTGGAGCGGATCCTGTTTCCCATTGTGGCCACCCTGGTCACCGTCCTCGTCGTGCCCGCTTCGGCTCCTCTCATGGTCATGTTCATGTTGGGAAATCTTTTTAGGGAGTCGGGCGTGGTCGAGCGGCTGTCCGGGGCCGCCCAGAACGAACTCATGAATATCGTGACCATTTTCTTGGGCCTGTCCGTCGGGGCGACCATGAACGCCGCCACCTTTTTACAGCCGAAGGTGATCTTCATCTTCATTCTGGGACTGGTGGCCTTTGCCGTGAGTACCGCCTCCGGCGTGCTCTTCGCCAAGTTCATGAACCTGTTCCTGAAAGACAAGATCAATCCTCTGATCGGCGCGGCCGGGGTTTCGGCCGTCCCCATGTCGGCCCGAGTGGTCCATCAGGTGGGGAGCGAAGCCAACAAGAAGAACTACCTCCTGATGTTCGCCATGGGGCCGAACATCGCCGGCGTCATCGGAACCATTTTAGCCGCCGGCGTCTTTCTTTCCATGCTGAAGTAGGCCGCCCCGACGATGGGGCGTTTGTCCGCCGTCACGGTCGACGCTTTAAGAAGGTTGCTCCACAATCGAGGATTTCCGAACCCGTCAAACCAATCACAGAAAAACAAGGAGGCATCCCATGGCTGAAGACGTCCTCGCCCCCATGGTGGGCAAGATTCTCAAAATCAAGGTCAAGCCCGGCGACTCGGTGCAGGAAGACGATGAAATCATCGTCATGGAATCCATGAAGCTGGAAACGTCCGTGCATGCGCCGTGCAGTGGAGTCATCAAGGAAATCAAGGTCTCCGAAGGCGACCGCGTGGAAGAAGACGATCTTTTGGTCGTCATCGAATGATGAGGGGGGAAAGGGGTCCGTCATGCACTTTGAGCTCACCGAAGAACAACGTATGGTCCAAGAACAGGCGCGGCGTTTTGCCGAAAAGGAAATTCTGCCCACGGTGGAAGAAGAGGAGCGCGGGCACGTTTTCAATCGCGAACGGTTGAAGAAGATGGGGGAACTGGGCTTCTTCGGCTGTTGCATCCCGGAAGAGTACGGGGGCAACGGCATGGGCTTCGTGGAATCGGTGCTCATGACCGAACAGATCGCCAAAGTGTCCCCGTCCTGGCGCGTTCCCTTCAATATGCAAAACATCGGACCCGCCATTACGGTCAACCAATTCGGTACGGAGGAACAGAAAAAGAGGTACATCCCCGGCTGGGTTTCCGGGGAGAAGATCGGCTTTTTCGCCATCACCGAACCCAACGCCGGATCCGACGTGGCGGGGATGCGCACCACGGCCAAGGACATGGGAGACCATTGGGAGCTGAACGGCCAGAAGATGTGGATCAGCAACGCTCCCGTGGCCGACGTGGGCCTCGTGTACGCCTACACGGACAAGGAGAAAAAGTATAAAGGCATGACCTGCTTCATCGTCGATGTGGCCAACAACCCCAACATCGAACGGCGGGCCATCGAATCCAAGCTGGGTTTGCATTGTTCCCCAACGGGAGAACTCATCTTCGATGGGGCCAAAATTCCCAAGGACGCGGTATTGGGCCAGGTGGGCGACGGCTTTAAGGTCTGCATGTGGATGCTGAACAACACGCGCCTCAGCTGTGCGGCGGGGGCGCTCGGGGTTTCCGGGGCATGCCTGGAGCTTGCCGTCAAGTATGCCAACGAAAGGACCCAGTTCGGCAACCCCATCTCCACGTACCAAATGATCCAGGCCCAAATCGCGGAGATGGCGGCGGAACATGAAGCGGCCAAATGGCTTGTCTACCATGCGGCCTATCTGAAGGATCAGGGGAAACCCAACCAGCTGCAGACCTCCATGGCGAAGTTCTTCGCTTCGGAGGCGGCCGTCAAGGCGGCCAACGAAGCCATGAAGATCTTCGGTTCCTACGGCTTTTCCACGGAATATCCCATCGAGCGGTTCTATCGGGATGCCAAGTCCTACCAGGTGGTGGAAGGGACGAGCAACGTGCAGAAGATGATCATTGCGGGCATCACCTGCGGCCATCAGCCGAACCGCTGAGAGGAGGAGGGGTATGGCACCGGAGTGGAAAGAGCTGACGGAAAAATTCCAGGCGGAACGGGATCGGCTTCGTGCCGGCGGCGGGGCGGATCTGCAGGCGAAAGAGCATGCCAAGGGAAAGCTCACGGCTCGCGAACGGATCGATCTCTTGTTCGACCCCGGCACCTTCGAGGAACTGGACCTTTTCGCCAAACACATCGGGCGGGACTACGGTTTGGACAAGAGGGAGTTGCCCGCCGACGGCGTCATCATCGGCTACGGCGAGGTGAACGGCCGCGGTTGCATGGTCTATGCGGAAGATTTTACGGTGGTGGCGGGCACCTTCGGAGAACGGCACGGCCGAAAAATCTGCAAGATCATCGACATGGCGCGAAAGTACGGCTACCCCGTGGTGGGGATCAACGATTCGGGCGGGGCGCGCGTGACGGAACAAATGGGCGCCCTTTCTCAGTACGGGCAGCTTTTCTACCGCCACGTGGCGGCCTCCGGGGTGGTTCCCCAGATCGCCCTCATCATGGGGCCCGTGGCGGGCGGTCAGGCCTACTCTCCGGCCCTCATGGACTTCATCTTTATGGTGGACAAGACCAGTTCCATGTTCATCGCAGGCCCTCCTTTGGTGGAAGCCGTGGTGTACGAAAAGACCGATGAACAGTCCTTGGGAGGGCCCAAGGTCCACGGCCGCATCACGGGCGTTTCCGACGGCACCATGGCGGATGATCGGGAGTGCCTCGAGCACACGCGCCGATTGTTGTCCTATTTGCCCCTGAACAACAAGGAAACGCCGCCCTACGAAGTGCCCGAGGACAGCCCCGACCGGGCAACCGCGGAACTGGAAGAGATCATTCCCACAGACCAGAAGAAGCTCTACAACATGCGACGGGTCGTGGAGGTGGTGTTCGATCGCGGATCCTTCTTTGAAATCAAGAAGGAGTTCGCGCAAAACCTGATCATCGGATTCGCCCGCCTGAACGGCCACGTGGTGGGGGTTGTGGCCAACAACCCCATGAAATACAACGGCGCGCTTGATTACAACGCCTCGGATAAAGGATCGCGCTTCATCCGATTCTGCAACGCCTTCAACATCCCGCTCATCAACCTGCAGGACGTTCCGGGTTTTCTTATCGGCACGCGATCGGAACACAACGGCATCATCCGGCACGGCGCCAAGATGCTCTACGCCTATGCGGAAGCGACGGTTCCCAAGATCACCTGCGTCGTGCGCAAAGCCTACGCCGGTGGGTATCTGGCCATGTGCAGCAAAGACCTGGGAGCGGACGTGGTCTTCGCCCTCCCGACGGCCGAAATCTGCCTCATGGGGCCTCAAGGGGCGGTGAATATCCTGTTTCGCAAGGAAATCGCCTCGGCCCCGGATCCGGAAAAGGTGCGCGCCGAGCGGGAAGCGGAATTCATGGAGCGCTACGTCAACCCCACGTATGCCGCCGGATTGCAACATGTGGACGATATCATCCTGCCCGGCGAAGTGCGCCGGCGTCTCATTCGGGCTTTGGAAATGACCTTGGATAAGGACGAAGAGGCCCCCGACCGCAAGCACGGGATCACGCCCGTGTGAACATTCAGGGGAAGAACCGCCGGAGGCGGTCTTCCCCTTTTTCTTTTCCAAAAAGGTTGTTTCTTCTCGACAAAGATTGTACGGATTTCCCAAGGCGATGGCGGGTTCCGGATGCGGGTCGGCACCGGAGGAGGCAGGAGTGGACGTCGGTTGGAGAGAAAGGAGAGGTTTATGAAGAAGCTTGGTGTGCTGTGGGTGTTGGTGTTGTGTCTTTTCGTCGGCCAGGCACAGGCCCAATCGGCCAAGGCCATCATCGCCACGGGGGGCATCGGCGGCGTGTATTACTACTACGGAACGCAGATCGCCGAGATCCTTACCAAAGCCAACGCCGTCCCGGCAACGGCGATCCAGACGGCGGCTTCCGTGGACAACATGCTTCTCATTCGGGATAAGACCGAACCGGACAAGAAAACCTTCTTCCTGGGAACGGTGCTCCCGGACACGGCCTACTTCACCGTCACCGGAAAGCATGAGAAGTTTGCCGAAAAGCCCGTCAAGGCGACGATCTTATGGATGATGTACCCCAACTACTTGCACGTGGTCACGACGGCGCAGCCGGGGATCAAGAGCTTGGCGGATTTGAAGGACAAACGCGTATCCACGGGCGCTCCGGGAAGCGGCACCGAGTTTACGGCCCTCAACCTCCTGAAGGCCGCCGGCATTGACCCCGAAAAGTTCAAGAAATGGGAAAAGCTCGGCGCGAAGGAGTCGGATGAGGCTCTGGCCAACGGCACGCTGGACGCCTACTTCTGGTCGGGCGGACTCCCCACGGGAAGCATTGTGGAACTGGCCAACACCTTGAAGCGCAAAGGTCTGGACCTGGCCTTGGTTCCGCTACCCACCACGGACCCTGGGGTGGCGGCGTTCATGAATGAATTCAAAGGCCTTGTGGACCCCATGGTGGTCAAGAAAGAGATTTATTCCCTGAGCGACGATGTGCCAAGTCTCGCCTTCTGGAATATGTTCATGGGGCCCGAATCCCTTCCGGAAGACTTGGCCTACGCCATCACCAAGACCGTTTTCGAGAACCTGGAAACGCTCCAAGCCTCGGTCAAGCCGGCCAAAGACACGACCGCGGAGAATACGGCCCGTTTCATCGGGAAGACGGCCATCCCGTTCCACCCCGGGGCCGTGCGTTACTTCAAGGAAAAAGGTCTCGTCAAATAAAGGCCGTCGGACGTCATGAAGCTTCGCCCCACGGCGATCGCTTGTGCGGTTTTCGGAATCGTTCTGGTCGCCGTGGGGTTTT
>VSSL01000707.1_pt1 | contig 10216 bp, 13 predicted proteins | sample 4557531 | NCBI WGS metagenome assembly VSSL01 (sample SAMN10986726, study PRJNA523729) | hot springs metagenome | isolation source: hot springs | place: India:Timba, Gujarat | collected 2018-05-31 | reverse complement strand
GTAAGATTGCTATATCCTTCTTTAACATTCTGAAGATTTGCCCACTTCTCAAGTGGATTGTCCTGATATATCCAGCAGTTTGTAGAAATCCAGTTTTGTGTTTCCTGATCAAGAGCATCTGTAAAGAAATAGAAAAAGTTTGATTCGATAGAGTTGTTTAATCTGTACTGAGCAAATACTGATTTAATCAACTTAACAGCTTTTGCCTGGTCATCAATTGCACCAATTGAATTTATTGATTTTGTAATCGCTTCATCTCTTAATGATTTTATGCTTGAAGAGTTTGAAGTGTCCAGCCATGCAAGAAAAGACAAAGGTGGTTCAACTTTATTTAACTCACCTAACATATTCAGACAAGTAAGTAACAAATATGTTTGAAGAGCTGAAACCTCAAATGATTCGTTTGTAACAGTAATCCATTTTTTAACTTCGTCTTCAGTTAAAGTGTTAGCAAGGTTTATTCTTCTTAACACCGATTGTATTTTAATCTGAAGTGACCGGTCAATCCGATCCCAGTTTGGGAGTTGCTCAACCTCGTGCATTTTTGAAGTGGTGATTTTTTCTACTGATAATTCATATTCTTCTGTTACTTTGTCTATTAAACTACCGGATGTGATTGGATCTTGCACCCTTCAACCCTACTTTCTGTTGATTGTTTATTAATAATGTTTTTGTCCAGATTTCTCAACTTTTATTCCACTTAACTTCTCTTTTAATTGCTGAAATTGTAGTGTTATTTTACAGGTGTTAATTAAAAATCCCGTTTATTGGTAAAAATTACAGTAAAAAATTTACATTGGTTTTTGAGTTATCTTTGTTGTACCAGTGAATTTTTACTGTGAAACTGATAATAATGTCAATAGTTTTTCATAAAAAAAGTATGATTAAAAACGAATCTAAAGCACAAGTTTTTCCTGCTTCTTTGGTTTCAATTGCTGCAACGCTTTGGGCAATTGATGGAATTGTACTAAGACCTTATTTATATAATCTTCCAGTTCCATTGGTTGTATTCATTGAAACTACAATTGTTGCAATAATTCTTAGTCCGTTTTTCTATAAGCAATTTTCTTCATTAAAAAAACTTCAACCTAAAGATTGGATTGCATTTATAGGTGTTGCTTTTTTCGGTGGAGCGCTGGGAACTATGGCAATTACGAGAGCGCTGTTCTTTGTTAACTATGTTAATCTTTCAATCGTAATATTTATTCAAAAACTTCAGCCCGTATTTGCTATAATTCTTGCTGCAATAATTCTAAAAGAAAAACTGACAAAAGAATTTATATTTTGGGCAACTCTTGCAATCATCGGTGCCTATATAATTACTTTTGGTCTTAATCTTCCTATGCTTGATACAGGAGATAAAACGGCAATTGCCGCTTTGTTTGCTTTGGTTGCAGCATTCAGTTTCGGATTTTCAACTGTACTTAGCAAAAGAGCTTTAAGGAATATTGGTTTTCAACTTGGTACTTATCTTCGTTTCACAATAACTGCAATAATTATGTTAATTGTTGTCTCAATAACAAATGACTTCAAATCTTTTTCGGAAATTTCTTCAAATCAATTTTATGTTTTTTTAATTATTGCATTTTCAACCGGTGGTCCGGCAATTTTTATTTATTACTACGGCTTGAAAAAAATCAGTGCATCAGTTGCAACAATTTGTGAACTGGCTTTTCCTCTTTCTGCAGTAATACTTGAATACTTTGTTCACGGAAAGATTTTAAGTCCTGTTCAATTGATTGGCGCACTAATTCTTCTGCTCAGTATTATAAAAGTTAGTGGAATTGAAATTCCATCATTCTTTAATAATAAAGAAGAATAAAATAATATTTTTCATGCTTCCTCTTTATTTGGAAAAACTTACTTCCATGCTGAATTAAAATTAGCAGAGCTGACACTCTGCAAAATATGTTGGAAGAGTGTAGACTTTGCCCGAATGAATGTTCTGTAAACAGATTAGCTGGTGAAACAGGCAACTGTCATTCAACCGATGAAGTTGTCATCTCAAGCTATGGTCCTCATTTCGGAGAAGAACCAGAACTTGTTGGACTTTATGGTTCCGGAACAATTTTCTTTACAAACTGTAATCTATCCTGCATCTACTGCCAGAATTATGATATAAGTCAGTTAGGTATCGGAAATAGAATTTCAATTGATGAACTTGCAAATATCATGATTTCCCTTCAAAGCAGAGGTTGCCATAATATTAATCTGGTAACGCCGACACATTTTGTTCCTCAGATTGTTGAAGCATTGATTATAGCCATTGAAAAAGGACTTGAGATTCCGCTTGTTTACAATTGTGGTGGATATGAATCGGTTGAAACTCTCCGGTTGCTTGAGGATATCATTGACATTTATATGCCTGATATAAAATACTCAGATAATGAATTTGCCACACGACTTTCGGGCGTAAAAAATTACTGGAATGTTGTGAGATCTGCAATCAAAGAAATGTACAGACAGGTGGGTGACCTTCACATTGACAGAAAAGGAATTGCAAAAAGAGGTTTACTTATTAGGCATCTAGTTTTGCCGAATAATTTAGCCGGTTCGGAAAAGATTATTGATTTTATTGCAGATGAAATCTCAAGAGAAACATATCTGAATATTATGGATCAATATCATCCTGCATTCAAAGCCGCTGAAGATAAAAAGCTGATGAGAAGAATAAAACCGGATGAGTATGAAAGAGTAGTTGAGTATGCAAGGTTCAGTGGATTGCACAGAGGTTTCTAAAAGATTAAAGTTCCACAGCAATCCATTTGAACTTTGAGATTGTTGAAATAGCTTTGCATATCAAATAATAATAATCAGGCATCTATGAAGAACTTATTCCTAACAACTGTAGGACTCATAACAATTTTAATTCTATTTTCCTGCAAGAGCGAAACACTCGAAACCAAAGGTTCACCAGAATATCTTGAAGAAATTAAAAAATGGGATGAAAGAAGAATACAAAGACTTAAAGCTCCTGACGGTTGGTTGAATCTTGTGGGAAGAACCTGGTTAAAGCCGGGAGTAAATAAATTTGGTTCAGCAAAAGATAATGATGTAATTATTGAATCAGACAAAGTACCCGCTTATATGGCGAATTTATTTTTAAAGATTCAACTGTAATAATGAAAGTTTATGACGGAGTTCAGGTGTTACTTGACGGAAAGCCAGTTAAAGAAGTAATAATGATTGATGATCAGAAAAAAGATATGACGGTGTTTGAATATGGAAGTATCAAATGGAATTTAATTATTCGTGGCGATAAATATGGAATTCGATTCAGGGACCTTGAATCACCGTTAGTAAAAAACTTTAAAGGAATAGAAAGATTTCCGGTAAATGAAGACTGGAAATTGACTGCAAGATTTGAACCATATAATCCACCGAAAAAAAATATTTGTACCAAATGTGCTTGGCCAGATTGAAGAGGAGTTATCTCCCGGCGCAGTTGTTTTTGAAAAAGATGGTAAGACTTTCCGCATTGATGCGATTGATGAAGGTGAAAGATTATTTCTTATCATTGCTGATGAAACAAGTGGTGTTGAAACTTACGGTGGTGGAAGATTTATGTATGTAGATAAACCGGATTCCACAGGAAAAATAACTCTGGACTTTAACAAAGCTTATAATCCGCCTTGTGTATTTACAAAATACGCAACTTGCCCTTTGCCACCAGAACAGAATTATCTCAAGCTAAGAATCACGGCTGGTGAAAAAAATTATGGTGAAGGGCATTGAGGATTTAAAGGAATAAGGAATAAGGAATAAGGAATAAGGAAAAAGGTATAAGGTAAAAGGATTAAGGTATATAGAATTGGCGACAGCTAGTAAGTAATGAAGTATTAAATATGGATATGATTTAATAAATTCAGAGAGAATTATACTTTATTTTTTAATCCATACAATAAAAGCAAGCAAAAGACTTACTGATGCTGAGATGATAAAAGGAATCTGAGAGCCAAACTTGTCCCAAAGAATTCCGGTAATAAAAGAGCCAAGCATCACACAAACACCCATAATTAAAGTAGCCAGACCAATAGCTGTCCCTCTGTTTTCATCTGAAATCAAATCGGAAATCCAAGCTTTTGAAATACCTTCTGTTGATGCAGCATATATTCCATACAAAGCAAAACAAACAGCCACAGTAGATAAATATCAGGAAACGAGAGACGAAAACCAAAGTAAACAAGGGAGAAAAGAATTAGTCCAAATGTGAAAACTTTTTTCTTCCCAATTTTATCAGATAAATGCCCCATAGGATATGAAGTTGCTGCATAAACAATGTTATAAAAAATATATCCAAAGATTGCAAGTGTTGATGATTCAGAAATATCTCGGGATTTTAATATCAGAAATACATCACTGCTGTTTACTAAAGAAAATGCTGCAAGTAAAATTAGGATTCTCTTATAACTTTTCGGAGATGATTTTAAGAAATCAAAATAACTATGCTTAATTCTTTTTTCTGATGATATGGTTTTATCCTTTATCATCAGAGTTAGTGTTACAGCGATAATTGAAGGAATAAAAGCAATAAGAAATATCAGCTGATAATTTTCCGGATAAATTTTTAATAACACAAGAGCTGCTACCGGACCAATTGCAGCACCAAGTGTATCCATTGCTCTGTGAAATCCAAAAACTGCGCCTGAATTTCCATTGCTGTATGAACCAAGCAATGCATCTCGTGGAGCAGTTCTGATTCCTTTCCCAATTCTGTCCGTAACTCGGGTAATAAAAACAGTTGGAATGTTTTGGAAAATTCCGGGCAGTGGTTTTGAAATTGCCGATAAACTATAACCAAGTGTAACGAATATAGATCGTTTCCCAACCTTATCTGATAAGTTCCCGAAATAACCTTTAAGAAGTGCTGCAATAAATTCTGCTATACCTTCAATAATACCAACCATCGCCATTGAAGAGCCAAGAACAGCAGTTAGGAAAATCGGAGTAACAGGATAAAGCATTTCGCTTGCAATGTCTGTGAATAAACTCACCAGACCAAGTAAAATAACCTGTTTATGTAATTTGGTTTTCATCTCGGGTTATCTCAGTAAGTATGATTTTTGTATGAAGCAAATTAACAATAGATAGTTGAATAATATTTATTTTTGTTCACAACTTTTAATTAATTGAGGATAAAATGAGAAGAAAAGTTATTGCCGGCAACTGGAAGATGAATAATGATCTTCAACAGTCTGTTTCATTAATCGAAGAGCTTAAAAATAAACTTGTAAACAAGTCGTTAAACTGTGATGTAATTATATGTCCACCATTCACTTCACTTTATGAAGCAAAGAAATTAATCGATGGAAGTGTAATAAAACTTGGTGCGCAAAATATGTTTTATGAAGATTCAGGTGCTTTTACAGGCGAGATATCAGCTCAAATGCTTAAATCAGTTGGATGTGAGTATGTCATTCTTGGTCATTCAGAAAGGCGGACAATTTTTGGTGAAAAGGATGAAATGATAAATAAGAAAATCAAAAAAGCTTTATCACAAAAACTAAAACCAATTTTCTGTGTTGGTGAAACTCTTGAAGAGCGCGAAAAAGATATAACCGAAAAAGTCATCAAGAAACAAATTGAAAAAGGATTAGTAGATGTTACACCTGATGAAATTATTGATGTAATAATTGCTTACGAACCAGTTTGGGCAATCGGAACAGGAAAGACCGCTACTCCTCAGCAAGCACAGGAAGTTCATCAATTTATAAGAAAACTTTTGACAAATATGTATTCAAAGGATTTTGCAAATATGATTGTTATCCAATACGGAGGAAGTGTAAAACCCGATAATGCCAGAGAATTGTTATCACAAAAAGATATTGACGGAGCTTTAGTTGGTGGGGCTTGTCTTAAAGCAGATTCATTTCTGGGAATTATTGAAGCAGCATAATTAAATTTTAATGATGCCGCAATCACGCCGGTTGCGGCTATTGTTAAAAGTTATTTAAGATTACTCCAATCATTCATTCATCCTTCCAATCAATCAATCATTCATTCAAACATTCAATTATTCAACCATCCAAAAATTCAACCATTCATTCAGTCAATCAATCATTCTTCCCACCATTCACTTTTTATGCTTTGCTCTTGGACCTTCAAAATATCTTCTTATTTCATTTATGTCTTTTGTCTTTCCAAGAACAATTATGAGCTTGATTCTTGCTTTTTGTCCGTTAATGTAATCTGCAAATATTACTCCGATATCGTGTAAATGTTTTCCGGCACCAGGATAACTGTAAATGTAATCTGTTTCACCTGCCGGACATCGCGATGTCAGTACCACAGGAATTCCTTTCTGAACAGCATATTTAATTCCTTCAAAAGCTGGCGGAGGAACATTCCCAACTCCAAGTGCTTCAACAACAATTCCGGATGCACCACTTTCAGCAGAAAATCTGAAAAACTTTTCGTTCATTCCAGCATAAACAGTAAGCATATCAACATTGTCATCTATTACATCTGTTTCAATTTTTTCAAGATAATGTGGAAGACGATTGTAAATCACTCTTTCATTCTGAACAAATCCAAGAGATCCAAAATCCAAACTCTTAAACGACTCAACCGAATCAGAATAAATTTTTGTTACCTCGCTTGCTGCATTTATCTCACCATTCAAACAAACAAGCACACCTAAATTTTTAGAGTTATCATTTAGACAGATGTGAATCGCATCAATCAAATTTTTCGGACCATCCCAATCTGGTTCGGAACTGTTTTTCATTGAACCAATCAGAACGATTGGAATTTCAGTATTTATTGTTAAGTCAAGGAAGTAGGCGGTTTCTTCAAGAGTATCAGTTCCGTGTGTAACAATTACTCCGTCATAATGTTTTTCTGATAAAAGCTGTTTTATTTTTTTTGAAAGCTGAAGCATAAGTTGTGGTGTAACATGCGGGCCTGGATATTTTCCAAAATCAAAGTATTCAATTTCCGCTAGCTCTTTTGCTTGTGGAATCATATCAAGCAACTCACTTCCGGAATACCTTGGAATTGCACCTCCGGTAGTTTGGTCTATCATCATTGAAAATGTTCCGCCGGTAAAAACAACCAATATCTTTTTCATAAAACTCCTTTATTTTCATCGTAAAAATAAGTGGCTGTTTGATTGGAATGAAAGCTGATTGCTCACATTTAAAATTATATGACTTGCCATAGAAAAGATGTTAATTTATTTTCGAAACAAAATAAAGAGAGGTTTTTTATGTTAATGGTTCAAGATGTTGATTTAACTCCAAATCCGCACGCATTAAAATTTATCTTGAATGAAAAATTACTTAATTACGAAAGTCGTCAATATTCAAGCAGGGAAGAAGCTGAAAACGATCCATTTGCAAAAGGAATTTTCCAAATTCCGGGCGTTGTTTCCGTTTTCTATATGGATAAGTTTGTAACAATTGAGAAATCTAAGGATACAAGTTGGGGTCAAATACAAAGACCATTTATTAATTTCTTAAAAGATTTTGATAAAAGCCTTATTCCTGCAGAAAAAAGAAATTGAAATGTCTGATCAGGAATCGAATGAACTTCTGAAGAAAATTAACGAATTACTTGATCAGAAAGTAAGACCTGCTTTAGCTGGTGATGGCGGCGGTCTTGAAGTTCTTGGAGTAGAAGGGTACACTGTTAAAATTCGTTATCAGGGTGCGTGTGGTAGTTGTCCGAGTTCAATATCCGGAACACTGATGGCAATTGAAGGATTATTGAAGCGAGATATCAATCCTGCTATACAGGTTATTCCGGCTTGATTGAATCGCCTTTATATTTTTTATTCCGAAAAAATTATTTCGGATATTCATTTCATCATAATTACAGATGGTAAAGCACTAAAACAGATTTTGATTAACTCGCCTTTACCATCTTCTTCACATCAACTCATCAAAAAAAATTCATCAGATAGAAATTTATTAAATACTTTTTCTCAGTTAGAAGAATATTTTTTTGAAGAAAGAAAAGAGTTTTCAATTCAACTTGAACCTGATGGTACTGAATTTCAGAAAAAAGTATGGAAAGAACTTTTGAAAATTCCTTTTGGAAAAACAATTTCATACAAGCAAATTGCTGAGCGACTCGGCGATAAAAATCTTATTCGTGCGGTTGGAAAAGCAAATGCTGCGAATCCTATTCCAGTAATAATTCCGTGTCACAGAGTTATAGGAACTAATGGTTCGCTTGTTGGTTATTCGGCAGGTCTTGAGATTAAAAAGAAATTATTGAAACTCGAAAAAAGTTTAGAGTCAAACCTTTTTGAATAAAAAAAGAGAAGCAAACCGAAGTAAGCTTCTCTTCAAATTAATCAAAGGAGTGATGCTATTTAATTTCAGTTACTTTACTGATATCCGGTAACTTTACGAATTTCTCGTTGAATTTGAATGTGCCTTTATCAGTTTTTACTGATTTAACCACTTTTATCCATTACAAAATCAACTTTTTTCTTACCCTTTGCTTTATCTGCAAATGATTGCTGTTTTGCCATTTATATCTCCTGATAAAATTGTGCGCAAATATATCATATTAGCCCGTAAAATGAAAGATTTAAATAATTATGAGTAAAAGCACTTTTGAGTTTAGAGCAAATTTCAGGGTATTATGTAAGTAATTTTTTCTTAAAATCACACTTTAATTAAAAAATATGGGTACAATTATACATTAATTATAGGCATAATTATAGGAAGTAACCTTATTGCTAAACCTTTATTTAAGGAATAGCATCTAATATTCTGTAAATAATCAACATTTCTCAAAAATTTCGTTGCTTATTTATGAAAGTTTAATTAGGTTTTTGCAACAAAATTTAGGAATTATAAATGTTTTTATTAGCTACTATAATAATACTTTCTTATCTGGTTGGTTCAATTCCAACTAGCATTATTATTAGTAAAGCTGTAAAAGGAATTGATATCAGAAATTACGGAAGTGGAAATGCCGGTGGTACAAATGTAATGCGTGTACTCGGCTGGAAACACGGAGTTCTGGTTATCTTTCTTGATGCTCTTAAAGGTGCGATTGCAGTAGTACTTATTGCAAGATTGCATTACGGAGTTCTTCCTTTCCAGAATGTTTCTCCATTTGATGATTTTACTCTTGTTCAGATTATTGCTGGAATTTCTGCTGTCATTGGACACATCTGGACAGTGTTTGCAGGATTTCGTGGTGGAAAAGGTATTGCCACAGCATTAGGAATGCTACTTATGATTATTACAGTTGATATGTTAATTGCTGTTGGTATCTTTTTAATAGTTGTTTCTATTTCGCGATATGTTTCTCTTGGTTCTATTGTAAGTGCTATGGTTGTTCCATTAAGTATGATTTTCCGGGAAAATGTTCTTCATACACATATCGAAGGTTATAATACACTCTTACCATTGTAATAGGTGTATCTCTTCTTGTAATTTTCACTCACAGAAAAAATCTTGTTCGTTTAGTAAACGGAACAGAGAACAAATTAAGTTTCAATAAAAAGAAATAACAGAAATGAAAGTTTCGGTGCTTGGCGCAGGCGGCTGGGGAACAACCCTTGCCGTCTTGCTGCACTACAACGGTCATAGTGTTACACTATGGGAGTATAAAAAAGCTTACGCCAAAGAGCTTGCAAAAAGAAGAGAGAATAAAATTTATCTCCCGGGAATTCAAATTCCGGATGAAATAAAAATTTCTGCTGATCTTGAAGATTCCACTGTTCATAAAAATCTTATTGTGCTTGCCGTTCCTTCGCAGTTTCTAAGAAAAGTTATAGAGAAGATTGATTATCATTCCATTAAAGACACAATTCTTGTAAGTGTTTCCAAGGGAATTGAAAAAGAATCTTTAATGACTATGTCGCAGATGATTAAAGATGTTCATCATCGATTGGATAAAAATCAAATTGGTGTTTTATCAGGCCCAAGTCACGCTGAGGAAGTTTCCAAAAGAGTTCCAACTGCAGTTGTTGCTGCTTCAGTGAGCAGAGAAACATCCAAAACAATTCAATCAGTTTTTATTAATTCTTATTTCAGAGTTTATTCTTCTACTGATATACTTGGTGTTGAGTTAGGTGGAGCTTTCAAAAATGTTATTGCTATTGGTGCGGGAATTATTGATGGAGCCGGATTTGGCGATAATACTAAAGCCGCTATTATGACAAGAGGAGTTGCGGAAATTTCACGTTTGGGTTTGGTAATGGGCGCTCGTCCAGAAACTTTTTGCAGGACTTTTCAGGAATGGGAGATTTAAT
>VSSL01000706.1_pt1 | contig 10219 bp, 12 predicted proteins | sample 4557531 | NCBI WGS metagenome assembly VSSL01 (sample SAMN10986726, study PRJNA523729) | hot springs metagenome | isolation source: hot springs | place: India:Timba, Gujarat | collected 2018-05-31 | reverse complement strand
ACTTCTGATATATATTTTATAAGTATAAAATGAAAAAAGATAAAGATACAATTTATAATGAGGCGCAGCTTATTCTTTCTGAAAAAAGAACTTTACTTTCTTTTCTTAGAACAGGGATTGCAATTTTGGTGTTACCTCTTTCATCGGTTAGCTTTTTATTAGCATTTTCTAAAAATTACAATTTGTTTGATTCCATATTTTTAGCAGTTATGCTTATAGTTATTATTGTTTTTCTTACGCTCCTTGCTATTTATATGATAATAAAATCATTAATAAAATTACATTATGTAGATGAGAGATTAAAAAAATTATCTGAGAAGGATAAGACAATTTCAAAAATTATTCCTGATTAGTAGATGAACCTAATATTTTTAAAAGAAAAACTAAAAGTATTGATTTCTGGTTTTAAAAAACAGGTTTCAATACTTTCTGGTTCTGATAGACAGTCAACGATTGATTCTATTTATTCAGAATATAAAATGCGAGGTAGTAATATTTGGTTCTTGTTTTGTTCTGCTATTCTTGCATCGGTGGGATTGGATGTGAATTCTCCTGCTATTATTATTGGGGCTATGCTTATTTCTCCACTGATGTCCCCTATATTGAGTATTGGATTATCTTTAGGAACCCTTGATAGAAAAAATTTTTTTATTTCTATTAGAGAGTTTATTATTGCTTTTTTACTCAGTTTATTAATAAGTACAGTTTATTTTTTAATTTCTCCGCTTGGCAACATCACCGATGAAATTTTAGCCAGAATAAAACCAACTGCTCTTGATATAATTGTTGCATTTTTTGGCGGAGTGGCTGGCATCATTGCAGTATCAAGATCGAAAATTACCAGTGCTATTCCTGGAGTTGCTATCGCTACCGCTCTTATGCCTCCAGTTTGTACTGCTGGATTTGGTATCGCTAAAGGCAACCTTGAGATTTTCTTAGGGGCAGGATATTTGTTCTTTATAAATGCTGTTTTTATTTCTGCTGCTGTATTTATTATTGTTCGTTGGTTAAAATTTCCTTTTAAATCTTATGCTGATGTTAGATTGCTTAAGAGAGCAAAAATTGTAACTTTAATTGTTGTTTTTATTATTGCATTGCCCAGTTTCTTTATATTCTATAAAGTTATACAGGATATAAGTTTAAATAAAAATATTGAAAGATTTATAAGAGATGAAATTCAAACAAAATCTATTAATGTAATTAAATGGAATTTATAAATAATCAAAATGATTCAAATTATTTATATGTATACACTATTGGGGAGAAAATAAGCACTTCAAAAATTGATTCTTTAAGTTCTCTTGCTAAGTTATATGGTATTGAAAAATAAATTTAAGGGTAACTCAGATAAACGATGAAAAGGAAATGGAGCTCTTTAAAAATGAGCTTAAACAGGACTTTTCTACAAAAATTAAATTACTGGAAAAGAAAAGAGCAGAAGAAAGAACTGGATTAATTGATAGTTTAGAAAAAAGTGATTCAATTGTCTATTCACAAATTAAGAATGAACTTAAAATATTCTTTCCTCAACTTATTAATATAGGATTGTCAAAAGATTTTTTAAAAAGTAACACAAACTCTGATTCAATAATAGTTAAAAGAATCCCTATCGTTACACTCGAGTGGGCGAGAAGGACAAATTATAAAGATATAAATATCTTCAATTATAAGATAAACGATTTTATAAAACAAAGATTAAAAAGTGATACTGTTATAATTGTAAGCAGGAGATTATAATTTATTCTTTTGAATTCTGCTTTTTATAATTCCAGATTAAGTAAAAAGGAACCCCAATAAACATCAACGCAAGCCCTATTCCTGCATCGCGTGGATTTTGTATTATTGTTATAATAAAAATCGAAAAAAAGAAGATAACAGCAATAGCAGGAATTATCGGGTAACCAAATACTTTATAAGGTCTATAAACATCTTTCATCTTTTTTCTTAGTATAAATACTCCGAAAGCACCAAGTCCGTAGAAAATAAATGATGCAAACATTAACATATCAGTAAGCTGGTCAAATGAACCAGAGAGAACTAATATAGAAGCCCAGATACCCTGGAAAATAAGTGATGTTGATGGTGTTTTAAAACTTCTATGACACTTGCCCACCTTTTTAAAAAAAAGTTTATCTCTTGACATTGCAAAATAAAGTCGCGACGAAGCAAGTATAGTACCATTTGTAGTAGCAAAAGTTGAAACCATTATTATAATGGAAATTACTATTACCCCTCCATAATCAAGAAACTTTTTTAATACTTCAATTGCAGCAATTGAATCTCGTTTTTCATATACTTGAATCATTTCATTCACAGGAATTACATAAAGGAATGCAAGATTAATAATCAAATAGATTAAAATTACAATAATCACACCAAGATATAAAGCTATCGGAATATTCCTTTTAGCATTTTTTACTTCTCCTCCAAGATATCCAATATTATTCCATCCATCATAAGCCCAGAAAGCAGCAAGCATAGCGGCGAAGAAAGCGCCAAAGATTCCAAGCGGGCTATCGTAGTTATGATGCGGGTTTACAAGTGTAAGGTTTACATTGGAAAAAGAACCTTCACTGAAAATAAAAATAAGAATTATAATTAATGCTACCCCTATTAATTTTAGCATTGTAAATATATTACTCACTGAACCGCCAAAAATAACACCGAAATAATTTATTGTTGTTAAAATTAAAATTGTGATAATTGTTAAACCTTTAACACCAAAACTTTGCAGTGGATAAAAAATGCAAATATATTAAAGTTTTCAATTTCAGTACTAAAGTGTGGCAGGGGAAAGATTGAATTAACAGATTCAGAAAAAACATATGCGATAGAAGCAATAGATGCAGATTGAATTACAGCAAAACATGACCAGCCGTATAGAAAAGCAACTCCATTTCCATACATTTTCTGGAAATACACATATTGACCGCCTGGTTCTGCAATTAATCCTGCTACTTCTGCATTGCTCGCTGCTGCAAATAGTGTTATCAATCCAGCTACAAGCCATGCAAGTAAAATCAGTCCTGAAGACCCAACCTCTGCCGACATAGGAGCAATTTTTTTGAATACCCCCGATCCTACCATAGCACTAATAACAATCATTAACGAAGTGAATAATCCTAATCTTGTTAATAAACCTGATGAGTGACTTTCGTGCTTTTTCAAATAGTGTTATTTTATTTTATAACCCTGAGTTCCTATGGTATCGTAATCCAGACCTTTCAATGATTTTATTGAATTACAAAATTCTATAAATACTTCTTCTGAATTTTCAAATTCAAATTCAATTCCTAATTCTTTTGCAATTTGTTTTATAATTTTCCAACCTGGTTTACAATTAAATTTCTTACCGTGGGTCCATCGGTCGTTTGGTGCTCCGAATTTATCTAACCTTGACATAGAAAATTCGCCGGGCAACCTTTCCTGACCTATTGTTGTTACTGCGGGGCGGAGTCTCTGAATTCTGTTTTGGAAGTTTATATATGTTCCATTTATCTCTGCGTAAGTTGATAATGGGAGTATAACATCTGCTTCTTTGGAAAAATTATTTCTTGTGCTTAATAATTGAATACTTTTTATATTTTGTAGTTGTATTTCTGATAATCCTTCAATAGCAGATATATCTTCATTTAATATGAAAAGAAAATTATATTTACCAGCTGTTAAATCCTTTATAGTTTTATTATTAATTTTTTTGAACCCTAATAATTCAACCCCTTTGGAGTTTGGAGTTTTATCTGATTTCCTTAAAATATCATCACCAAAAGACTCATCAATATGAGGAATATAATAAATGTCATTTACTCCTAAAATTGTATTTACAAATTTTTTCAGTGCATAATTGTCCTCAAGTGTGCTAATTGCAGAGCCGATGATTAAGGGTTTTATGTTTTCTGTTTTTAATAAATTTGCTGCTTTATCAATTGCTTTATTCCAATCAACTTCAATTTGTTCCTTTCCATTTGAATCGGGCTCGTCCTTTAATATGACAGGAGAGTCTATTCTTAAATTTATATCATTTACAAATTTGAAAGTATTTAATCTACCATAATCACATAACCAATATTGATTTACTTCCAAATTTTCTCTTGGCTCAATTCTTAAAATTTCATTATTTCTTACTCCGATTATAGTGTTACATCCTCTTGCACATCCGGGACAGATACTATCTGTAAAAGACATATCCCAAACTCTTGCTCTGAATCTAAAATGTCTTGATGTCAATGCACCAACAGGGCATATTTCAATAACATTCATTGAATATGGATTATCAAGTTGTTTCCCTGGATATGTTTCAATTGTAACCTTTTCACCTCTGTTTACAAAAGTAAGTTCATGAGATTTTGAAATTTCATCACAGTATCTTATACATCTTGAGCAGCTTATACATCTTTCTGCATCAAATAACACATTCGGACCTAAAGGTATTCTTTTGTCTTTTATCACTTTTTCTTCATCAAATCTTGAATATCCCTTACCATATTTATAAGCATAATCTTGCAGCTTACATTCGCCTGCTTCATCGCAAATTGGGCAATCCAATGGATGATTAATAAGAATAAATTCCATAATTGCATTTTGTGCCTCTATTACAGCAGGTGATTTTGTTTTTACAACCATATCTTTTTCTGCAAGAGTTGCACAGGCTATAACTAATTTTGGCATATTTTCCACTTCAACTAAGCATATTCTGCAATTTCCTGCAATACTAAGTGCAGGGTGATAACAAAAGTGAGGAATATCAATCCCAGCATGCATTGCTGCCTGTAAAATTGTTTCTCCCTTTTTAAATTCAACTTTCTGCCCGTCAATTATTATATGCATAAAAAATATTTTACTTTATTGAAAAGAAATAATATTAACTATATTCTTCTGTTATATCGTGTTTTGATTTAAATTCATAAAACCTGAATTCATCAAGAGCAAGGTCGTTATCAACTTCAAGTTTAATAAACACCCTGAATTTTATGCAAAGTTTCAATATTCTATTTATGATTCCACTTGTCAGATAATGTTTTATTAAAGGATTTACTTTTAAACGGAGTTTATAACTATTTGGAGAGCTCTTATATCTTTGTAACCATCTTTCTAATTCCATCAGGAAATTCATCTGAGATTGTACCCTGCCAGTTCCATTACACATAGGACATTTAGTAGATATCCGTTGAATTATATTCTGTCTTACTCTTTGTCTTGTTATTTGAACTATCCCAAATTCACTCATTTGAGAAAAGGAAGCTTTTGCGCGATCTTTTTTAAATTCTTTCTTCAGCTCTTCAAGCAATTTCTTTCTGCTTGGCTCTTCATATAAATCAATAAAATCTACTACTATAATACCACCGATATCTCTTAATCTTGCTTGTCTTGCAATTTCTTTTGCTGCTTCAATATTTATCTTTAATGAATTTTGTTCCTGGTCTTTTGACTTTGCATATTTACCACTATTTACATCAATCACCGTCATTGCCTCGGTTGTTTCAATTACAATATACCCCGCAGAATTTTTTAGTAAGATTTTTTTCTGTAATGATTCTTCAATTTGTTTATCAATACTGTAATATGTGTCAAATAAAGGTACCTTCCCTTCGTAGAGCTCCAATTTGTTAACTGATTCGGGAGATGTGTCTTCAAGATAATTCCTGATTTCTTTATATATTTTTTTGGAATCAACAATTACCTTTGTTACATCATCTCTAAATAAATCTCTTATTACAGAATAAGTAGTAGAAACATCTTTGTAAAGTAAAGTTGGGGCTTTTGATACTTTCATCTTATTTTCAATTTCATCCCATATATTTATCAACCTCTTAAGATCTTCGAGAATAAGATTTTCATCCTGTCCAGCAGCAACAGTTCTAATAATTGCCCCGAAACCTTCAGGCAAATTTTTTCTTATTATATGTCTTAATCTTCTTTTCTCTTTAAAATTATATATTTTCCTTGATATTCCAATCTTATTTGAGAATGGAATTAAAACCAGATATCTACCTGGTATTGATACTTTTGCAGTTACTCTTAGCCCTTTTGCTCCTACAGGTTCTTTTGTAATCTGAACTAATATATCCTTCCCTTTTTCGAGAGTTGCAGCAGCGGGATTTTTTTCGGTTGGGATTACAGATCTTGACTGGACTTCTTCTTCGTCGTCTTCTTCATCTACATCAGAATCATCACCAAGTAGAGATTTATAATCATCAGGAGAAGTTTCAATATCTGAGAAGTGTAAAAACGCATCCTGTAGGAAACCCAAATTTATAAATGCGGCTCTTATTCCCGGTAATACCCTTGCGATTTTTCCTAAATATATATCCCCTACATTTCGTTTTAAATCAGTGCTCTCATAGAATAACTCTACAAGTTTTCCATCTTCAGTAATAGCAATTCTTGTTTCCTTTGAGGATGAATTTATTAAAATTTCTTTTTTCATAACAGCATTTTTTATTCATAGGTAATCCTGCCCCCTTAGACATTGGTCTTAAGAGTTCATCGAAAGCAAAAATTCTTTATTGGATTTTGTGCCTCTGATTTTTTCAAGTAGCCATTCCATTGCTTCTACTGGATTGTAGTCTGCAAGTAGTTTGCGTAATAAATAAACTCTATTAAGAATGTCAGGGTCGAGCAGGAGCTCTTCTTTTCTTGTACCGGAACGGTTTAAATCAATAGCAGGGAATATCCGCCTGTCGGATAGTCGCCTGTCTAATACTATTTCCATATTTCCCGTCCCTTTGAATTCTTCAAAAATTACTTCGTCCATTCGGCTGCCGGTTTCTATCAAAGCGGTTGCTATTATTGTTAATGAACCGCCTTCATCTATATTTCTTGCAGCCCCGAAAAATCTTTTTGGCTTATGTAGTGCATTTGCATCTACACCGCCGGATAAAATCTTACCACTGTGAGGAATCACTGTATTATGGGCTCTTGCCAGTCGTGTTATACTATCTAATAGTATAACTACATGATGCTTTGATTCTACGAGCCTTTTTGCTTTCTGTAAAACTATTTCCGATACCAGTACATGCCGCTCTGGTGGTTCATCAAATGTTGAACTTACCACCTCAGCTTTTACATTCCTTTGCATATCAGTAACTTCCTCTGGTCTTTCATCTATTAATAGTACTATTAGATGTATTTCTGGATGATTCCTTGTTATGCTATTTGCTATAGTTTGTAGAAGAATTGTTTTACCACTTTTGGGAGGAGATACTATAAGACCTCTCTGTCCCTTTCCGATTGGAGTGAATAAATCCATTATCCTCATTGAGTATTCAGTTGGGGTGGTCTCCAAATTTATTTTTGAATTAGGGTAAAGCGGGACAAGATTATCAAACATTATTCTTTCCCTGATTAACTCTGGCGGTCCAAAATTTACCTCTTCTACTTTAATAAGAGCAAAAAATCTTTCTCCTTCTTTTGGCGGTCTTACCTGACCATATACAAAGTCACCTGTTTTTAAAGAGAACTTCTTTATTTGTGATGGTGAAACATAAATATCATCAAGTGATGGAAGATAGTTATAATCAACAGACCTTAAAAATCCATATCCATCGTTGTGGACCTCCAGAACACCAGAGGCGTATGCATAACCATCTTTCTTTGTTGTTTCTTCAATTATTTTAAAAATTAAATCCTGTTTCTTTAAGTCCTCGAAGTCTTTGATATTTAGTTCCCTTGCTATGGTTCGCAATTCAGATACCTTTTTGGATTTAAGAAGTTCAATATTTTTATCAGGGATTTCTTCTTTTTGTATTGTTTTTCTTTCCGGCATAGTTGTTTGATTAATTTTTCCCTTTCCCTAAGGAAATTTTTGTAGGTTAGTATGTATTTTTAAAATTACTCGTTAACTCAAAAGACAGTTAATTAAATTAAATATTAAATTTAACATGTAAAAATCAGAATACGGCGTGTTTCTTAATTATAATGTATACTAATTATTAGAAACTTTCAGTATAAAACTAATGAATTTAAATTTAGAATGCAATATATAACAAAAAAATAAAATAAGAAGGTTAATCTGTTTTCAAACTATAGTTTGGGGCTTCTTTTGTTATTTTTACATCGTGAGGGTGTGACTCCCGTAATCCTGCATTTGTTATTTTTACAAATTTCGTACGGGTTTTCATTTCTTTAATATTCTTTGCACCTGCATACCCCATAGCGGAACGAAGCCCTCCAACTATCTGGTATATTGTATCTTTCAAAGGTCCTTTGTAAGGAACTATACCTTCAATTCCTTCTGGAACAAGTTTTTTTATGTCATCTTCTACATCCTGGAAGTATCTATCCTTACTTCCTTTCTTCATTGCTTCAATGGAGCCCATACCTCTGTAAACTTTATAACTTCTACCTTCATACAAAACTTTTTCTCCAGGTGACTCATCTGTTCCAGCAAGTAGTCCTCCAATCATAACAGAGTCAGCACCTGCTGCTATTGCTTTAGGTATATCCCCAGTATGTTTAATCCCTCCATCTGCAATAATAGGTATATTATATTTTTCAGCAACTTTTGAACATTCTATAATAGCAGTCATTTGTGGAACGCCAACACCTGCAATTACTCTTGTTGTACAAATAGAGCCTGCCCCTATTCCAACTTTTAAACAATCAACACCTGATTTTATTAAATCTACAGCAGCTTCTGCCGTTGCGATGTTCCCAGCAATTAGTTCAATATTAAGCTTGCTTTTTAATTTCTTTATCATATTAATTACACCTGCTGAATGGCCATGGGCGGTATCAATAACAAGCACATCTACACCTGCTTTTACCAGCTCCTGAGCTCTTTCTAATGTATCTTTTGCAACTCCAAGAGCAGCTCCAACTCTTAGTCGTCCAAATTTATCCTTGCAGGCATTTGGAAAACTTTTTCGCTTTTGAATATCTTTAAAAGTTATCAATCCTTTTAAAACACCATTTTTATCTACTACTGGCAGTTTCTCTATTTTATGCTTATGAAGAATTAATTCCGCCTGGTTTAAATCTGTTCCAACTGGTGCAGTAATTAAATTTTCTGTTGTCATTACATCTTTTATAAGCATATCTTCTTTTATTCCAAAGCGTAAATCACGATTTGTTAAAATGCCAATCAATTTATTTTCTTCGTTTACTATTGGTATTCCAGAAATGCGATATTTGTCCATTACTTCAAATGCTTCTTTGATTTTTTTATCTGCAGTTAAAGTAATTGGCTTTAGAATCATTCCGCTTTCACTTCTTTTCACTTTATCTACCTCACCTGCCTGTTGTTCTATAGACATATTTTTGTGGATTATTCCTATTCCGCCTTCTCTTGCTATCGCTATTGCCATTTCAGTTTCAGTTACTGTATCCATTGCAGCAGAAAGTATTGGAATATTTAGCTCAATGTTTTTTGTTAATTTTGTTTTTAAATCTACTTCTCTTGGCAATACACTTGATTTTGCCGGTACGATAAGAACATCATCAAATGTTATTGCTGTTTCTTTTTTGATTTTATTTTTCATATAATACTAAATTTAATTTTTTCAAAATTGTTCAAGATTTTCTATATTGCCCCATAAACCTCTGTTGTTTTCTCGTGCTTCTCTGAAATATTCCCTGAATTCTGATTGCTCTGTGAATGGAAATTTATCATAAACATAGGCATAGCCATCTTTTAGTATTTTTGCATTTATCAAAGTACCATCTTCTAAATACACATATCTTAAAAGTCTTCCGTATCTATCTCTATCGTTGCAATAGGAATCTCTTTTAAGATATACCTTTTCCCTTCAACAAAACTTTTTACATATTCAGTTGACAATCTTCCTAATTTTTTTATTGTTTCTTTATCTCTTTTTGTAATAGTTGCATCGTTTTCAAGTTTAGTAGACTCATATTTCTCAGGACAGTCTATTCCAATTAATCTAACATGGCTACCATCCTCAAGCTCAAATGTATCACCATCAATAACCCTTTTAACTGTTATTAAATTCTTTGAATCTTCATTACAATTAAATAATGTGATTGATATTACAAATAGGGCAATATATAAAATTAATTTAGTTTTCAAATTCTGATTTATGAATTATATCCTTAATTAATTTCTGATTTTTGATTTTATTTTTAGAAATTTTAATAGCTTTGTTTATATATTCAAGTGCATTTTTTTATTGAGGTTGTATTTGATGAATATAGTGTGCAGATTATATCTCCCTTTGAAACAAAATCTCTCTGTTTTTTATTGAAGACTATTCCTGATTTT
>VSSL01000705.1_pt1 | contig 10219 bp, 6 predicted proteins | sample 4557531 | NCBI WGS metagenome assembly VSSL01 (sample SAMN10986726, study PRJNA523729) | hot springs metagenome | isolation source: hot springs | place: India:Timba, Gujarat | collected 2018-05-31 | reverse complement strand
GGCAACCAACGCAAACAGCACCAGCGCCCCTTGCAAGACCCCGGCAATTGCGCTATCAATCCCTAACGTCAACGGCAATTGAATGCTGCCGACGGTAAAGGAAGCGAAGGCGACTGCAATCGGCAACAGCCAGCGCGGATCGGCCCGCGCCAACAGCGCCACCAGCAAGCCCAGCAACCCAATTCCGCTCGAAATATTGGGGATCAGCGCGTGATGCACGGCCACGACCTGCAACATTCCAGCGATGCCGGCCAAGGCGCCGCAAGCGGCCAACGTTTCGGCCATGCGGCGGAAGGCAGCCACCCCCAACCTCCCAGCCGCCGCCGGATTGAGGCCCACCGCGCGCACCTCTAACCCCCAGCGCGTTTTGGTCAATGCCCACCAAACGATCGCCAATGCCAGCAGTGCAATCACTGGCGCAGCAGGCGCCAAGCGCAGCCGGTCGATCGTCGGCAGCCAGAGGTCGCGCGGCAGCAGATCGGTGCCCGACAACGAGGCCGAGGTCTGCCGTCGCCATGGCCCCAACACCATATAGAGCGCCAGCCCGCTGGCGAGAAAATTCATACCCAAGCCGGCAAAAATCTCGCTAACGTTGGCATACCGGCGCAAGGCGCCGATCAGCAAAGCCCACAACGCGCCGCCAGCGGCGCCGCTCAGGCCAGCCAGCAGCCAGAGCAGCAATGGCGGCCAATCAGGCCAGAGGCGCAACGGCACCATCGCCGCAATCGCGCCGGCGATCATCTGCCCCTCGACGCCGAGATTGTACAGGCCGCCGGCAAAGGTGATGCTCAGCCCAACCGCGCACAACAACAGCGGCGCAGCCAGCATGATCATATCGCTCAGCCGCACCGGTGTGCTGAATGCGCCAAACAACACGAGGCGATACGCCTCTAACGGCGAGACGCCGGTGCTGAGCAAGGCTAGCGTGGTGAGGGCAAAGGCGGCAACCAAGGCTAGCAAGGGCCGGGTGAGGTTAGCCGCCAATTTCAACCGATCTGTCCGCATGTCGTCACGTCCGTAGCAATGTATGCCTGCTTACCGCACAGCTATCGCACCACATCCACCAGCGCATCAAAGCCAACCCCGCCGATCAACTCGGCCAAGCGGCTCGCCGAGAGCAGCGCGCGCGGTATCGGCGGCCCGATCCGGCCGGCAAAACAGACGATCACCTCGTCGCTGTATTCCATAATCTCATCGAGATCGGGCGAAGAGAAGATGATACAACAGCCATCATCACGGCGCGCCTGCAACCGGCTCCAAATCGCGCGCGCCGAGGCGACATCAAGACCGCGAGTCGGTTGCTCGGCCAGAATGCCGCGCGCAGTGGACGGAATGAGGGCGAGCATCGCCCGCTGCTGATTACCGCCAGAAAGGGAGGCAATTGGTGTCACCGGCGTCGCCTTGATCTGATACTCGGCAATCGCCTGCCGGGCCAGCTCTTCGGCGCGGCGGCGATCGACCAGCAACCCGTTGCGTTGCAACAAGGCGAAGTGATCAGCCAACGACAAGGCCCCGATCATGCCATCGTGCAACCGGTCAGCCGGCAGATATTCGACCCCAGCTTGGCGAAACGCGATCGATCCTGCGCCGGTTAGATCACGTCCATTCACCAACACTTGCCCATGATCGGGCGCTTGCTGGCCGGCCAGCAGGCGCAGCAACACTTGCTGGCCGCTGCCATCGAGACCGGCTAAGCCGATAATCCGCCCGGCGGCAAAGCGGTGGTTCAGATCGACCAAGTGCAAAGCGCCGCTACGGGCCGTGACGTGGCGCAACTCCCAGACTGGCGGCGCATCAATGGCCGGCAAGGGGCGATAGATCGGCGGCGCAGCGCCAGACTCGCCAAACATCAACGACAGCAGATACTCTTGGGGTTGCGGCATCGGCAACTGGCCGGGAGGCACGACGTGACCGTTACGCAAGACGGTCACGGTATGGCACAGCTCTGCCACCTCTTCCAGCTTATGCGACACAAACAGCACGGTGCGGCCTTCAGCGGCGATCTGGCGCAACGCCGCAAACAAGGCCCGCGCCTGCGCTGCTGTAATGCCGGTGGTTGGCTCATCGAGAATCAACACCTGCGCACCGCACAACAGCAGGCGCATAATTTCAACTTGTTGGCGCTGGCCAATCGTCAACTGGTCGAGCCGCGCCGCCGGATCAACCGGAAACCCCAACCGTCCGGCCAGCTCAAGCAGCGCCGTCTGCGCGGCGCGGCGCGAACGAAACACCCCCGGCGGCGCCGCGCAGAGCAGATTTTCCAGCACGGTGAATGCCGGAATATCGAGCGGCTCTTGCTGCACCATGCCCACACCGGCTGCCAGCGCATCACCCGGCCCGCGCAGACGGCGGGGAGCATCGTTAAACACGATCCGCCCTTCGTCAGGCTGAATGTAGCCAGACAACAGCTTCATCAGCGTGCTCTTGCCGGCGCCATTCTCGCCTAGCACGCCGTGGATCTGGCCGGCGGCGAAGGAAACCGTCAACCGGTCGTTTGCGCAAACCGGGCCAAACCGTTTGGTCAGGTTTTCAACCGCGATATGCATGATTTCGTCAAAATAATTGGTAGAGACGGACGGCCGTCCGTCTCTACCAATTATTATTTGTTTTTACGGCGCGCTTTGACCCTCGATCCCGGCCAGCAACTGCTGGGTATACCAAATCGTTTTGTCGTCGGCGACCTGCCCTTCCGGCACGAACACGGTGCCATCCTGATAGAACAGCGGGCCGGTGAACAGGTTCAGGCTGCCGTCAGCCAGCTTGGCGATAAACTCGTCGAGCTTGGCCGCATTCTCGGCGCTGAGGGCAGGGCCTTTGACAAACCCGATCATGCTGGTATCAGGATCGTTGATATTGCTCCAATTCGGCCCCGTCCACTCCCATGCCGGTTCCCACTTGCCGGCGCGGGCCAGCTCGACCAGCCGCTTGTAGTCAGGCCCCCAGTTGAAATAGGGCACACCGAGACACACCGCCTCACCTTGCGCACAGGCGCCGGCAAAATCGTACGGAACGGCAAACACCCGCTTGCCGGCTTGAGTCGCCTTATTCGCTTCGACAATCCCCTCGGTGGTGTCGATGCCAGAGAGGATCACATCATAGCCCTCGTTGATGAAATCGTTCGCCACCTTGGTGGGGTCGAGGGTCACGCCGGGGATGTTGAACCAGAAACCGATCCACGTCACCTTAAACGCCAGCTCGCTGGCCGGGCGGCCACGGTAGGTTTCCCAGCAATAGCGCGCACCGAGGTAGGTCGAGTTGACCAAGCGGCGGGTTTCAGGGTCGATCAGCGGGCCGAGGTACGCCAGCTTGCCGGCTTCGGTGGTCAGAGCTGCTGCGCAACCGGCGATCATCTTGCCATACTCCATACGGCCCATCAGATTGCGCACGTTCGGCGGCGCTTCGCCGGTCAGCACCTTATCGCCGGAGGCATGGATAAAGAACACATCAGGATGCGCCGCCGCCGCGATATTGGTGCCATCGGCGAACTCAGCCGAGTTGGTGATGATCAACTTCGCCCCTTGCCCGATCAGTTCTTCGATTGCCTGCTCGACCTTGACATTCGGACGATCAGCCGGATTGACCTTGTCAATGTAGATGAACTTGACGCCGGGGACGTGCTCGACCACATACTGCGCGCCCTCGTAATGGGCCTGATTCCAGCCGCCGTCATTGATCGGCCCCACCAGCACCATACCGAAGGTAAACTCTTCGGCGGGTGCTGCCGGCGCCGTCGTTGGTTCAGCAGCGGGGGCAGCAGTCGGCTGAGCAGCCGGCTGCGTGCCGCATGCCGTCAGGATCAGGCTGATCAGCGTGAGGACCAACACCAGCCAACGGACAGAACGGTTTCTCATCGGTCGACTCCTTGGTAGCATCTGCAAACCTTGCACCATAACAACGAAGCGGCGCAACTGATGACAGTAGCGGTCATCGCTGCGCCGAGACGGTTTTGCGCAGATTCGCACCTCAGACGGGGAGGGCTCCCTGCCGGCTGCGTTGCCGATCAGGACGCTATCTGGAGCGCCCGATTACGGGGCGAGTATAGCCGAGATAGCCGTGGCTGTCAATTTGAGCCAGCATGCCATCTCTAGGCGAACCGTGAAGCCTGTGCTATACTAGCGCTATCTGCAACCCTTCACGAAGAAAGGGCCGCTTATGAATAGCCGCTTGCTGATTCTTGCGGTCCTGCTGTGCATCTTTCGTATCCCATCAACGCCTGTGCATGCAGCCGGCCCAATTTGTTTCGAGGATGTTGCGGAGTGTGTCGATGCGCGCTTTGTCGATTTTTGGCAGCGCAACGATCGCCATGCGATCAGTGGGCAGAGCGGCAATGCCGCGCGCATCTTTGGCTACCCGATCGGGCCGGCGCGGATCGAGGCAGTTGATGGCGTCGCCGTCTTAGCCCAACCCTTCGAGCGCGTCATTATGCAGCAGCCGTTGGGAAATACCGATCCGGCCAACATCACGCTCCAAACGACCGGCTGGGAACGGCTCACTCAACTGAACCGCGTCCCTACCCTGCCAGTTAAACCGCCAAAGTTCGTACCGCCGGATTGCCGGCTCTTTGCTGAGACCGGTTTTACCCTCTGCGGCGATTTCCGTACCTTTTGGGAAAGCAATGGTCTCAATCTTGACAACAAACGAGGATACACGGATGCCGAACGGATCGCACTGTTTGGGTTGCCGATCAGCGACGTTAGTCGCGAACCGGCGGCTGATGGCAGCACGAACCGCTACCTTACCCAATGGTTCGAGCGCGCCCGCTTACAAATCGACGGTGTGACCCGACAAATCATTGTAACGCCATTAGGCCGTGAGGTCACGAGTAATCGCGCCAATCCGCCGCCGTTGCCGCGCAATCTGGGGGTGATAGTCAATCCGGCAACGCTCACTGCGGGAAGCGCGCTTGCTGCGCGCGGCAGCGGCTATAGCCACGACCGCTGGGTCAGCGTCACCGTGTTTCGTGCTGACGGCAGTAGTGTACTGGTTGCTGAGCGGGTCGATCTGACAAATGGCGGCTTCACCGAGACCTACTGTTACCTCACGCCAGCCGATGCGATGCCCGGCATTTGGGCAATTGCCTTTGATGGCGTTGATAGCGGACGGCGCACCATCGGCTTTTTCCGCGTGGTGGCAACCGGTGAACCAAACCGTGCCTGTCCTGAGCTGATCACGCCCGTGCCGCGCAGCAGGTGATATTGATTGCATCTGCAACGGTATGCTACAATACCGGCTAGTTCGTTCTTCAGGTATTGGGGTACCGTTATGCAACTGCCACGCGCAAGCGGCATTTTGCTCCATCCCTCATCGCTCCCCGGCCCATGGGGTATCGGCGATCTGGGACCGATGGCGTACCGGTTTGTCGATTTTTTGGCGGCAGCGGGGCAAACCCTCTGGCAGGTGTTGCCGCTCGGCCCGACCGGTTACGGTGATTCGCCCTATCAGTGCTTTTCGGCCTTTGCCGGCAATCCATTGCTGATTAACATCGATGACCTGATCGATCACGGTTTGCTGACCTCAGCCGAAGCGCGCGCGGCGCTCGGCGGCTTGCCGGGCGATCGGGTGGATTTCGGCGCGCTGATCCCGGCCAAGCAAGCGTTATTGCGCAGCAGCTTCGAGCGGTTCCGCAGCGGGCAAGGCACCCGCTTCCACCAAGCATACACCGCCTTCTGCGCCGCGAATGGCGAATGGCTGGACGATTACGCTCTGTTTATGGCGATCAAAGAGGCGCAGGGTGGTGGGAGCTGGCACGACTGGCGACCCGAACTACGCGACCGGCATCCAGCGGCGCTGGAGTGTATGCGCCGCGAGCTGGCCGGCGCGATTGAGTATCATCAGTACGTGCAGTTTCTCTTCTTTCGCCAATGGCAGGCGCTGAAGGAGTATGCCAATCAGCGCGGGGTGCTGATTATCGGCGATGCACCGATCTTCGTCGCCGACGATAGCGCCGATGTGTGGGCCAACCGCGAGCTCTTTTTTGTCGATAGCAGCGGGATGCCAACCGTGGTGGCCGGTGTGCCGCCGGATTATTTCAGCGCCACCGGCCAACGTTGGGGCAATCCGCTCTACCGCTGGGAGAAGATGGCCGCAACCGGGTATCGCTGGTGGGTGGCGCGCATGCGGCAGTCCTTCACGCTGTATGACGTGCTGCGCCTCGACCATTTTCGCGGCTTTGAAGCCTACTGGGAGGTGCCGGCCAGCGCGCCGACGGCGGTCGAAGGCCGCTGGGCGCCGGGGCCGGGAGCTGACCTGTTCAAGACCTTACAGGCTGAATTGGGGGATCTGCCAATCATTGCCGAAGATCTTGGCCTGATTACGCCGGAAGTTGACGAGCTGCGACTCGCTTTTGATCTGCCCGGTATGAAGGTCTTGCAATTTGCGTTCGGCGATGACGCGACCAATCCGTACTTGCCGCATAACTACACCGCGAATTATGTCGTCTATACCGGCACCCACGATAACGATACCAGTGTGGGTTGGTTTGCCACGCTCGATGCCAACACTCGCGCCGCCGTGCTGACCTACCTTGGCCGCGATGAGCAGACGGTGGATATTGCGTGGGATCTGATGCGGCTGGGGTTGATGTCGGTCGCCAACTACGCGATTACGCCGCTGCAAGATGTGTTGCGGCTCGGCTCAGAGGCGCGCATGAATACTCCCGGCCGGTTAGGCGGTAATTGGGCATGGCGCTGCCCGGCAGAAGCCTTGAGCGAGGAGTTAGCCCGCCAATTGCGCCAGCTCACCCGCGCCTACGGGAGGCTTCAGCCGGCAAAGACCTGACCGTCTTCGATGCGAAAGCGGCGGGCAGCGGCGAGAAAATCGGCGCTGAAATCGCTCAGATCGGTGGCGGTGAGCAAGGTCTGCTGGCCGGGACGCTGGATCAGGTCGAGGAGATGCGCGCGGCGTTGGGCATCGAGTTCGCTCAACACATCATCGAGTAGCAACACCGGCGCATCGCCGCCGCGCTGGCGCATCAACTCGGCCTCACCGATCTTGAGCGCCAGCGCGATCGAGCGTTGCTGGCCGCGCGATCCATACCGGCCTAGATCGATCCCGGCGACACGGAAGATCAGATCGTCGCGGTGCGGGCCGCAGAGGGTCTGGCCACGAGCAATCTCATCGGCGCGCTGAGCTGTGAACGCGCGCCGCAGCCGCTCGGCCAAGCCGCCGGCATCACGCGCCTCCCCCAGATCGCAACTCGCTTCATATTCGATCTGCACCTCGTGCTCGCCGCCGCTGATCGCGCGGTAGAGCGGGCCGGCCAAGGCGCCCAATTCAACCACGGCCCGCAACCGCTCGGCTAACAGATAGCCGCCAGCCGCGGCCAGTTCCTGATCCCAAAAGGCTAATTCGGCATCAACATTGCGCGGCAGCCGGCGTTGTTCGCGCCATGCGCGCAGCAGACTGTTGCGCTGGAGCAGAATCTTTTGGTAGTGGGCCAAGGTGCGCACATAGTGCGGATCGAGCTGCGAGAGAGTTATGTCAAGATAACGCCGCCGTTCGGCGGGCGGGCCGTCAACCAGCGTCAGATCGGCGGGAGTAAACAGCACCACCCGCAACTGGCCAATCAGATCAAGCGCCCGCGCCGGGCGCTTATCGATCCGCACCAACTTCTGCGCGCCATTGACCGGCTGGCCCTCATCATCGGTGCGGCGCTGCACCAGCACCTCCAGCCGCACCGGCCCGATCCGGCGTTCCACCTCGGCGGCAATCCGGGCAAACGGCGGCGTCCCCGCTTCGCCGACCGCATCCCACCGTACCAATTCCCGATCGCTGCTGAGCCGGGGCGAACGAGTCGTGGCGAGATAAAAGATCGCTTCGAGCAGGCTGGTCTTGCCGGCAGCGTTGGGGCCGTACAAGAGAATCGTCGCCGGCGGCAAGGCCAAATCTTGCCGCCGGTAGTTGCGGAAATCGCGCAAAGCCAGATGATGGACGTACATACGCAGAAGCGGGCTACACCCGCGCACCGAGGCGCAAATCGCGCAGAGCGCGCAGATTGGCGCAGCCGCTACAGAACATCGCGACCCGCAGCTCGCGAATAAATGCGCTCAGACCTTCGACCACCGCTTCAGCGCCGCGCTCGTTGATCGCATCGAACAGGGCCGGACGGGCAGTGCCGGCCAGATCGGCCCCTAACGCAATCGCTTTGGCGACATCAACGCCGCTGCGCACCCCGCCAGAAGCGATCAGGGTCACATCGGGCAGGGCCGCGCGCACCTCGCGCACGCACTCGGTGGTGGGCAACCCCCAGTCGGCAAACGCACCCGCCACCCGGCGGCCAGTATCGTTGGGTTGGCGGAAGCGTTCCACCTCGCTCCAACTGGTGCCACCAGCGCCAGCCACATCGATAATCCGCACGCCAACCTCGTAGAGCCGGATCGCGTCGGCTGCGCCGATCCCGTTGCCGACCTCTTTCACGATTACCGGCACTTCCAGCCGGCGGCAGACCTCTTCGATCTTGGCCAGCAACCCTTTGAAATTGACGTCACCTTCCGGCTGCACCGCTTCTTGCAGCGGATTGAGGTGCAAAATCAGCGCGTCAGCCTCGATCATTTCGACCGCGCGGCGGCAATGATCGACGGTAAAGCCGTAGTTGAGCTGCACGGCGCCGACATTGGCTAGCAGCGGGATGCGCGGCGCGACCCGGCGCACCTGATAGGTGCTGGCGAGACGCGGATCCATCACCGCGGCGCGTTGCGAGCCGACTCCCATCGGCAGACCGAGATGCTCGGCGGCTTCGGCTAGCGCAAGGTTGATCTTCTCGGCGCTGGAGGTGCCGCCAGTCATTGAGCTGATCAGCAACGGCGCAGCGATCGGCTTGCCGAGAAAGATGGTGCGAGTGTCAACCTCGTTGAGATCGAGTTCGGGCAGCGCGCGGTGAGGCAGGCGATAGGCGGCGAAACCGGTGACGACACCCTTGGCAGCGACATCTTCGTTTAGCACAATCCGAATGTGATCAACTTTGCGCGATTCGGTTTTGTCATCACCGGGCATAGGGAACTCCTGAGGCAAACAAGGGGGAAGGAAACCGGCAATTTCACCCCTTTAGATCGATCATACCAACAAACAAGAGGTGCGTCAAACGAGGGAGTGGGGAGTTGGGAGTAGGGAGTTGGGAGTAGGGTACGGATGAGTACGGTTTAGGTGAAGACGCTCAGGTTGGCCATGGCGTTATTTCGGCTACAATAGCATCAGTGTCTTGCTATCGTTACGTCATCATCGTGAGGGGAATATGGCGGCTACAGCCACCGTTGTCATCTGTGGGGCGGGGATTGCCGGGGTTGCGCTGGCCCATCAGTTAGCGGTGACGCATGGCTGGCGCGATGTGGTACTGGTGGAAGCCGGCGATCCGCTGGCGCTGACCAGCGATAAATCGACCGAATGTTACCGCAACTGGTGGCCGGATGCGGCAATGGTGGGGTTGATGAACCGCAGCATCGACCGGATCGAGGAGTGGGCGCTCGCGAGCGCGAACCGCATCCGGCTCAACCGGCGCGGCTACCTCTACGCAACGGCCGATGAGCGGCGAGTCGCGCAGTGGCAAGCTCAAGCCGAGCAGGCAGCACGCCATGGAGCTGGCCCATTCCGCATCCACGATCGCGCCGATGCCGATTACCAACCCGCCAGTGGGCACGACTGGCGCGCCGCGCCGGATGGCGCTGATTTGCTGCTCGATCCTGAGCTGATCCGGCGGCATTTCCCCTCCCTCAATCCGGCCACGGTGGCCGTATTGCATACCCGGCGCTGCGGCTGGCTGAGTGCGCAACAACTTGGGACGATGTTGCTGGAAGAGGCGCGCGCCGCCGGGGTGACGCTCGTGCGCGGGCAGGTGACGGCGGTGGCACAGACCGGCGGACGGGTTAACGGCGTCACTATCGCCACTGCCGGCGGCACCCAGCAGATCGCCACCCCGCGCTTCGTGAACGCCGCCGGCCCGCACCTAGCCGCCGTTGGTGAACTGCTTGGCGTTGAACTACCAGTGCATAATCAGCTTCACCTCAAAGCCGCCTTCGCTGACCCGTTGGGGGTCGTACCGCGCACCGCGCCGCTGCTGATCTGGGCCGATCCGGTGCAACTCGACTGGAGTGCGGACGAACGGGACGAACTGCTGGCCGATCCGGCGACGGCGTGGCTGGCCGGCCCGCTGCCGGCGGGGGTGCATTGCCGGCCCGAAGGCGAAGGCAACAGCCAACAGGTGCTGGTGCTCTGGGACTACCACCCG
>VSSL01000704.1_pt1 | contig 10220 bp, 5 predicted proteins | sample 4557531 | NCBI WGS metagenome assembly VSSL01 (sample SAMN10986726, study PRJNA523729) | hot springs metagenome | isolation source: hot springs | place: India:Timba, Gujarat | collected 2018-05-31 | reverse complement strand
TTGCGACGTGCGTTATCACGTCTGGCGTCTGGACGCGAGCGGCTGAGCGGGCGAGGTCGAGAGGTGCATACGATGCGCTTCTTCTTCCCGCGTGAACTGGAGTTTTTTCTGGAATGCGCCGGGCTGACGCTGCTTTCGCCTGGGAACGTTCATGGACTTTGAACGCGACCCCGGACGAAACAACATGGAACGTCATCGGCGTGGCGCGGGCCGTCTGAACGCCATATGGCGACGCCGCTTCAGGGCCTAGTTGAAACGCCCGAAAGCGTATAGCTGTCCCGGCGGAAAACGCGCCGGGATACAGGGTACGGTCTATCCAGCCGACCGCGTGCAACCCGACTTCGACGTTGGGTGAAACCGCGAAAGCGGCCTGCCCTACCCCAAACCATTGCAGACCATCTGCGCTGCACAACGCCGTGACCCGCTCTCCACGCCGCTCCAGACGGAGAATGACCTGCCTGGGCAAAGAGATACGCGATGGATCAACAGGAAGCCATCCCCGCCCGACAATCACATCCTGGCCGCCGATGCAGCCTTCAAACGAAACCTCGTGCCTCCCCCGGCTGCCCCACACCAGGCGCAGAAAGTTATCGTCGTCGTTCCAGATCACCAGCCCGCCGATAGACGGCAGGCTATCGTTCGCGGGAGCGCAGATCGTCTGAATGGTAAAATCTCCCGACGATGTCCGGAGTAGACAGGGCGCACTCCGGTTAAGATGCCACAGGTCGCGCCCATTGGGGGTCCGAACTTCCAGGCCATCCCGGCAGGCAAAAGCGCCGTCGCCAAAGGGATCGCGCCAGGTCCACCCTGGAAGCGGTTCACCGTCAAACGAGTCGTTGAATCCCCCTGGCGGCGGCGGCTCGACCGTCTCAGAGACAGGGACAAACTGCCATTGAGCCGGGAGCGGTGGCATGGCGGGCTGCGTTTTAAGCGATTCAAAGGAACGGCAAGCCTGCTCAAATGCCTGGGCGCTCTCGCAAACCGATTCCAGTCCACTTAAAATAACCGCCAGCAGCGACCACCAGCGATGTTGCGCCCATCCTAAGGGCACAGGGCGCGGGAAAAAAGAAGCCAGCGCAGCCAGGAACCGCAGCCGGGCCTCACGCATCCTGCTCTGCGCCAGGTAAACACATCCTATCCCATAAGGGGCGGCCCATTGCGTCCAAAACAGTTCCTCTCCAGCGGCAAGCTGCTCGGCCAGCTCGAACGCTTCGACCGCCTCATTCCAGCGGCGGTCCGCCAGCAACACCATCCCCCAGTTGAAATAGGACTCCGCAACGAACTTATCGAACCCCAGGGTTTGCGCACTCTCCAGGGCGCGCCGGGCATACCCTGCGGCAGTTGAGAGATCGCCTTGCAGCAGATGTATCCATACCAAACCACCCAGGCAACGCCAGATATGCACCCGCTCGCCGACGGTCTGATATAACTCCAACGCCCGTCCGATATTCCGGGACGCCTCTGCTAGGTCGCCCCGGTCAAAACTATATTCGCCCCGATGATCGTAGACAATCGTCAGGAGGCGCAGATCGTTATGCTCGTCGGCCAGGTTTTGAATGATCTCCAGCCAGCGGTTCATTTCGGCAATGCGCTTCCGCTCGTACAAACTGAAGGTGATATGCGCATAGGGCGCCCACAACTCCTCAGAATAAGGCAGCCGTCGGATGAAACGGGCCGTCTGGTCGGTCAGTTCGTAGAAGCGGGCGTGGTCGTCGCGGTGGATGCTGGCGATGGCAATCGTCTGGTTCACCAGCGCCGCCTCGACCGTTTCCGCCTCGTTTTCCGTCAACAGGGCCAACACGGTCTCCCCCAAACGGGCCTGCTCGTTGTAACGCCCTTGCCAGTGCAATACCTCGGCCAGCCAGAAGTAAAGTCGGACCAGTTCCCGGATTTCGACGCGCGCCTCACGCCCAACCCCAATGGCCTGACGGAAGTAGTGTTCCGCCTCACTCCCCTTCCCCAGGATATAACAAATCTGGCCTAGGCCGGTCAGGGCGGGTAGCTGCGCCTGCGCCAGCACATCGCCCGATGGCCCGGCATGATGCGGCAGTTCCGCCAGCCGATCCAATGCCTGCCGGAAGTAGTCCGCCGCCTGCTCGTTGAAGTAGGCGCGGCGCGACTTTTCGCCGGCTTTGACCAGGTACTCGACAGCCTTCTCAATGTTGGCACTGCGACTGTAATGGTAAGCCAAATTCTCGTAATGTTCACTCAGGTTATCCTGATAACGTTGCTCGATGACCCTGGCAACCTGGGCGTGTAGTTCGGCCCGCTGTTGCCGTGCAAGCGTCTGATAAACCGCCTCCTGGATCAGGACATGCCTAAACGCATACTCGACTTCTGGCACAACGCGCTCGCGGTAGATCAGGGCAGCATCCTCCAACGTCCACAACGCCTGTTCCAGGTCAATATCCGCAGGCACAACTTCGGCCAGGATTTCCATCGGGAACAGCCATCCGATCACGGCGGCACAACGCAACACGCGCCGCAAACCCGGCGACAGGCGATCCACACGGCTTAAAATCACGCTCTGGATGCTCTCCGGTACGGCGCTCTCGCCTGTCCCCACAGCGGTCACCCACTGTCCCTCGGCCCGATAGAGCGCGCCCGAATCCACCAGCGCCCGGATGATCTCCTCCATAAAAAAGGGGTTGCCCCATGAACGATTCAGGACCAGCTCCTGCACCGCCGGGGGAACATTTTCGACAGTCAGCAGGGCCTGCAACAAATGATAACTTTGGGCAGGGGTCAGTTCGTGCAGGCGAAGCTCGGTGTAGCACGCGGGGCACTTCTGCAAGGCGATGGTCGCCAGGTGGAGGCTTTTGTGGCCCGGCTGCGGGCGATAGGCGCACAGAAGAATAATCGGACTGGAGGGGATCGCTTCCATCAACAGAGAAATCAGGTCCAACGACAGATCATCGGCCCAGTGCAAATCCTCAAAAACCAGCACCAGCGGACGCTGGCGAGATAGCGCCACGAGAAAATCGAAGATCGCCAGGAAGGTCTGGCGTCGAATCTGGGCCGGGCCGACATTTTTTTAGACGTTCGCCCCAGTCGTTCTCCAGGCGCAGCGACAGCAAATTGCCCAGCAACGCGCCGATTTCCTCCAGGCGGGCCGCCGGCAAATCGCCCCGCGCGACCATCTCCTGCAATACCGTGACCAGCGCCCCGGCCCGGTCGCGTTCATCGTCCACCTGCAAATAGAAGTAGGTGCGCGAACAAATCGATGAACGGCCAATAGCTGGTCGCCATGCTCAATTCCTGGCAGCGGCTTTCCAACCACAGCAGCGGAGCGCGGTAATCCTGGGCAGCCAGCGCCACCTGTTTCAACTCGGCAATCAGACGCGACTTCCCCAACCCGGCCTCGCCGATCAAGCAGACGATCTGCCCCTGGCCGTGCAGCACCGCGTCCAGAGCAAACCGGAGCCGGTTCAACTCCTCGTCGCGTCCGATCAGTCTGGCGTGTAATCCTTCAACGCCGCGCACCTTTTGGGGATGCAACAACGCCCGCCGGACCAGATAGGCAGCCGTCGGTTCCGGCACCCCCTTGGCCCCGCTTTCATAAGGTGCAAACTCGAAAGCGCGGCGGGTATGGCGGTGAGTCGCCTCACTGACCAATACCTCGCCCGGTGGAGCTTTACCTTGCAGCCGCGAGGCCAGATTGAGGACCGGCCCGATCATGGTGGCTTCCTGACTTTCTATCCCCGGTGCCTGGAAATAAACCTGGCCGGTGCTGATCCCGATGCTGACCCCCAATCCTTTCTTTTGGGCCGCCGCCTGGATCTCCAGGGCCGCCCGAATGGCGCGTTCCGGGTCGTCTTCATGCGCCAGCGGAATGCCAAAGACTACCTGCACACTGCCCCCGACAAAGCGTTCCACTCGCGCCTCGTACCTGGAAACCGCCTGCTTCACCAATTGCATCAGGGCATCCGCCGCGTCGGCAAGCTCGTCCAGACTACTTCTCCCGGCAGAGTCGGCAACTTCACCTACCCCGGCGCATAACACACTGACCAACCGGATTTCATCTTCTGGATGGACAAGGGATGCTCCCAATACCGGAGACGGCAAAACAGAGAGCAAGGGGCCATATCCTGCCTGCGCCCCTCGCTCTGCCGCTGGTCCTTCCTCGCCGCGACGAATGCGCTCGTACAGGGCCGTCATCTCTCGATCTGGCGGAAGTTCCAGCTCAGCAGCCAGAACATGCAAATACTCCTGGTATTGGCGTAATGCCGCCGCCCGTTGCCCCGTCCGGGCATACAATTGCATCAGGGCAGCGTGGGGCGCTTCCATCAGCGGATCAAGCCCCAGCCAGCGCCGGGCATAAGGGATCGCCTGCTCGTAGCTTCCGGCGGTCAACAGATGTCGCACCAACCGGGAGAGCGCGCCCGCTAATTCTCGCCGCAAACTTTCGGCCTCAAAGAACTGCCATTCGTCAAAGGCCGGACAATCCGGCAGCGTGAACCCGGCCAGAAAGTCATCCCGATACAACGCCGCCGCCTCTGCTAACAACGGGACACATGCGGCGCACGCCACATCGGGCGCGTGGCCGTGCGTCTGGCAGGTTGACAATGCCAGACGAAACGCGGCAACGTCTACCCACAGGTCCGCCTCCGACGGCAAGGCCACACTCTCTCCGGCAACATCTAACCAGGACTTTCCCAGGACTTTATTGAGATCGGAGAGAACACGACGCAGGGCAGTGCGTCCCCGGCCCGGATCGGCCTCCGGCCAGAGCAGAGCAGTCAGCTCGTCACGGCTGGCTGCCTGCCGCCGCACCGCCAGGTAGATCACCAACGCCAGAGCTTTGCGACGGCCCAACTCGACCGGCTCACCATCCCGCTCAAAGCGCGGCGAACCCAACAACCACAGTTTTAAGCGAGGCAAAATGGTTCACCTCAGGGGTGTTTGTATCCCACTGAAGCCTGTCCTATCGGATCACTCCGCCGCATCCGTAATCTGCACGCTATCCAGGATACGGCTGAACAGATGGCTCACGCCTGCCCAGGTTCCATCCACAACAACCGCCTGGATGATAAGGAGATTCGCCTCTGTCGGCGCAAGAACGACGAACTCGGTTTCATAGGCATGATCAGAAACGGTCTGGGTAAAATGCGCGCGCGCACCGGGTACGCCGTCCACCGTCACGTCTGTCACCGGACTGATCTCCCTCATGCCGCTGCGATTGGCCGCCAAAAATTGCTGAACGATCTCGGCAGGGGTCATCTGCATGGAAAAGCCACTCTGACGCGCATAATTCCTGAACTCGATAGCGACCTGCCCCGGTTCTTCTGGCCCTCGAACCGATTGCAATTGACCATCTGAACCGACAGAAACCGCGTCGAAGTTGGCAACAATAAACCGTTCCGGAATCGGCGTGACGATCCAACCATCAGGGTGGCTAAAACTGGCGCCGACCGTTGCATTTTCATAAACCTGAGTCAATTCGAGATCGTTCAGGTCTACCACACGCCGGGCGCGCTCAACAGGAATGCGGGTGCCAGCGATGGCAAAAAGCAACAGCGCCAACGCGATGGTCAGGACAATGTATTGCCACGAGATCGCCTCTGGAAGTGGAGCCAGCGCCATCTGGTCGGAGCGGATCTGTTGTTCGTCCATCAGGTCGAACACTCCATTCTTTGTGTTCAGTTGTCCACAGGTTGCCGGGTTGGTAGGATGGAGTATAAGCCATCCTGTCGCTTTGCTCAAATTCTGGTCGAAGCCGCCCTGGACCGGTATAATCATCCCCCGCCGCAAACATGCGGCGCAATTTTGCTGCCAACAGGAGACCGAATTTGCGGGCGCTCATTACGGGAGCAGACGGGTTCGCAGGATTACACCTGATCCGCCATCTGCGGCAAAACGACCCTCCTCTGGAATTACACGGCACGGTCCGTCTGCCTGTTGAAAATTACCCCCATCTTGACGACCTGCTGCACAGCGTCACCTCGCTCGACCTGTGCGACTTCGATTCCGTCTTGCGCCTGTTCAAAGCCGTCCAGCCGGACTACGTTTATCATCTTGCAGCGCAGGCGTTTGTCCCCCGCTCCTTCGACAACCCCTGGGAAACGCTGGAAAACAACATCCGCGCCCAGTTGAACGTCTGCCAGGCCGCCATCGAACTTGGTCTGCGCCCACGTATCCTGGTGGTCAGTTCCGGCGAGGTGTACGGCTCGGTCCCTCTGGACAAACTACCGATTACCGAAGATCATCCGTTCATGCCGCTGAATCCCTACAGCGTCAGCAAGATCGGGCAGGATATGCTCGGCCTGCAATACTACCTGAGCCACGAACTGCCCGTCGTGCGCGTGCGGCCCTTCAACCACATCGGCCCCGGCCAGAACTCCAGTTTCGTCGCGCCTGCCTTTGCCATCCAGATCGCGCAGATCGAACAGGGGTTGCAGCCGCCGCTGATGGAGGTCGGCAACCTGTTGCCGCAGCGCGACTTCACCGACGTGCGCGACGTAGTCCGAGCTTATCACCTGGCGCTAACCCAGGGGCGGCCCGGCAGCGTCTACAATGTTTGCAGCGGCAGGGCCTACAGCGCCCGACAATTGCTAGACATCCTGTTGAGTTTCAGCAACATCTCGGTGGAGATTCGCGTTGATCCCACTCGCCTGCGCGCCACAGATCGCCCGTTGGTGCTCGGCTCGGCTGCCCGCCTGACCGCAGATACCGGCTGGCAGCCGACCATTTCCATTCATCAGAGTCTTCACGACGTGCTCGTCGAATGCCGCGAGCGCGTAGCTCATGCCCAAAGTCAGTCTGTATCCAAGTGAAGGAATTGCAATAACGTGACCAAATGCGCATTGATCACCGGAATCACCGGGCAGGACGGATCGTATCTGGCTGAATTCCTGCTCGAACAAGGCTACGAAGTGTACGGGTTGGTCCGACGGACCAGCACGGTCAACTTCAGCCGCATCCGCCATATCCAGGAGCGCATCAACCTGCTTTCCGGCGACATGCTGGACCAGACCTCGCTGGTCACGGCGCTCGAACAAAGCCAGCCCGATGAAGTCTACAACCTGGCAGCGCAGAGCTTCGTGCAAACCTCGTGGACGCAGCCCGTCTTTACCGGGGATGTGACTGCGCTCGGCGTCACGCGCCTGCTGGACGCCATCCGCACGGTGAATCCCCGGATTCGCTTTTACCAGGCTTCCAGCAGTGAGATGTTCGGCAAAGTCCGGGAGGTCCCGCAGCGCGAGACAACGCCGTTCTACCCGCGCAGTCCCTACGGCGTGGCGAAGGTCTATGGACACTGGATCACGGTGAACTACCGCGAGAGCTATGGGCTTCACGCGACGAGCGGCATCTTGTTCAACCATGAGTGCGTGACGGAGAAAACGCCAGTCCTGATAAGAAGGAATGGGCTAATCGAGTTTCTCCCCGTAGAAGACATCGTTCCACACCCATCCGATCACACCTATTCCCGGTATACCACCGCTGTGAAACCTGAGGATCGCTTTGAAGTGTGGGACGCGAACGGTTGGACTGAAGTAACCTGCCTGACCGCGACCTGGAATGATCAGCAGGCAAAACCGAACAAAATCGTTCACCGGATTGCGGCTCGTGGAGCGGTGTACAGTGTCACCAGCGACCATGTGGTTTTTACCCGTCATGAGGACAGAGTTGTTGAAAAGCCCGCCGGAACAGTTGAGGTCGGCGATTCGGTCGCTTTGATCGCGTTGCCAGAGCCAACAAACAGCATCAGCATGACCGAAGACGAGGCATGGCTGCTGGGTATCCTGGTTGCCGAGGGAGAGATAAACGCAGAAGGAGAAATAACGGTAGCCCACCAGGACACGCTTTTGCTCGATGAGGTAGCCGCCTGCTGGCGCAAAGTGACCGGCGGCGCTACGGAACGTCACGTTGTACCGAACGGGTCTGAGAATGGTCAACATGGCACACAAGTGCGCTTGAACGGACAGCCGGCATACGCACGCTATTTGCGCGAGTCGCTCTATACCCGATCCGGAGACAGGCGCATTCCTCTGCGCATCCTCAATGCCTCGGATGAAGCCCGCATGGCGTTTTTGGGCGGTTTCAATGCCGGAACTGGACTCAAAGGCACTCCCAGCACGGACGAATTCCAGGGCTTCAAAACATCTTCGGCGGTGCTTGCCGCCGGCCTTTACTGGCTGGCTCTCACGACGTTGAAGCAACGCGCTATCGTCTGCATTGAGGAACACGACGGAAAGCTGTACTACCGGATCAACCTGAATTCTCCAAAAACGCCGGATGAAAAGAGTCAACATCTGCAACAACCTTTGGAAGAAGTCGTCAGGGCAGAGCCGACCGAATACAAAGGCTGGCTATTCGACCTTGCAACTGTCAGCGGCACGTTTCACGCCGGAATTGGACAGGGCTGGATTCATAATTCTCCCCGGCGCGGCCTGGAATTCGTCACGCGCAAAGTGACCAACGCCGTCGCCAAGATCAAGCTCGGCCTGGCCGATCACGTGGCGCTGGGCAACCTAGACAGCCGCCGTGACTGGGGCTTCGCAGGCGATTACGTCAAGGCTATGTGGCTGATGCTCCAACAAGACGAACCGGACGACTACGTGATCGCCACCGGCGAGACTCATATGGTCCAGGAGCTTTGCGAAGTCGCTTTCGGCTACGTCGGACTGGACTGGCGGGAGTACGTCCGGCAGGATGAGCGGTTCATGCGCCCGGCAGAGGTGGACCTGCTGGTGGGCGACCCCTCTAAAGCCGGGAGCAGGTTAGGCTGGGAGCCAAATATCCAGTTCCGCGAACTGATTCAGATGATGGTCGATGCCGATCTGCGGATGCTCCAGGAAGACTTGGAAAGAGGGCGCGCGTGGCAGGACCGCTCCTACTGATCGACACACACTGCCACCTCGACTTCGACAGCTATGCAGACGACCTGCCCGCTGTGCTGGCCCGTGCGGCGGAAGCCGGAGTTGTGGCTATCGTCAACCCTGGCACGGACCTGGAACGGAGCGCCGCCGCCTGCGACCTGGCGGCGGCCCATGCGCCCATCTTTGCCGCCGTCGGGATTCACCCCAACAGCACCGCAGATTTTTCGCCGGAGCAGGTCGATGCTGTGCGCGCCCTGGCCGCGCGGGAAAAAGTCGTCGCCATCGGGGAAATCGGCCTGGACTACTACCGGGAACGCAGCCCCAAAGATGTGCAGCGCCGCGCCTTTGAAGCGCAGCTTGCCCTGGCAGGGGAACTCGGCCTGCCCGTGATCGTCCATGACCGGGATGCCCATGACGACCTCCTGGCCTTGCTGGAAACCTGGGTCGGCGGCTTAAACAACGGTCCGTTGAAAGCGCGTCCCGGCGTGCTGCATTCCTTTTCCGCCCCGCTCCACGTCGCAGAGCGGGCGCTGGCGTTGGGCTTTTACATCGGCGTCACCGGGCCGGTAACGTACAAGAAAGCAGACGAGCTCCGCCATGTCGTGGCAAGACTCCCCGCCGACCGCCTGCTGGTCGAAACGGATGGGCCATTCCTGGCCCCCCCACCCTCATCGGGGTGAACGCAACGAACCCGCTTATGTGCGCCATACTGCCGACCGAATCGCGGCGTTACGCCTGACCGATCTGGAAACTGTCGCCGCGCAAACAACGGCAAACGCGCGTCGGCTGTTCGGGCTGCCCACACAGGAGTAAAACCAAGCCAGGGCACTCGTCCGAATGCCCTGGCTTTTGTGCGGCGCACTCAACAGGCAGGTTTTACACCGGCGGCTGCACGGGCGCTGGCGGGACCTGCGGGACAGTGTTCATCGCTTCCAGCAGATCGGCTTCCAGCGTGCTCAGGATTTCATCCGCCCGTTCCTGGGTCAGATTGCCGTTGGCGACGGCCTGGTTGATCTGCTCCGTCACCTGCGCCGCCACCTCAGACACGATGGCGTTCACGTCCGCGCCGTTCTCCCCGGCAATCTGGGCCAGCGTCTTGCCTTCGCGGGCCTGCGCCAACACCTCGCGGCGGTCCAGCCCGGTGGCCTCAGCAATCGCATCGACCAGCGCCATACCGATCCGCATGCGGGCCGCTTGTTGAGGTCGGAATTGCGCCGGCAGCGCCCGGTCGATTGCCTCTGCGAAGAACGTCTCCGCTTCGGCCAGCAGGCGATCCGCCTGTTCCTGAGTCAGCCGCCCGTTGGCGATCATATCGTTCACCCGCTCGGTCACATTTGCCAGGGCTGCGTCCACGACGGCCTGTGGATCGACGCCATTCGCCTGGGCGATCTCGGCCAGGGT
>VSSL01000703.1_pt1 | contig 10227 bp, 14 predicted proteins | sample 4557531 | NCBI WGS metagenome assembly VSSL01 (sample SAMN10986726, study PRJNA523729) | hot springs metagenome | isolation source: hot springs | place: India:Timba, Gujarat | collected 2018-05-31 | reverse complement strand
TTTGTATTGGGAACGATTGTAACACCTGGAAATACACATGACAGTTTTTGAAGATCAAACTGTAGATCATATCAATCTACTCGAAGCTAAATAATATAGTTTTCGAGGCTGTAGAGAAAAAAATCTTCTCTACAGCCTTTTTTTGTTTTCAAGCCCCCTCCACCTTTCTCTCCTCTTCAAGTTCCCAAACCCGCTGTCACCGCCCAATAAACATATAATGGATGAAAACCTTTCATTTACAAAATCCATACTCCCCCCAAAACGGGCTCTTAATATTTTTACAATAAAATTAGCTTGTTCAACATTATTTCAATATATGGAGGGTTCCGTAAGATGATTAATAAGTTCAGGGCTTTCACAGTATCGGTTCTAAGCATAGCCATCCTATTTCAGGGTCTTCCGGTCGCGGTTGCTGCAAATGATTCAGCAGACAATCAGACAAATCCGGGAGGCAGATGGATGAAGGGGGAATATCATGCCCATACCACTCAGTCCGATGACGCCGAGGGATCACAGAGCCTTGAAAGCTTGCTAAATAACGCATTTGATAAGTATGGTATGGATTGGATGGGAATTTCCGACCACTTGAGGATGTCTTCAAGGGATGCTGAGGGAAATTTGATTCCAGGCGGGCCGATACCGCTATCTCAGGGAATCATACAATATCAAGCCCCGAAAATGGAGCAACTGCAAAAAGAGGGCAAATTTAAAAATAAAGTCATCTTTTCAGGCTTCGAATGGGATATGCCTACATACGAGCATGTCGGCATAGGCATTTTGGGAGATCAGCCGGGCTCACCTAAAAGTCTGAAAGCTGTCAATCAGTTCGAATATCTGTTCACCAACCAAGATGAAAAGATGTTTGATCCTGATGATGTAGCCGTCTGGAACGCACAGGATCAAAGAGCCAATAAGACATCCGAGGATGCCCGAACAGCATTGGCATGGCTCGAGAAAAATTATAAGAATACAAGTTATGCCATATTGAACCACCCATCAAGAAAAAGGGTGTACAACATATCTGATTTTCGCGACTTCAACAATATCGCCCCGGATGTCATGTTCGGATTTGAAGGTATGCCAGGTAACCAGATGGAGCCTGATAGAGGCGGTTTAAATCTGACAACACCGGAAAACCGGACCTACGGCGGATCCGATTATATGCTTGCCAAGGTAGGAGGTGCATGGGATGCGCTTCTTGGGGAAGGTCGTAAGTTCTGGAACTTTTCCAATTCGGACTCCCATTTTGAAATCAGTGAAAACCGCCTATACTCAAGCGGCTACTGGCCAGGTGAATATTCCAAGAATTATACATGGGTAAATGGTTCATCGATGCAATCCGTTCTTGATGGCATGCGATCTGGGAAATCCTTCTCCGTTTTTGGTGACTTGATCGACGCCCTTGATTTCCAAGCTAAAAACGGAAACAGCAAGGCAGATATGGGCGGGGATCTTAAGGTGAAGGAAGGACAGATGGTCAAGATCACCATCCGATTTAAAAGCCCCCAAAAGAACAATAACGGGGACCCCGTCAAGGTGGATCACGTGGATCTAATTTCCGGGGAAGTAACCGGGAAGGCAGTACCTGGAACACCTGCTTATAATAAAGCCACCAATGATACGGCAAAAGTGGTTAAACGCTTTACAAGTAAAGACTGGAAAGCCGATCGCGATGGTTTTCATACCATCACTTACAAGGTGAAAGCAAATAAGGATCAATATTTCCGTTTGCGCGGCACGAATCTAGGGGAAAATGTCTCTGGAGAAACGATGGACGGTGAACCGCTGATCGATGTAAAGACTGAAATCGAGGATAACAAAACACGCTTTTCAGAAATAAACAAACGTAACCATAAAGACCTTTGGTTCTATTCGAACCCTATCTTCGTCAGTGTAGAGGATTAAAATCATAAAAAACGTTAAGTTAAAAAGAATCCTGAAATAGTTCTGGACAGTCCAAAAAGCCCTCTTCCACTTAGCTGATAGTTGACGTGGATAAGGGGCTTTTTGTCTCCTTAGAATGGATATCGGTTCAGTTCCTTCTCTGGATGACTATACATCTTTCTTTTAGTATTATTTCATTTCAATGCGTGAAAATCCGTATAATTCACCAAGTTTCATTAACACTAATCATGTAAGTTATTTTCATTGACTTTTTTCCTTTTCTTGTTTAGTATCACAGTGTATCAATCCCTATCAGATTACTAGGAGGTTTACCCAAATGAAAAAAATGGTTGCACTTTTATCGCTATTGTTAGCTTTCACGGTTGTGCTTACCGCTTGTGGTACCAATAACAAAAATGAGGCAAACGATACCGACAATAAATCTTCATCACAAGAAAGTCTATATGACAAAGTCAAAAAAGATGGCGTATTAACTGTTGGAACTGAAGGTACATATCCTCCTTTCACATTCCACGATGATTCAGATAAACTAACGGGATTTGATGTTGAAATTGCTAAAGAAGTGGCAAAACGCCTTGGAGTGAAAGCTGAATTCAAGGAAACACAATGGGACGGCATGTTTGCAGGCTTGGATGCAAAACGTTTTGATATGATCGCAAACCAAGTGGGCATCGATGAAGACCGTCAAAAGAAATATGATTTCTCTGACCCATATATTCAATCAGGAGCAGTATTACTTGTACACAAAGATAATACGGATATTAAATCCTTCGATGATTTGAAAGGCAAGACCTCTGCACAATCTTTAACGAGTAACTACAATGATCTAGCCAAATCACATGGTGCTGAAGTTACAGGCATTGAAGGGTTTTCTCAATCCGTACAGCTTATTGGTTCTAAACGTGTAGATGCCACGATCAATGACAAATTATCTTACCTTGATTATAAAAAGCAACACCCGGATGCACCTATCAAAGTCGCTGATGAGGAAGAAAGCGGAGTCCCAAGTGGTTTAATGTTCAGAAAAGACAGCGGCAAATTAGTGGAAGAAGTAAACAAAGCACTTAAAGCAATGGAAGACGACGGCACGTACGCGAAAATCTCGGATAAATGGTTTGGTGAAGATGTTTCTCCTAAGTAATATTTTCGCTGACCCCGAGCGTATGAACCAGCTTGTTTCCATCGCTCAAACCTCCCTCTATCCCATGATAGAGGGAGCTATTCAATATACGATTCCACTAACATTGATCACATTCGTTCTTGGCCTTATTCTTGCTGTACTCACAGCATTGGCTAGATTATCTTCCATTAGAATCCTTCAAATAATTGCGCGTGTATATGTGTCAATCATCCGCGGGACACCTTTACTTGTGCAATTATTTATCATTTTCTATGGACTTCCAAATTTAGGTGTAACCATCAATCCTTTCATATCGGCTATTATAGGATTCTCTTTAAATGTAGGAGCATACGCTTCGGAAATTATCCGGGCAGCCATTTTATCCATACCAAAAGGGCAATGGGAAGCAGGCTATTCAATCGGGATGACATATACCCAAGCTTTAAAGCGCATCATTTTGCCTCAAGCTGCGCGGGTATCCATTCCCCCATTATCCAATACGTTCATTAGCCTTTTAAAAGATACATCGCTTGCCTCACTCATTCTTGTAACGGAATTATTCCGTAAAGCTCAGGAAATCGCTGCAAAAAACTATGAATTTCTACTACTTTACATGGAAGCAGCTGCTTTATATTGGATTTTGTGTACCATTCTATCTTTCATTCAAGGAAGTTTAGAGGACAGACTTAATCGTTATGTAGCAAAATAAGAACCGCAGTAGTTAAAGGAGATTTTAAAATGATCAACATTAAGAATCTTCATAAATCATTTGGTGACCTTGAAGTATTAAAGGGCATCGATTTGGAAGTGGAGCAAGGTAAAGTCATTGTATTGATCGGTCCTTCGGGTTCAGGTAAAACAACCTTTCTTCGGTGTTTGAATCTCCTTGAGGTACCAACGGACGGGACGATTGAAATCGATGAAACCATAATGGACTTCAAAAAACCCGTTAGAAAAAATTCGATTACATCTTTTCGCAGTTTAACAGGGATGGTTTTCCAAAGTTATAACCTCTTCCCCCACAAAACAGCATTGGAAAATGTAATGGAAGGACCCATCATTGTAAAAAACATAGCCAAACATCAAGCGAAGGAAACGGCTGCTGCCCTGCTTACAAAAGTCGGCTTAGGTGAGAAAATCGATTTTTATCCGTTTCAATTGTCCGGCGGACAGCAGCAACGAGTCGGAATTGCAAGGGCCCTGGCCATGGAGCCAAAGGTCATGCTATTCGATGAACCCACTTCCGCTTTAGATCCCGAACTGGTTGGAGACGTGTTACAGGTCATGAAAGACCTGGCGAAAGAAGAAGGCATGACAATGATCGTGGTAACCCATGAAATGCGTTTCGCCCGTGAAGTCGCCGACGAAGTCATTTTCATGGATGAAGGAAAAATAATGGAGCGTGGAACACCCGAGCAGATTTTCACAAACCCTAAAGAAGCGCGCACACGTAAATTCCTCAATATGATTCAATAAAAAAACGGTGCTATTCAAGCACCGCTCGCAGCCCCCCATTTTTAGAAATGGGGGGTTTTTTGCCCACCATCAAATTAATGAGTATGCTTGAACCCGTCCAGTCTGTGTCCGTGCATGGTATAACTGAAAAAGAAGCAAAGCAAAAACGGGAAGGATCGCTCCCGATATAAATGGCAAATCAATCGAAATCGAAAATAACCAACCGCCTATCGGAGGACCTGCAATCCTGCCGAACGAGTCGAAGGAAGATAGCAGTCCAGTGACACTGCCATGGCCCGTCATGGAACTTTTGGTCAGCAGCGCCGAAATTGCCGGACGGATGAACCCATTTCCCACTCCGAAAATAGTCAGGAAGATCGCCGATGTCCAAAAACCGGAAGAAAACAGGATGAGAATGAAACCAACTGCCGATACGATGATTCCCATTCGGATGACCGCGCCTTCCCCATATTTCTTTGTCATCCTACCCACTAATCCACCTTGAACGATCGCACTGCCAAACCCCATGATCATAAAGATATAGCCTAATTGGACAAGGCTTATATCAGCCTTTTTGGCTGCAAAATAGGCAAAAGTCGTTTCGAGTCCTACCATTGAAAGGGTGACGATCAATTGCAGAAAGAACATGGTTTTAAGAGGCCCTTTAAAGGCTTTCCACATGGACTCTTTATTTTTTGACTGTTGGGCCCTCTTTTCAACTGTATGTGATTCCTTCAGTAACGCAATCACTAAGAATAAAGTAATCAAAGAGGATATTCCAGCAATGTAAAACGGTAAATTCAAACTTGATTTGGAGAATACCCCGCCAATCGCCGGTCCAAAGATGAATCCAAGCCCTGTAGCTGCACCGATGATTCCCATCCCTTTTCCTCGATCTTCCGGCGTCGTGATATCAGCCACATACGCCATTGCGGTCGGCATGTTTGCCGATGACAAAATCCCGCCAATGATCCTTGCTACAAATAATACCCATAAGGAATCTGCCGAAGCCGTGATAAAAAAACGAAAGAGCCAAGCCAGCAATCCCGATTATCATGACAGGCTTACGTCCTATCCGGTCAGATATACGTCCCCACACCGGGGCAAAAAAATAATTGCATTAATGAATAAACAGCCATTAAAAAGTCCAAGCTCAGTAGGACTGCCACCAACCTTTTCTGCAAGAAACGGAATGACGGGAATGATGATCCCAAATCCGACCATGACTAAAAACATCACTAAAAAAAAGAACGGGTAACACCTTTTTTGTTTCCATTATTTTTTTCTCCTTTTACTCTTCCACATTCGCTGCATACGGCAATGAACTCCTGAATCATATTACTTAGCATAATCTTCCTAACAATACTTTAAACAGTTTATCATACAACCTTTACCAAATCAGTATGAAGCACGATCTTCTTTCGAAACTCCTTTAAACTAAATAAAGATCTGGCATCAGAATCCTCATTTCAACAATACATTTTGAACGCTGTGTAGGCAGCGCTTGTTTTACCATATGTTTTTTTTATATTTTCCACTTTTAATAATGGTTCCATTTGTTTCACCTCTTCAGTATTGTTGATACTTATACTTTACATGCCCATTCTTACAGCATCTTTGTGCCAACCTTACAGCAAGCTAAATCCATAAAAAAACGCCTGCCATTTATATAGGAAGACGTTTTTTTATGGATTTTTTAAAAGTAAAAGTACTTAACTTTGCTTCAGAAGCCTGCGATCGATTACAAAATTACCAAATGGAATGAATGAAACGATGAAAATCATCGCCATTTTTAAAAAGGACCATTTTGATATGATGCTCACATACAGTAATAAAAGCCCAAATACGACAAATAAGAAACCATGGATGCTGCCTAAAATGAGTGTTGCTTCCCCAATATCCAATATGTACTTAATCGGCATACCAATGGCAAGCAATAAAACATATGAGATTCCCTCAATTATTGTAATAAACCGAAACCAACCAATAGCTGTCGAAAACATTCGCTCATCCCCTTATTCATTGTACAAGTACGGCACACAAACAGACTTCCAGCTTCTTGTCCCCAATCCAAAATCTATTACTTTATCATATTATATTACTGTGACATCCACTAATAAATAGTACCAGGTTTGCCTAAAAATAGAACAACAAAAGCCCAATCCAAGGATTGGGCCTGTCAACAACGCAAGGTTCGAATTTACTTAAATACGTTCAATTCCGAAACCAATTCGCTCCCTCATCCATATGCACGAAGGGAATATCCGTATCAATTACACCTTTGATTCGTTTTAACTCAACATCTTCCCCTTCAAGCCATTTCGCAAAATCTATTGAAGTCGGCTCCTGGTTCCCTCCCAAGGCAATCCAAGCTTTCATCTCCTTAGGTAAATAAGCGGATGTATGAATTGTTCCTGCCCAGCTGCTATATAAATCCGAGAAGACACCTTGATTGGTATCATTAAACAACCTATAAGCATCGTAGGCAGATGAGAGTTTCCCTTTTTGATCTTTGATGATCTCCAATCGGCGTTTCGAATCGATAAGATGGTTACGGTTTTCATTTTTCATGATTTCAAAGTGATTTGTACAGGCATTTGACGTGCGCACCTCTACATTTCTCGGGGAGGTTTCAACGATATAGGTACTTCCGCTTTTATCATAGACGACGTAAGTGAACGAATGACGATGCGGGATTTCCTTCAACATCGCGACCGCTTCCTGAACGTTCGCACAAGATTCAATAATCAGTCTGCCAATCATGCAGCAAATGAAACCATCACCAGGGTTCTTGCGATTCATGAAGTTATAGCCTATCACCAAACCTTTTTCATTCATTCCATCCATCCGACCAGTCCCTCGCTGACTCGGGCCGATGCTTGAATATCCTTGATCGGTTGGCTGGAATAAGACATAGCGTCCTTCATAGGTCTTTGGGTGGTAATCATAATTGCGAATGAGATAATCATCGCCTGTCAGGATGGAACAGCCCGACCGAACATAATCCAATCGGTATCCACCAAACTCTTGCAGCACGCGGTCAATTGGCCATTTCAGCGCTTCTTGCAACCCCAGTAATTCTTCCCAAACTCCAGGGGCGAATTGTGTAATTGCTTTCTTGACCTCTTCTTCATCAACCGTAAACCGAGGCTGCCTGATCTTCCACTGATCTTCACGATTTTTTACCGTTAGTGAATCTTTTAATTCCTCCCCTTGCATGTATCCAAACTCATAATGTGTACCCCGAAATTGTATGACATCACTATATATTTGCTTCACGGCTTATCCCTCATTTACAGTAGTTGCTATTCAAGTTAAGAATACTTGAAGTATTGTTGAAAATAAAGAAGATAAGCCTTTAAAATTCATGAAACAACTCACCACCCCGTACCTCCCTCATAATCTGTAACTAGGCATATTTATGAGGGGGACGGATCATGGAGATGGAATTTACTGCACTCCATTGCTTGGCGTCGCGATGGCGATGAACCTTTTTGGTCACGGAATAGCATTATCAGGGTAAACAAGAAATAGAAATAGGCACCAAAGCATTCAAGGAATTTAAGGTTAAGAGTGGAGTTAAGATGCATAAAGTGCAGTTTGCTTATTTTAATGGGATTGTTAACAAGCTTATGAATGACCTTTACTTTGATGCTGAGTTTATACACAACTTTAATTGAACATAAGAGGCAGGATAGTTGAGGAAGGATTCACTTTAATAAGACGAAATTTTACTATATTTGAGGAGTCCTGCTTATGGAAAACTTATTACAAAGATAGAAAAGACCTGCTTCATGTTGTAATAGGGTATATGAATTCTCCTTTTGATTTTTGACTCGTCTTACAATGCCATATAAGTAAGGAACAAAAAAAGGCCTGGTAATACAGACCTCTTGTCGTAACCTATTTCGGGAAAGTGATTCCACTAATAAAACCAACTACCTTTTAGATTTATCTTTTATAGTTTTTGCTATTGCTAAAAAAACTATAAATCCGATAATACCCACGAAACCTAATATATTAATTATAGTAGACAATCCGATTCTTCCTTTCCGTTAATGATCTTATTCTTTATTTTGAATAACAACTCTAAAGGAACCAAAAGTTTGTTGACTCTCGTAATTATCAATTGATGCTTCATAAGGAAAAAACGGGAAAGTGATGAGTTGGAAATTATTTCCTCTTTCAACGTCGGGTAGATTAAAATCAAAAAGAAAGATGTCTAGTTTCTGGTGGAACAGTGGTATATAAGACTTCTGTGTTATCTATGACCGGAACTTGTTCCCAATCTTTTAAAGCTATGATTACATATCTGATCCCTTCATTCGTCTCATTTCCGGCAGAGAGCTTAAGCTTCTTGCCTTCTTTTTCAGTCATAATTGATTGCAACTTTTCCTGGCTATTTGTGATAGATATATTTTCATTTAATCCATCCTTCACAATAGCATCCAGGTTTTACTTCCTTTACTTTATTAACATCTTTTCCACTGTCAGCTTTGTTGATGGAATACCGCATACTTAAAACTTGTTCTGAAATTCCTGCCTTAATTAGATCGAGCTCCTTCAATTTACACTCTGGCTTTTGCACGATTACAAAAGTCAATTCACTGGAGTCGGAACGAATAGGAACAGCAACATTGAAGTTTATGGAGCTGTTAGGTTTCATATCAAAGAAATATTTATTTACGTCCTGCTCCGTATTTTTAACTTTAAATTTTACTTGTTTATAATCTTCAAAAACAAGTAAAGCATACTTTCTGTCCTCATCAATGTCGTTGTCTACTGAGGCAACAACTGACACTTCATTGTCTGTACTATTAAGTGTACTTCCTTCATCGATAACTTTACCTTTCAAATTTTTCACCCCATATCCAACCGAACCATAATCAGGCGCATTCGTTGCTTCACGTTCTTGTTCAATAGAAACCATATCAGAAGTGCTTAGTTCTTTATGTGGAGATGAAAGAATAAAACCAGTAAAAAACTCCAAGCAATAACAACACTGATCTTTTCAAGAATTTAATTGAAGTATCAAGAAACTGCTAATTTCATTTTTTATTATAATTGGTTTAGAGATTCAGATATCGAAAATAGTTAAATAGGCAAAAAAGAATAAGAAAAAACGACCATTAAACAGGGATTAAAGTTATTGAAAGGTAATGTAGAATGACTCATTTCTATAAAGCATCCATAGGTAAGCCCTCTCGTTAGAGACAGGGCTTTTTTATCTTAATCCTCTACGATCACGTCAATAATCTCATCAAACTAAATATACTCAAAGGAACTATCTTTCATCTGAACACCCAACTCTTTCGTAACAGGATGAATGTACACACAGTATCCATGCCATTCTTTTGAATTTCCCTCATTATCTAATCTAAAACTTATTGGTAAATGATATTCCATCGCATAGTGAATATTGTTTTCAAACTCTTCAACCTGGTATTCATCAAGGATAGGTTTTTTCATTTAAAGCTTTATATTCCGGCATAATTAATGATGCTTGCCATTTAACGAGCTCTCTATCACGAATTGTACTCATCAGAAAGGTCCCTCCTTTACATCCACCATGTACGAACGGGCGTTCCTAATAAAATCAAAAAAAAATCCCTTCCTAGTTAAGGAGAAGGGTTTTTTTTAAAGGGTTTGATCTATTGCCATAACCGTTGCCCTTCTTCCTGCAGCCAATGCATCCGCTTTGGTAACATGAACAGTGCTAAATGGATGGTTAGGAGGAGCATATATCG
>VSSL01000702.1_pt1 | contig 10229 bp, 13 predicted proteins | sample 4557531 | NCBI WGS metagenome assembly VSSL01 (sample SAMN10986726, study PRJNA523729) | hot springs metagenome | isolation source: hot springs | place: India:Timba, Gujarat | collected 2018-05-31 | reverse complement strand
TTGTATCCAAGGCGACCGATCCGGTAATTTCTCCGAATTACTCATCTCCCGGTGATTTTTACGCGCAGTATCCGATTCCACTCGATACTACCGAAATCTTGGCGATGTGCGAGGAGGTTACGGTATATCAAGCATTACCCGAAGTTATGAATCCGCTGAATGCGGAGACGTGGCGAGTAAATTTCCTCCCTGGGAATGATTTCCGGTTCGACATACGCACCAAGCTATATTGCTTTCCAAGATGGATACTGCCCAGAAGAATTTAATCATACCGGCTCGAATTATACTGTTTACCACAAGAACATTGGCGCCAAAAAGAGCCTGTCATTCCGGGATATTCAACACTCGAAGGCAGTTGCATTCGCAAACTGGAACGGAATTAACCAGATTGCCGGTGGATTTCCGTCTGGCGAGGGCGTTCCCGGCGGGAGTGATATGCCGTCATTGCAACGTCAGACTGTTCTAGACCTGAAGGAAAAAGAGGTTCGTCTGGCAATGACGATTGTCCTAAACGGCTGGGACAGGTTATTGGTTAGTGGCAATAGTGCATCGAATGCACTTGAATTCGATGGCATCGAGAATTACGCCGCGAATGTCGGTATGACATTTCACAACAACGCCGGTCAACCTTCCGCGACCGGCTCGTTTAGTGCGATCACGTTCGATAGATTTTTGTCAGAGGCTTGTGCAAAACCGACGCATGTACTTGGTCATCCGCAGGCAATTCAAGAAATGCTATCCGGTTACTTTTCGCTTGGATTCCAGGGGTCTCAGGTTGTGAATTTCAGCGATGGCGGTCGGATTGTTCCGGGCTTCAATTTTGCCGGGTTTGTAAATACGGGTGTTGGTCGTCTTGCCGTAATTGCCGATAATAACTTCAGCCGGACAGATGTTGGTGGAGGTACGTTTATCTCAAGACTATATCCAATGCGATTTACGCACGATGGAGTACCACTGGTATATAAAAGCGTCCAAATTCCACTATCCTATGTCGATCTATCTCCGGGGTGTACGGCAATTTCATTTGAAGTGTGGGCTGCGACAGCCTTGATCATTAAGGGCGGGTGTTCTCAAGGTAAATTCCAAAGCATATTTACCGGGAGGATTGTATCGACCTGCTCGACTATTGGTTAATGAGATTGGCAGTGGGGATTACCCACTGCCAACAAATTTATAGAAAGAAGAGGAGTGATGGATAAAAAGCAAATTCCAAAAGGAATCAGTGATATGTATATGGCTGCCGCGGTTATTGCTTATGGGGCTATAATAAGTAATATCGACTCGGAAGACCAAAAACGAAAACGGTTTTTCTTTGATGATGGTGTGGAAAATGTATATATCATCAACGAGAAGGGTGATGTAATCAAGAAAGATTATCTAACGATTTCAGAATTCGAGAGATATTACTTATTGAAGCGGTTGTTATTCCCGCCATCGTACCCAGATGCAATACGGCAAATAAAGACGGTAATTTATTCTGATTAGAACGAAGATGTTTACCGTTGAAAATGGAATGGTAAAGAATGAAAAACGGCGATATTGCGGTGCGCAGATTTCCCCCGAATCCGCAAATCGTGCAAATTCCCGGTGGAGCATATTTATTCGAGGTTCGCAATTCGATTGCAATGGCTTGGGTGAAGCCAGAACACATACAATATATCCTATCATTGCGCAAAGTATGTTGTGGTGGTAATGTAACGAAACCGTATCATATTGCCGACTTATCGGCGGTTAAATTGTGGAGTGGGATGGAAGTAAGATAGAAAGGAGAACAATAAAAATGAAAATAGCCGTAACCGGATATGGTGGCATGTTGAAAAACAGACTTTTGAAGCGGGGATGTTTATCTATTGGTGGGGATATTACAAAAAGAGAAATCGAATACGAGATAAAAGAAATATCTCCAGATGTCATAATTCATTGCGCGGCGATGACAGATGTAAATGCTTGCGAAAAAAATAAAATGGAGGCTTTCAAGGTAAACGTCCTTGGAACATCAAATCTTATCGAATATTTTCAGGATGGATTATTTATTTATATTAGTTCATCCCATGTATTTGATGGAATGGCGTGGTATCCGTATTCGGAAAAACACATTCCAAACCCAATAAATATTTATGGTACAACAAAGTATGCTGGGGAAGTTGTTTCTAAGTTTAGAATAGGAAGAACAATTGTTATCAGAATAAGCAAATTGTTTTCCGAGGAAACACTTAGAGATAACATTAATATTCTTTGGAATGGTGGAAAAATTGAGGCATCCGATTTAATTAGACGCAGTTACACTTATGTAGAACACGCAGCCGATGCGATTATGAAACTTATATCAATTGCCGATAGTTTCAAGGGTGATACAATACATATTGCAAGCGAGACGGATATATCGGAGTACCAATTTTGGTTGTCTATTGCTAACGTGTTCGGAATCGATTATCGGAATATCATTTCAATTAGAAAGGAGCAAAAACAGTTAACGCCCCGCCCACTACGTGCCTCTTTTCATTGTGGATTAGCGCGCACTTACGGGATAGTATTGCCAGAAACGATAAACGGGATAAGAGAAATGAAGGGAGGTCTAAAATGATTGCCGTGACCGGTGCGAACGGACGTCTCGGTCATGCACTGGTTGAATTGGGATGTACTCCGATAAATTGTGATGTGAGATCAAAGAAATCTATTGATGCAGAACTAATCAGGCTTGGAATAACAAAGCACGATACGATCATTCATTGCGCTGCTATTACAGATGTTGATGCCTGCGAGCAAGAATTGTATAAAGAAGCAATGCGTGTGAATGTTTACGGAACGCAGAATCTACGCGAGGCTTTCGATGGAAGGATAATTTATATCAGTACGGATTATATTTTTGATGGAAAAAAAGGATGTTATAAAGAAGACGATGAACCGAATCCGATTAATCATTATGGATATACAAAGTTGCTTGGCGAGGAGGTCATTATAGAGTACGGATTCCCGCATGATATTATAGTGAGAACAACATTGCTTTACGGATCAATTAAAAAGGATTTTGTATCCCAAGTTATTGCGAAATTGAAGTCTGGAAAGTCGTTCCCAATTCCATCGAATTTATATGGTTCTCCAACGAATGTTTATCATCTGGCAGAGTCGTTGATTTTCTTATGTGAACAAAATTTTCGCAAGCGATTCAAGATTATCAACATAGCAGGAAGCGGTATTATATCGCGGTATGAGTTTGCGAAAATGATTGCCGATATACTCGGATATGAAAAAAGTTTGATTTACCCATCCGATAAACCGGTTGGAATTGCGAGGCGTCCATCGCGTGCGGGTTTGGATGTCAGTTTTGCAAGATCGCTTAGAATACCGATTTATTCGGTATTAGATGGTATCAAAGGAATAAAGAATGTTTACTCCAGAAAAAACTAACGGAATTGTCATTCCATTCTATAACAGGTGGGATTTGACAAATGCGCGATTGAATGAACTTATGATACACATAAAAGAACCGTGTATTATCTTATTGGTTGATGACGCCAGTACTGAAAATGTAGAACACAAGGCTTATTGGTGGAAGATGCACAGTATGCAACATACCATAGACTACGCACGTAAAAATAAGAATACCGGATTCGGAGATTCTATGAATTACGGCGCCAAAATGATTCTCGATTTCTACGAGTGCGAGAATTTGATTTTACTTAGCAATGATGTGAAAATAAGCGGAGATTTTATTGCACAGACAGAAAGGCTACTTGGGAAATACGATCGCGCATTAGTCTGTGGCGAGATAATAGGATTTCCAGCCGGTTGGAACGAATTTGAATACGACAATAAACGTTTCTATATTCCTTATGCAAATGGATGGTTTCTCGCCATGAATGTGGAGACGTGGAAGTTATTGGGTGGATTTGATACGTCTTATGGGAAATACGATTATGAAGATATCGATCTATCTGTTAGGGCAATCCTGCATGGAATACAAATTGTTCCATTGAATACACCTTATCTATATCATATTGGAGGACAACAATTAGCAGTTTTTGTGCCAACAGAATAGAGAATACATATAAAAACAGAGAGATTTTTTACCAAAAATGGAGCGTTCAATTTCAAAAAATAGTAGAGATGTTAAATGAAGAAAGGTATTAATATCAAAGAATATATTCAACAATCATTTTTTGAGTAAAGATAGTATATGGAGCAAATACAAAGTACCGGTATCCGGTGTGCCAAATTACGCCGGTACGATTATGTTGAGATTGCATCGGCTTTATTGAATGCGCCACCGTTGACAGAATGGAATTATTGCAAAAAATTTTCGATGAAGTTAGCAGAATATCACAAAGTTAAACATGCAATCTTGTGTAATTCCGGTTCGTCTGCTGCACTTGTCGCGATTTTCGCGATGAAGGAATACTATAATATTCCAAATGGTTCGAAGGTAATTGTCAATGCTCTATCCTTTCCAACTGTCGTTTCTGCGATATATGCAGCCGGATTGATTCCGGTGTTTGTCGATGTCGATGAATACTTCAATCCCGTTCTGGAGGATGGCATAAATCGTGATGATGTGCGTGGAATGCTTCTGACGCACATACTTGGCTTTCCGTTTGCCACAATGGACGTTCTCGACAAAGCTGCAGAAGGAAAGTTTTTGATCGAGGATACATGTGATGCGCTTGGTGCAAAAGTGCATGGAAAGATGGTTGGGACATTTGGAGATGCCGGAATATTATCATTTTTCCCCGCGCACCATATCACAACAATCGAGGGCGGAGCAGTATTGTGTAATTCTAATCGTGTTGCGGATATTGTTCGTTCGCTTGTTAATTGGGGAAGAGATTGTTGGTGCAGACCCGGAGAAACAAATCGTTGCGGAAACAGATTTTCTTGGTCTATAGATAATATGCCTTATGGGTATGATCACAAGTATATTTTTACAAGACTTGGGTACAACCTAAAAATGAATGAACTGGAAGCTGCATTGGGGTATTCGCAACTTGGTCGCTTTTCCCCAAAGTCGAGATTGGATAATTACAGGACATTGAAAGAGAACTTAGAAACGATTGTGGATAAAGATATACTTTCTACGGTCGATACCCTTCCGGGTATAGAACCGAGTCCATTTGGATTTCCGATCATTGTTGGCAGACATGCTAACTTTACTCGTTCTGAGATTGTAAAACATTTTGAAAGTCATTCTATTGCAACGCGGCCGTTCTTTGCCGGAAACATAACAAGACAGCCTATGATGAGTGGACTCACTTATGAAATAATTGGAGATTTGAGCTATACGGATTATCTGATGGAGAATGCTTTTTGGATCGGATGCAATGAGGCAATCGGGGATGAAGAAATCCAATATATCTTGGAAACAATTAGCGATTTTGTAAGGAGAAAGGAATGAAAATAGCTATTTCTGGAATCTTTTACCCAATGGCAATGATGCACTACTTTATCCGTGCCTTTCAAAGATTGGGTGGGGTTGACTTGATTCTAGTTGGGCCCTATACCGGGAATTGGATACCGTGGAATGGGGGGATGTATTTACCGCAAAAGTATTGTGTTGTTCCCGATGTCGCCTTGCCCAAGGAATACATTGGAAAAATGATACCTTTTGAATATATCAAAAAAATGTCCCCAAAATAGATGTTTGGATACAGGTTGATGCCGGTTTTCATTTTTCTACCCGACCCGGCGCGGATGTTGTTGTCCACGTACAAACTGATCCGCATGTATTGAAGGATTATTATCAAGAGGCGAAGAGGTATTCGGATATAAGATACTGTATGCAAATGACATATTGTCAAAATGACGAAATGTATCTTCCGTATGCCCTCGATCCAACCGTACATTATCCGATGGACGTTGAAAAAGAATACGATGCCTGCCTTATTGGATTGCATTATGATACGCGCACGATGTTGGTCAATTCATTGGTATCTAGGGGAATGAATGTATATTATTCAATCGGAGAGATTTACGATTTATATAGGGAAAAATATAATAGAAGTAAGATGGCATTAAGTTGGTCGTCTAGGCTAGATATTCCAGCTCGCGTATTTGAGGCGATGGGTATGAAAGTACCCTTATTGGCGAATTATATACCGGACATGGATTTACATTTCGAGGACGAGAAACATTATTATTCTTTTCGCGACATAAACGAGGCAATAGTAAAGGCAAGATGGATTTTAGAAAACTACAATGATGCCAAACTTGTTGCAGAAAATGCTTATAAACTCGTGCTCGAGAAACACACTTGGGATCATAGGGTAAAAAGGATATTGGAAGATATTTGTTATGAATGACAACTTTTTGAAACCGAAATTCAATATTATTCGCTACCGCGGACAGCTAAATAAAGCCACTACTCTTGATGGGTACGATGTTTATCGTCAGGAGAAAATATTTGTAAAAGAACTCAAGAGATTCGTCCCGTGTGCGCCATACGAGGAACATTTTATCTACGAGGAGCCATCTGGAAAGCCGGGGCGTTCGTCTTATATGTGTACATGCGGGAGCGCGGCGATTATTGCCGGATTGAGTGGATACGAAAACCAAGCCTCACCATCTGGATTTATGTTCCTATGTTTGCTTCACGCGACGCACGGAAGGCACTCTGATACATCCAATGCCAAATGGGTATAAGATGAGAAACTATATAAATATCGAAAAATACCTAGACGAATTAGAGAAAGATATATACAAGCAAGTGCCGGATGATTGGCATACGCAGATGATGAAGGATGCGCTAAAATATTTCTTTGATCTATGTTCTATCGATAGCGTGCTAGAAGTCGGGTGTGGAAATGGACAAGCCAGCGTGGAATTTTTATCTTATGGGGTTCATGATTATACGGGGATAGACTTATTGGCAGATGTCGAAGGGGGTAACTCTCCGGGCATAAAGATTTATCGTGGTGATTTTACATTTCTGCCGTTCTATGATAATTGTTTTGACCTTGTATATTCTCGGCATTCGCTAGAGCATTCCCCAATTCCGTTGTTGTCTTTGATGGAATGGCATCGGGTAGCAAAGAATTTTTTGTTTTTGATTACCCCAAATCCGGTTTATTGGGGATTTGCCGGGAGGAATCATTACTACGTTTTCGTAAAGCAACAGTTAGTGTGGCTACTCAGGCGTTCTGGATGGAGGATTATTCACAATAAAGAAGATAACAAAGAGTATTGGTTTATATGTAAAAAGGAAAAGCGTATTGGATACGAAGGTTGGGCAGATACACCATTATCGCATAAAATAGTAGAATTGGAAAGGAGATATAATGAAAATAGATGTACTATGTAATGATGGCAGTCCACTTGGCGTAACGACAAAAACAATTTACGGTGATGCGCGACAGGTCGGTGTAGGTGGTGCGGAATTGGCTATGCTTACATTGTGTGAAGCATGGCAAAAGGCAGGACATAGGGTAAGATTGTACAATAATCCGCGCGAAGAATCCGCATCGCCGTTTGAGCAATTATCGATTTCATCATTCAAGAAAGATGAAAAGCGCGATATCTTGATCGTTTTTCGCTCCCCGAACGATTTGGCAAAAGGCGCACGGGGGATGAAAGTGTGGTGGTCATGCGATCAATATACAGTTGGGAATTTTAGCGACTTTTCAAAGTGTGTGGATAAGATTGTTTGTATTTCGGATTTCCACAGCGCGTATTTCGAGAGGGTTTACAGTATAAAAAACACGATTGTCATCGACCTGCCCGTTCGAGAATGGGATTATGCAGATAACGTTAGCCTAACAGAAAAAGAAGTCGGAAGGCTATTGTATGCCTCAATTCCGCAAAGGGGATTAGATATTTTGGCGCAGATTTGGGGAAAAATAATAGAAATTGCCCCTATTGCGAATATTGTTATTACGAGTGATTATAGGCTTTGGGGAACTGATTATGCGCTGGATGGAACAAATCGATCCCTATGGGTAAAGTGGCGTGAATACGGAAACGTCAAGTACCGTGGAGCAATTCCGCGGAAGCAATTCGTAAAGGAGCAAGCAAGAGCGCAAATTCTCGCTTATCCATGTATTTATGATGAATTATTCTGTATCACCTGTGCAGAAGCGCAATGGAATGGTGTTTTACCGATAACATCGTCTTTTGGAGCATTAGGTACAACGAATATGGGTATTATTATCGATGGCGAACCGCGAACTGCCGGTTTTCAAGAAAAGTTTGCGGAGACCGTAGCTTATTATTTGAACAATCCAGACCAATTGGTGGATTTGCAGAAATCGGTTATGGATAAGGCGCGTAAAAGATTCGGCATCGAAAATATACTGAAGCAATGGGATGAAAGGGTATTCTTATGAAAATAGCTTGGTTGTCGGATTTCGACACACGCGAGAGTGGTTATTTCAGAATTTCGGAATCGCTCAGCACCGGATTATACAATCTCGGTCATGAAATCAAGGCGGTTGGTCTGTTTTATAACGGCGATGAACACGACTTACCCTTTACCGTCATTCCGGCCCCCAACATCGGTGCGTCTTTTCAAATTCTTAAATTGCTCTATGATGCTTGGCGGTTTGATCTTTTGGTTGTCGCAATGGATATAAACGCGCATCAAGCGATTATGAATACACTACAGGGCAGAAAATATAAATACGTTGGGATATTTGCATTTGAAGCACCGCCGTTGACGCAATCTTGGGGGGCGGTATTACTTCAGATGGACAAGCCGTTTGTAATCAGTCGTTTCGGTCATAATATTATTACGAATGACGGAATTCCCTGCGAATATCTTCATGTTGGTCTCGAGGATATATGGAAACCGGGAACTTATGAAGACAGGCTTTCGACGCGCGATATTATGGGAATCGACAGGGATGATTTCGTTATTCTCACCATTGCAGCAAATCAGGAGCGCAAGAATCTGTCCACGATGATGGAGGGATATAAAATATTCATGGAAAGATTCCACAACTCGCGTTATGTTATTGTCACACAGCAGGATGTTCCGGTTGGATGGAAACTAACGGACTTGGCTTATGAATACGGTATTCATACGAATACCATATTTGTCGAGCGCGGAATAGAAAAGCAGGACATTCGCGATTTGTATATAATGTCCGATGTATTCTTGCTGACCAGTAAGGCAGAGGGACTCGGCTTGCCGATTATCGAGGCGATGGCATGTGGATTGCCGTGTATAGGAACACGCTGTACGGCAATAGAGGAACACCTTGAAAACGGGCGCGGGATATTGGTCGATCCATGTTTCAAATATCGTGATCCATTTGGAAATGGATGGAGATATTTTGTCAAAGCCGAGGATGTTTGTGATGCCTTGATTTATGCAAAGATGAATGACCTATCGGAGATTCGCGCAAGGGCATTGGATTATGTATCTGACAGAAAATGGGAAAAATACCGTTTTGGAATTTGACAAGAAGATTAGGGAGATAGTATGAGAAAAAAGCACAAGAAAGACAATACATCGCGAGGTGATTTTCGCGTTCAGAAAACAATTTTGGATATTATCATTCCGACAATAAATAATTTCGAGATGCTAGAGAGATGTCTTGTGGCTATCTCGAAGGCATGTGGGGATTTGCAGGCTACGATTATTGTTGTTGATAATGCGTCGCAGAAGAATATTGCAGATGAATTTTACAAAGATGCAAACCGATTGATAGAGTCCGACAATCTAAAGTTGCACATCGTTAGAAATCGCGAGAATTATGGTTATCCAAAGGGGTGTAACATAGGGGCAAGGCGTGGAACGTCTCCGTTGATTTTATTTACAAACGATGATGTAATCTGGGATGGGGGATCGATTGCGAGTATGGTTCGCGCTTTGGACGACCCACAAATCGGTGTTGTTGGGGCAAAGTTGTTATTTCCAGAACACATAAAGACAGAATCTGGAAACCGTGCAGTACAGCATGTTGGCTTGATCAGTACATTTATGGGTGAGATTATCCATTGCTATCTTGGATGGAGCTCAAATCATCCAAAGGTAAATTCCGTTGTGGATGTTTTGGGCGTATCCGGGTGTTGCTTGATGACGCGGAGAAGGCTATGGAATGAACTCGGTGGATATGATGAAAATTACGGCTTGGGATATTATGAGGATATAGACTATTGCTTGAGGGTTAGCAGTCTTGGCTATCGAATTATTATCGAGCAAAGAGCAACCGGCACGCACTATGTTGGGACGAGTTTCAAGAAAATGAAACAGCAAAATCAGATACCGATTAACAGGCTTTATTTTGCCCAGAAATGGG
>VSSL01000701.1_pt1 | contig 10235 bp, 6 predicted proteins | sample 4557531 | NCBI WGS metagenome assembly VSSL01 (sample SAMN10986726, study PRJNA523729) | hot springs metagenome | isolation source: hot springs | place: India:Timba, Gujarat | collected 2018-05-31 | reverse complement strand
GGGGCCTCCCTGTTGGTGGAGGCGCGCTTGACCTCCAGTTTGATGACCTGGGAGTGCGCCCAGGCCTACGCGGCGCAGGCGCGCGCCGCCGGCATGGTGCTGCCGGTGCACATCAAGGTGGATACTGGTATGAGCCGTTATGGCCTATTGCCGGGGGAGGTGGTGGACTTTCTGCGCCAGGTGCGTTCCTTGGAAGGGTTGCACTTAGAGGGCCTGTTCACCCATTTCGCCACCGCCGACTGGGCCGACCCCACCTACACATTGCAGCAGTTGACCGTCTTCGAGGAGGTAATCCACGCGGCGCGCCAAGCCGGTTTTACCTTCCCCCTGGTGCACGCTGCCAACAGCGCGGCCACAATGCGCTTACCTCAAGCGCATTTCGATGCCGTGCGCCCCGGCGTGGCGCTTTATGGCTTGCACCCTTCGGATGAATGGCCACCACCGTTTGAGCTACGACCGGCGCTCGCATTAAAAAGTCGGGTCAGCCGGGTGCGTTGGCTGCCGCCGGGTGTGGGTGTCAGTTACGGGCGCACCTATATCACCCAAAAACCCACGCTGGCCGCCCTGGTGCCGGTGGGGTATGGCGATGGCTACCACCGCGTTCTCTCCAACCGTGGAGCGGTGCTTATCGGTGGCCGGCGGGCGCCGATCATCGGCCGGGTATGCATGGACCAGTTCGTGGTGGATGCCGGCGCTATCCCTGAAGTGCGCCAGGACGAAGAGGTGGTGCTGCTGGGGCAACAAGGGGAAGAACGCATCACCGCTGAGGAGATCGCCGCTCTGGCCGGCACCATCAACTACGAGGTGACCACCTCCCTGCTGCCACGGGTGGTGCGCCTTTATCGCCGCGGCGGGCGCGTGGTGCAGGTGTCCTCATTGACCTGAGGCGCGCAGTCGGGGGTGAAACACGGGCTCAAGCGCGCAGGTGCGCTCCCAGCTCTTTCTCTAATTGACGGATGATACGCTGGCGGATGCGCGCCGCCTCCTCGTCGGTCAGGGTGCGCTCCCAAGATTGGTAGGCCAAGCTGTAGGCTAGGCTCTTCTTGCCGGGGCCAACCTGGGGGCCGCGATAGACATCGAAGAGGCGCAGCTCGGCCAGGGCCGAGCCGGCCGCTTCGCGAATCACCTGTGCCACCCGCTCGGCGGGCAGGTCCTCGTCCACCACCACGGCCAGATCCTCCAGAACTGGGGGGGAAGGCCGGCACCGGGCTCACTTCATAACGGGGCGGCAGGCAGGCGAACAGGGCCTCCACGTCTAGATCGGCGGCTAGCACGGGGGTGGGCGAGAGATCGTAGTTGGCCTTGACCAGGGGGTGCAGCTCGCCGAGCACACCGATAGGGCGTTCCCCCACCCACAGTTGGGCGCATTTGCCGGGGTGGAAGGTGGGGTGCTCCATGGCTTCGTAGCGCGATCCACGAATATGCAGATCGCCGAGCAGGGCCTCAAGGAGCCCTTTAAGGTCGTAGAAATCCATCAGGCCGCTTCCCCCTCCCTGCCAACTGGGGGGTGTGCGCTCTCCGCTGAGCAAGATTGCCAGTCGCAACTGCTCGCGCGGCAAAGTTTCGCCAGCCTGAGGCAGGAACACCGGCCCGATTTCAAAGAGTGTCAGACGGGAGCGCAGGCGGGCGTTGCGCTCGGCGATCTCCAACAGGCTGGCCAATAAATTGCGGCGCATCACAACCCGGTCGGCGGCGATGGGGTTGGCCAATCGGAGGTACTCGTCCTCCTGCGGAGCCAGGCCAGGTGGCAGGGTGCGCCCTTCCCGTTGTGGGGAGGTGAGGCGGTGGGTGACCACTTCCTGTAGGCCGAGGTTCACCAGGATATCACGCAGGCGCTCCTCCGCTTCCAGGGCGGGGTTTTCGTGGGGTGGTGGCAGTTCGTCGCTCAGGCGCGTCTCCGGAATGCGCTCGTAGCCATAGAGGCGGGCGATCTCTTCCATTAGGTCGGCCATACCGACGATGCCCTCGCCAATATCTAAGCGATGATCGGGGGTTTGGGCGTGCACCACCTCGCCCGCGATTTCGGTCTTGAACTCTAAGCGCTCCAACAAAGCGGCGATCTCATTAGGCGAGAGGTCGAGACCAAGCCAGCGGCGGACATCCTGGGGGGTAACCTCCACCACGGGGTCGCGGGGCGGGAGGGGGTAGGCATCCACCAACCCTTGGGCGACCACGCCTCCGGCCCAACGCTGCATCAGGTCCAAGCAACGGCGCACGCCGCGCTCGGCCAGTGCCGGGTGCACGCCGCGCGAGAAGCGATAGGCAGCCTCTGAGAGCAGCTTTTGCGCGCTGACCGTGCGGCGGATGTTAATGAAGTTCCAGGAAGCTCCCTCTAGCAAGACGGCGCGGGTGGTTTCGCTCACCTCCGATTCCGCGCCTCCCATCACGCCGGCGATGGAAAGCGGGCCGGCAGTATCGCACACCAGCACCGTGAACTCATCCAGGGTACGTTCCACGCCATCCAGGGTTGTGAGGCGTTCACCAGGGCGCGCCCGGCGGGTGATTATGGTCGGCGCTTCCCCACCGGCGCGCCGCCGCAGCACCTCATAGTCAAAGGCGTGCAACGGCTCCCCCAGTTCCAGCATGACGTAGTTCGTAGCATCTACGATGTTGTTAATCGGGCGCATACCGGCCAATTTGAGGCGCAATTGCACCTTATAGGGGCTGGGGGCAACGGTCACTCCTTGGATCAAACCCAGGACAAAGCGAGGGTTTAAGGGGGGTTCCTCAATACGGATAGCAGCCATTCCTTCAATGGGCGGCCCTTCCATGCGAAGCGTCTCTGGGGGAAGGCGCAGGGGTTGATCGGTAAGCGCCGCGACCTCGCGTGCCACGCCGATAACGCTGGCGCAGCGGGCGAGGTTGGGGGTGAGGGCGATCTCCAGCACGGCATCCCCCATGTACTCCGCAAGGGGTACCCCAACCGGGGCATCCGGATCGAGCACGATCACCCCTTCGTGGTCTTCGGATATGCCGAGTTCTTTCTCGGAACAGATCATCGAGTACGAATCGAAACCGCGAATGCGGGCGCGTTTCAAGGTGGTGAGCACCCAACCGGGCTGGTGACCATCATAGAGGCGGGCGCCTTCGCGGGCGTAGGCCACCTTGAGCGGCTCCGCCAGCGGGCCAATCCCCTTGTAGGGGAATAGGTTGGGCGCGCCGGTGAGCACGATATGCTCCGCTTGGCCATCGAACAAGCGGCACAGCACCAGGCGGTCAGCGTTGGGGTGGGGCATCACTTCATAGACCGCGGCGGTGACGATCTTCTCCGGGTCCCATGAGAGCCCTTCGATCTTCACCTCGTGACCCCTCTCCGCTTGCGGGTCGGGGGGCTGGGGCCAAGGCAGGCCCACAATTTGAATCGCCTCCACCTCCAGGCCGGCCATGGTTAGGCGGTGGGCCAATTGAGGCAGCGGCATGGTGATTTCTACAAATTCTTGCAGCCAAGAAAGAGGGACGCGCATATCGCCTCCGCAAGCAAAGTGGGAATGGGGCTAGAACTGTTCTAGGAAACGCAGGTCGTTGTTCCAGAACAGACGAATGTCGTCTACATGATACTTGAGCATGGTGATCCGTTCCGGGCCGAGGCCGAAGGCGAAGCCGGAGAAGCGCTGGGGGTCATAACCACCGTTGCGCAGCACCAGGGGGTGCACCATGCCGGCGCCGAGGATTTCCAGCCAGCCGCTTTGGGCACACACGCTGCAGCCCCACCCCCCACACAGGAAGCATTCGATATCCATTTCGGCGCTGGGCTCGGTGAAGGGGAAGTGGGAGGCGCGAAAGCGGGTGCGCACCTGAGGCCCGAACAGGCGGCGGGCGAAATCGCTCAGCGTGCCTTTCAGGTCGCCAAAGGTAATGTTGCGCCCCACTGCCAACCCCTCCACTTGGTTGAATTGGGTCTCCTTGCGAGCGCTCACTTGCTCGTAACGGTAGCACATGCCCGGTAGGACGACGCGCAAAGGCTGTGGTGCATATTGGCGCATGACGTGGATTTGGCCGGGCGAAGTGTGCGTACGCAACAACACACCGGGCGTGGTCGTGTAGAAAGTGTCCCACAGATCGCGGGCAGGGTGATGGGCGGGGATGTTAAGCAACTCGAAGTTGTACTCGTCGGTCTCCACCTCGCGGGAGCGATACACTTGAAAACCCATCTCGTTGAAGATGCGCACGATTTGGCGTAGGGTGAGGTTGGTGGGGTGCAACCGTCCGCGGGCGATCGGCCGCCCCGGCAAAGTCACATCCAAGCGCTCGCTTTGCAGTGAACGCTGCAAAGCAGCCTGTTGTAGCGCTTGGCGGCGCGCCTCGAAGGCTTCTTCCAGAGCGCGCTTGACCTCGTTGGCGCGCCGCCCGATAAGCGGGCGTTCCTCCTTGGGCAACGCCCCCAATTGGTCGAAGGTGCGCATGAGGGGAGAGTTGCGCCCTAGGTGAGTCACCTTCCAGCGCTGCAGGGCGTCTTCGTCCTGCAAGGTGTGCAGTTCTTCTAAGGCCTGTTGTTGAATTTGCTCCAGCGCGGCGAGCATAGCGCCTCCGATGATTAAAAAGTCCCCTCCCACAAAGGGACGGGGCTTGCCTGAACCCGTGGTACCACCCTTTTTGCCGCCAAAAGACGGCCGACTCTGCGGCGAACAGCCTAGGGCAGCGAGAAATCTGCCACTCGGCTATTGCCTCCCCGGATAACGCTGGGGCAGCGATCCGAACTACTGCGCCTGGTGGAGTTTCGCCCTGCCAGTGCGGTTCACCCGGATGGCTCCAGAAGGAACTTCGGCCGTTTTCCACCCGGGGCGGGTCTCAGTCTCAGCCCGCCGCCTCCCTGTTGGTTTCTTGAGGCGCTCCCATAGCGAAACGCCTTACGGCTTACTTTCTTCTCTCGCAGCCTCTGACGGTGGTCACTTGTTGCCCTAATTATCCGCAAAACAGGTGGCCTGTCAAGGGGATGGTTGGACGTTGGACGTCCCTCTTTTACAAGCCGGGGAGAGCGCCGGTGGGGATTGTTCCTGGAGGTTAGGCCTTTTCCCTGGGGAGGAAAGGGAGAGAAGTTGGTGACAGGAAAGATGCTTTTTGCCAAGGATGACCCCTGGGCTAAGATGGGATTTGTTGAAGGTTTAAATCAAAGGACGCCTTTCTAAATCCAAGCCGGCTCGTGGTAAACGCCGAAAACCTGACGCATGACGTCCATCACCTCTCCCAGCGTGGCATAAGCGCGCACCGCCTCCAGGATATAGGGCATCGTGTTCTCGCTGCCCTGACAGGCCAAGCGCAAGCGGTCGAGGGCCTGGCCTACCCGGCCCGGGTCGCGCTCGCGGCGCACCTGTTCCAAGCGCTGCACTTGGCGATCGTATCCCTGGGGGTCCATCTCCAGCAGGGGGATGGTAATCGGCTTCTCGTCGGTGTAGGCGTTGACGCCTACGATGCGCCGCCGTCCTTCGTCAATCTCCCGTTGATAGCGATAGGCCGCTTCGGCGATCTCGCGCTGGAAGAAGCCGGCCTCAATGGCCGGCAACACCCCTCCCAGCTCCTCAATTCGGCGGAAATATTCGTAGGCCTGGGCCTCCAGGCGGTTCGTTTGGGCTTCTACAAAGAAGGAGCCCCCCAGCGGGTCCACGGTATTGGCCACCCCCGATTCTTCGGCGATAATCTGTTGGGTGCGCAAGGCAATGGTCACGGCCAGCTCGGAAGGCAGGGCGAGCGCCTCGTCCATCGAGTTGGTGTGCAACGATTGCGTGCCGCCCAACACCGCTGCCAATGCCTGAAGAGCCACCCGTACAATGTTGTTCTCCGGTTGTTGGGCGGTGAGAGTGACGCCAGCGGTTTGGGTGTGGAAGCGCATCAGCCAGGAGCGCGGGTTTTGGGCGCCGAAGGTGTGACGCATCTCGCGCGCCCAAATGCGGCGGGCGGCGCGATATTTGGCGATCTCCTCGAAGAAGTCGTTGTGGGCGTTGAAGAAAAACGAAAGGCGGGGGGCGAACTCGTCAATGTCCAAGCCGCGCGCCAGCGACCAGCGCACATATTCCATGCCATCGGCCAGTGTGAAGGCCAATTCCTGGGCTGCGGTAGCCCCAGCCTCGCGGATGTGATACCCGGATATGCTAATCGTGTTCCATTGAGGGACATGCCGGGAGCCAAACTCAATGGTATCTACCACCAGGCGCATCGAAGGATGTGGCGGGAAGACAAACTCTTTCTGAGCGATGTACTCTTTTAAGATGTCGTTCTGGATGGTGCCGCGCAGCTGCTCGCTGCGCACCCCCTGCTTTTCGGCGGTGGCGATGTACATCGCCCAGATCACTGCGGCCGGCGAGTTGATGGTCATACTGGTAGAGACACGGTCGAGGGGGATGCCCTCCAGCAGAATCTCCATATCCTTTAAGGAGGAGACCGCGACTCCGCACTTGCCGAATTCACCCAGCGCTTCGGGGGCGTCGGTATCATAGCCCATCAGGGTGGGCAGGTCGAAGGCAATGGAAAGGCCGGTCTGTCCTTTTTCCAGCAGGTATTTAAAGCGCCGATTGGTCTCCTCGGCGGTGCCAAAGCCGGCGAACATACGCATCGTCCACAGACGACCGCGGTGCATGGTTGGATGGATGCCGCGGGTGAAGGGGTACTCCCCCGGCAGACCAAGGTCCTCTAAGTAGTCCAAATCGGCGACCTCTAGGGGGGTGTATAGGCGCTCGATCGGCTCCGAAGAAGCGGTGATAAAGGCGGATTGGCGTTCCGGCAGCGCCTCTAGGCTGCGGGCGAGGGTGCTTGCCTCCCAACGTTCCCGCGCTTGGCGCAGGGCTTCGATCTTCTGACGGTCGTACATCGCATTACCTCCTAAGGCATGGCTCGTAAAAGGATTATACTGTACTCTGCCGGTCGGGGAGGGCAATCCCGACCGAATGTGTAGAAATTAGGGCGAGGGGTCTGGGAGGGAGGTTTTGGCTCGCACTGCTTGTTGACCGCAGCAGGCGCTCGTGTTAAACTAAACAATTGTCATGACGCCGCTTTGGCTCTTTCTCTGGCTTATTGGGTGGGGTTGGCGCTCGCTGGATACGCCGCAACCCCCAGTTACCCCCACTCCTGCGCTGGCGGTGGCCATCCTTGACCTGCGACCGGGCCAGGCGGTGCAGGGGGTGCTCGCCGTTCGGGTTAAGAGCGATGTCCCTGCCTTCCGCAACGCGGAGCTCTCGTTTACCTACCAGGACGACCCGCGGCAGACCTGGTTTTTGGTCGCCGAGAGCAACCGGCCTCTGAATGGACAAAGCATGGCCGAGTGGGATACCAACACCATCAGCGATGGGGATTACCTGCTGCGCTTGGTGGTGTGGCGCGAAGAGGGCAACTATTTGGAGGCCATTGTGCCCTTGCGCGTGCGCAACTACTCCCCATCGAAACCGATACCCCGCTGCCACCCACCCCTAGCCCTACTCTCGCCCCTGCGGAGACCCCCATCCCCACAGTCACAGCCACTGCTCACCCACCACCGGCAGCCACTTCCACCTCGTTACCCCCCAACCCTTTGGCTGTGCAGCCCGCCCAGGTAATCCATGGAGCGGTGCAGGGAGGGGCAATTGCAATACTGGCTTTGGCCATGGCCGGCCTTTACGCCCGCCTGCGCTTCCGAGGCCGTCCCTGAACGATGAACGCCCTGCCGGAGGCAAAAGCGCCTGTGCATCTTATCGTTGGGTTGGGCAATCCCGGCGCGGAGCACCGCCATAACCGCCACAATGTCGGCTTTATGGTGCTTGACCGCCTGGCCGAGCGCTTAGGGGTAAAATTCCAGCGCCTGGAGTTCAAGGCCCTCACGACCAAAGGTGTCTATCAGGGGCGGACGGTGCTCTTGGCCAAACCCCAAACCTACATGAACCTCTCTGGGCAGGCGGTGGGCTCCTTGGTGCGCTATTACAAAGTGCCACTCACCCACCTGTTGGTGGTGTATGACGATGTTGACTTGCCGCTGGGAACCTTGCGCTTGCGGCCGGGCGGCGGTTCTGCTGGCCAGAAGGGAATGCTCTCCATTATTGAGCGCCTGGGGACGCAACAATTTCCCCGTTTGCGCTTTGGCATTGGTCGTCCCCCAGGTCGTATGGACGCGGCGGCTTACGTGCTGCAAGATTTCTCCCCCGCCGAAGGACAAATTGTTCAACCGGCCTTGGAACGGGCGGTGGAGGCTGTTCTGACCTTCGTCAGTGCCGGCTTAGAGGCAGCCATGAACCGCTACAATAATAGCAGCGATGACCGCTGAGCCGTTGTCTTCTCTGTTGCAGCCCATCGAGCAGGCGTTGCAGCCGCTTCTCGAGCCGCTGAGGGCAGGCAGACCCCTGCCTCCCTTGGGGTTGCGCCGCTCGGCGCGCCTGCCTGTGGTTGCTGCGTGGCACGGCTTATGGAACGGCCCCTTGTTGCTGCTCACCGACCGCAGCGACCACGCTCTGGGGCTAATGGAGGAACTGGCGTTGTGGCTGCCCCAGGCCAAGCGCCTGTTCTTCCCGGAGCCGGCCCCGCTCTTCTATGAGGATGCCGCCTGGGGTGAGACCACGCGGCGCGAGCGGCTTGCCGTGCTCACCCACCTGGCGTCTTACCTTATCCCCACCGTTCCGACCCCTGAACCGACCGTTATTGTCGCTCCCGTTCGCGCGGTAATGACCCGCACCCTGCCGCGCCGCGAGTTTGTCAAGGCTAGCCGCATGTTGCACCGCGGCCAAACGCTCTCATGGGATGAGTTGACGCGCGCCTTGGTTGCCCTGGGATACGAGGCCGCCGATCTGGTCATCGCCCCTGGTCAGTTCGCCCGGCGGGGAGGCTTGCTCGACCTATGGCCGCCGGCCGAGGCCACCCCCTGGCGGTTGGAGCTCTTCGGGGAAACCCTAGACACCTTGCGTCGCTTCGACCCTGCCACCCAACGCACGTTGCGCGCCCCCACGGCCTTCCCTGCGGAGCGTTTGCTCATCACCCCCGCCCGTGAATTCCTTGCCCCTTTTGAAGGCGCACCGCCGGAGGAAGGTGAGCCGTACCGGGAGTTTCTCATCCCCTTGCTGCACCCCACGCCGGCCAGCCTTCTGGACTACTTGCCCCGTCAGGCGCTGGTGCTCCTCGATGATGGTCAGACCCTGACAGAAACCGTGAGCGACATCGAAACGCAAGCGGTCGCTATGCGCCAAGAGGCCGTGCGCGAAGGCACCCTGCCTGAGGACTTCCCGGTTCCCTACCTGAGCCTGGGGGAAATCCAGGATGCCCTTAGCCTGCGCACGACTCTGGATTTGGGTTGGGGCTTTACCGAAGGGGAGAACCCCCCATCAACTGATCTGTTACTATCGCTGCCCTCGCTGGGCGAGCGCTTCACCCCTCTGGAGCGTTTTGGCGGGCAGGTAAAAAACTTCGTTACTTTCCTGGAAGAGCGTTGCCGCGCCGGAGAGGCGGTGTGGGTGGTCTCCCGTCAAATGGCCCGCCTGCAAGCCCTGTGGCGCGAGCAGCGCTGTGCCGCAAACGAAACTGCGCCCGTCTTTCTTGAAGGCAGCCTAGCAGAGGGCTGGCGCTTCCACGCCCCCGATGGCACCATGGTTAGCCTTTTCACCGATGGCGAAATCTTCGGGTGGCGCCGCCCTGAACCCCGTCGCCGCCCTCAACCCCATGCCGAAGCGCCAGAAGCCTCCTACAGCGATCTCCACCCTGGGGATTATGTCGTCCACGTGGATTACGGGATTGGGCGCTATGTGGGGCTGGTGCAGCGCACCCTAGAAGGGGTGGCGCGGGAGTATTTATGCATCGAGTACGCCGAAAGCGCCCAGCTCTTCGTGCCCATCCACCAGGCCGACCGGGTCAGCCGTTATGTGGGGCCCGATGGTCGCCCGCCATCCCTCAGCCGCCTGGGCAGCAGCGAATGGAAAACCACCAAAGCCTATGTCAAAGAGGCTGTTCAACAGGTGGCTGAAGACCTGCTCGAACTCTATGCCCGCCGTAGCGTGGCGCGCGGCTTTGCCTTCAGCCCGGATAATGAATGGCAACGAGAGCTAGAAGCCAGCTTCCCCTACCTGGAGACCGAAGACCAAAAGCGGGTGATCGCTGAGGTGAAGCAGGATATGCAAGCCCCCCCGCCCGATGGACCGCTTGATCTGTGGCGATGTGGGCTACGGCAAAACCGAGGTCGCCCTGCGGGCGGCTTTTAAAGCCGTTTTGGATGGCAAACAGGTGGCCATGCTCGTGCCCACCACTGTGCTCGCCCAGCAACACTACCACACCTTCTGCCAGCGCTTGGCGGC
>VSSL01000700.1_pt1 | contig 10238 bp, 9 predicted proteins | sample 4557531 | NCBI WGS metagenome assembly VSSL01 (sample SAMN10986726, study PRJNA523729) | hot springs metagenome | isolation source: hot springs | place: India:Timba, Gujarat | collected 2018-05-31 | reverse complement strand
GGGTGCTGGCGGCCATGCGCAAGGTGCCCAGACATCTTTTCGTCAGTGAAGCGTTGCAGTCTCAAGCCTATGCGGATCATCCGCTGCCCATCGGGGACAAGCAAACCATCAGCCAGCCCTACATCGTGGCGCTCATGACCGAAGCGCTCCAACTTAAGGGGCACGAGAAGGTCTTGGAAATCGGGACGGGATCGGGCTATCAGACGGCGATCCTGGCCGAACTGGCGGATCGTGTTTTCAGTATCGAGCGTCTTCCCAGCCTGTTGCACCGGGCGCGCCACGTTCTGGAGAAACTGGGCTACCGCAACGTGGTTCTCAAGGTCGGCGACGGCACTATGGGCTGGCCGGAAGAGGCGCCGTTCGACGGCATCCTGGTGTCGGCGGGAGCGCCCAGGGTACCGCAGCCCCTTGTGGATCAGTTGGCCATGGGAGGCCGGCTTGTACTTCCGGTGGGGGATCGACTGAGTCAGGATCTGGTGCTGGTGGAGCGTGTTCCGGAGGGAATCCGCAAGAGCAGTCTCGGCGGGTGCCGTTTTGTGGATCTCATCGGCAAATGGGGCTGGGAAGAGTAGACGGCGAAGGACGCATCATGAGCGAAGCGAGGGGGGAGGGGCCGCGTTCGACGGACATCCTGGAAGAGAACCGGCTGCTTCGGCATGAATTGGAAAGACTGATCCGTACGGCGGCCGCCAACGAAAAGATCTGGCGACACATGGTGGAGATCGAGCGCGTGCTGTTTCGCACGCGGGAATTCGACCGGTTGGCTTCGGAGCTTCTGAAGGAGATTCGGGCCCGGTTCGATGTGGACGGGGTGGCTCTCATCATCACCCATCCGGACGTGGTGGACCGTTTCTTTCCCCAGCTGCTCAACGGCGGCGGATGCCGTAACGTGCAACACGACGGAGGCACGTGTATCCTCGCCCTCACGGATAACCCGACCCGTCGGGATCTCCTGGAGAAGGTGGCCGAGCCTGTCTTGTTTCAGGGCGACGAGCCCCTGCGGGCGCTCCTGGCCGGGATGCCGTCGCCTTTCAACGGATTTTGCTCCATCGGTTCGGCCGCACTCGTCCCGCTGACCATCCATGACCTCTCCTATGGTTTTTTGCTGCTCGCCTGCTCCGACCCCGATCATTATCGGCCCGGGGACGGCACGGAATTGTTGGCCCAAATGGGGGTGAAGATCGCCTTGTGTATGGACAACTGCCTGGCGTACGAACGGGTCAAGGACCTGTCCGATCGCGATGGGCCGACGGGACTGTTGAATTTTTTTCAGATCCACACCGTGCTGGAACGGGAATTTAGAAGGGCTCGGCGGCTCGGCACGGCCCTGTCGGTGCTCGCCGTGGACTTGGAGTTTGTGGACGAAGCGGCGGAGCATGAGGACATGGTGGATCCGGTGTTGCGGCACGTGGGGGAATTGTTGCGCAAAACCTTCCCCGACGGCGAAGGCTTCATCGGGCGGTACGGAAGCGTGGAGTTCCTGGTAGTGTGCCCGTACGCCGATGCACACGAAGCTCAGGCCCTGGCTTCCAGCCTCCATGACCTGATCCGCCGTTCGCCGCTGCGGCGCCCGAGAACGGTCATCCTCATTAAACCGCGTATCGGGACTGCTACGCTGACGCCCCAGATGGAAAAGGCTCACGAACTCCTCGATGCGGCCCAGAGGACCCTGTGCCTGTTAAAAACGTCCCAGGCCCTGCCCGCCGCATCGGCGACCGATGCCTCCGAGACGGCCTCGCCCGCCGAACGAAGCCGACCTGAATAAAGGCCGCCCACAGACACCCTTCTCTTAGAATGGATGGACCGGCGGTATCGGAAGGGCGGTGCATCCGCTCCACGCACCGAGGGTGCGCGCAAGCGGCGGAGGGCCGATCCGGTCCCCAGCGCTTTACAGTTCCGGGAGCATGGCGCGTAGGGCGGTGCCGGAAAAGACGGGGCCGTCCACACACACGTACGTCCCGCCGATGTTGCATCGGCCGCACAGCCCGATTCCGCACTTCATGCGGCGTTCCAGCGTGGTGTAGATCTGGTCGTCGTCGTAGCCCAATTCTTTCAGTCCCGCCAAGACGAATTTGATCATAATGGGCGGACCGCATGTGACGGCCACGCGGTTATAAGGATTGGGGGCTTCTTCCGCAAGCACCGTCGGGACGAAGCCGACCCGTTCGTGCCAGCCGGGGTGTTCGCGGTCCACCGTCAGGATCAAATTCACACCGGCGGCGCGCCACGCGTCGAACTCGTACCGGTAGCACAGGTCCTCCGGCGATCGGGCGCCGTAGATGACGGTGATGTCGCCGAAATCGGCCCGATTGTCGATCATGGTGAGGAGCAAGGTGCGCAGGGGCGCCATACCGATTCCGCCGCCCACAAAGAGGACATCCCGGCCTTTCATGGACGCATAGGGGAAGCTGTTGCCCAGGGGAGCGCGCACGCCGACGGTGTCCCCGGGGTTGAGCTGATGCAAGGCCCGGGTCACTTCTCCGGTGCGCATGACGCTGAATTGCAGGTTGTCCCTGCGGGTCGGGGGAGAATTGATGACGAAGGTGGATTCCCCCACGCCGAAAACGGACAACTGCCCCACTTGTCCCGGTTGGAAGGAAAAGGCGGCCATGGCGGAAGGGTCGTCCAGGACCAGGCGGAACGTCCGAATCGTCGGGGTTTCCTGGATGATTTCTTGGATGGTCGCTTTCTGGGGCAGATAGGGATTGCCCTTGAGCAGCGCTTTAGACATGGGCGTCCTCCGTCTGGGGCAAGGCACGGATGATGGCGCGAATGTCCATGGAAACCGGGCAGGAGCGGATGCAACGGCCGCAGCCGCAGCAGGCGAATCGGCCGTATTTTTCGGGAAAGTAGCTGAACTTGTGCCCCACGCGGTTTCGAAACCGTTCGGCCTTGGTGGGTCGAGGATTGTGCCCGCTGGCTTCCTGTGTGAAATGATGGAACATGCAGGCGTCCCACGATCGGAGCCGTTCGCCTTGCACGCCGTCGGTTTCGTCCGTGATGGTGAAGCAGTAGCACGTCGGGCACAGGAACGTGCACAAGCCGCAGCTCAGGCACCGTTCGGTCTGGAGCCGCCAAAAGACGGCATCGGAAAAGCGCATCCGGAAAGCATCCCCCAGGGCCGGCGGTATCCCATGTCGCGAGGTTTTTGCGCGCCCCTGTTCTCTTATGGCCTCCGCTTCCTCGTGCTGGAGAGTCGTTGCAGGAACGCCCGCCCCGTCCAGCACCGTTTCGCCTTTGTCCGTCAAAGCCTGCAGAACGTATCCATCGCTGACGGGGACCATCTGCACGTCGCTGCCTTCTTCATCCGCGGGATGACTTCCTAAGGCATGGCAAAAGCAGGCTGCATCCGGCGTTCGGCACACCATGGAAACGACGACCGTGTTTCGGCGACGTTCCTGATAGTAAGGGTCCACAAAGGGTCCTTGAAGGAAGGCATGGTCAAAGACGAGAAATCCTCGGGCGTCACACGGCGGGCAGCCGAAAATGATCGTTTGCCCAATCGGCCGGACGTCTTCCACCGAGAGCCGATACCCCGAGGGGGCCGTCAGGTCCTTGTCTTTTCGGAACCGCAGGAACACTTCCCCTTGGGGAAAGAGCACCCCCTTGGGCGGCGCGGACGGGAGTCGCCGAAAGTCAGGTCGGATGCCCGAAGCGAAGGGCCTGTAGGTGAGGATGTCCGGGTGGTCAGGATCCGGACCGGGGACCCAGACCGTCGCCTTTTCGGCCAGCCGGGTAAGCCATGCGGACAAATCCGCGTGCGGGAGAAATATGGTTTCCTTCATCGTAGTCCTTGATCACAACCGTCACGGGATCAAAATCTCAAATGCCGCCAGCTGACGGATCGTAGGTGAGCAAAGGCGGTCGGGCCGACGGATCCATGCCCGCTTCGTAGTGCCAAAGGTCCAGGGCGATCTGCGCCGTCTTTTCCTTGAAGAGGCCGATGGGAATTTTCATCGGGCAAACCCGTTCACATTCGCCGCATTCGGTGCAGCGGCTGGCAAGATGGAGGGTATGGATCATGTGAAAGAGCATCTTGTCCCGAAGGCTTTCCCGCTGGGTGACCCACTTGGGCGAGCGCGTCTCGGCGAGGCATTGGTCCTGGCAGACGCACAAGGGACACGCGTTTCGGCATGCATAACAGCGCAGGCACCGCTGAAGCTCTTTCTCCCAAAACGTTTTCCGCGCTTCCAAGGACTGGGCTTCCAAGGCCTCCACATCGGCGAAGGGGTTTTGCGGCGTGGGTCGGTCTACCGGATCACCCACCAAGACGTCGTAAAGCACGGGATTGGGATGGCGGCAGCGCCGACATCGACGTGCCATGACCCGACCCAAGGGGATCTCGTCGGCACCGTCGGTTGAAATAAGTTCCACCGTGGTTTGGGTGAAACGCACGTGCGTCACCGGGGCGGACTTTTTTCGGGCGGCGTTCAAGGCCTCCGGATCGACCGTGCCGGGGCAGGGGAGTCCCACAAGGATCAGTCGGTCTCGGGAAATCAGGCCTTCTTGGATGAGGGCGACCACCGACCGGCTATCACAACCTTTGACGCACACGGCCGTTTTCTTCTTACCGTTGGTGATCTTTCCCCCCATCTTCGAGAGGTAAACGGAGAGGTTGGGGGCGCATAGGGGATTCCACACGAGCTTGGCCAGGTCCTGCCGACGCCGAACGAAGGTCGGCACGACGCGCAAGGGATCGTAGCCCGTCTCCCAGCCCAGGACCACATCTACGCGATCCCACAAGGATTCCAAAGCGGTTGTCAATGTGTTCGCCATGTTCACGACGAGCACTCCGCAATCGTGTTTGAAAAATTCCCGCAGCCGTCGGGAGGCGCGGTTCGGGTGAGAGACGGTCCGACGCCCGGGTTGGGTCCCAACTCCTCGATGAGCGCCGAAAAGTCCGTGACCACCTGCTGCCACCGTTGCCCTTCCGAAGCCGACACCCACGTATAGCGGAAGCGGCGCGGGTCGATGCCGATGAACGGAAGGAATCGCCCGACCATTTCCAATCGGCGCCGCGCGTAAAAGTTCCCCACGGCATAGTGGCAGTCCTTGGGATGACACCCGGAAACCAGAACGCCGTCAGCCCCTTGGATCAAGGCCTTGATGACAAACAACGGGTCCATCCGCCCCGTGCACGGAATCCGGATGATGCGCAGCATCGCGGGCTGCCGAAACCGACACACGCCGGCGGTGTCCGCCCCACCGTATGAGCACCAGTTGCAAAGGAACCCGACAATTCGAAGAGAAGAGCGATCCGTCACATTCCACCTCAATGAGCCGCTAGGCGCAGAGCGTTTCCAGTTCGGCCAAAATCTGTTCGTCGGTGAAGTGCTTCAGCTGTACGGCCTTGGGAGGGCACGTGGCATTGCACAGGCCGCAGCCCTGGCAGACCGTCTCCAGCACCTGGGCCCTCTTCGTGCCGTCCCGAAGGGTCTTCCATTGGATCGCCCCGAAGGGACAGACGTTCACACACTTCCCGCATCCGATGCAGACCTTTTCCCACACATGGGCCGTCTGCGGGTCGGTGGTGATCCTATCCCGGGACAAAAGGGCCAACACCTTGGCCGCCGCCGCACTGCCCTGGGCCACCGAGGCGGGGATGTCCTTCGGCCCTTGGCAGGCCCCGGCGAGATAAATCCCCGCCGTGTTCGTTTCCACGGGCTTGAGCTTCGGGTGGCCTTCCATGAAAAAGCCGTGGACGTCCGAGGAAATGTGAAGTTTTTCCGCCAGCTCCCTGGCTCCGCGAGACGGTTCCACTCCCGTGGCCAGGACCACAAGGTCGGCTTCCACCTCTACCTGTGCCCCCAGGAGCGTATCGGCCCCTTGGACGACCAGCCGATCGCCCTTGGGGTAGATCTTCCCCACGCGCCCTCGGATGTATTGGACCCCGTATTCCTCCACAGCCCGACGGACGAATTCGTCGTAGTTTTTCCCCGGAGCCCGAATATCCATGTAGAAGACGTAACAGCGGGATTCCGGCAGGTGATCCCGGGCCAAAACGGCCTGCTTGGCGATGACCATGCAGCACACGCCCGAGCAGTAGGGACGGCCCACGGATTTGTCTCGGGATCCCACGCAGGCGACGAACACGATGTCCCGAGGTTCCCGGCCGTCCGACGGACGGCGAATGTGGCCGCCGAAGGGCCCGGAGCGCTCAGGATGCGTTCGAACTGCATCCCCGTGATCACGTCCGGATAGCGCCCCGCGCCGTATTCTCCATAGGCGGCGGGATCGAAAAGATCGTAGCCCGTGGCCACAATCACGGCCCCCACCTGTTCCACGACCTCTTCGTCTTCCATATCGAAGCGGACGGCGCCCACCGGGCAGATCTTTTGGCACACCCGGCACTTGCCCGTGGAAAAGTAGCGGCACGCCGCTCTTTCGATGTGGGCTTTCTTGGGAATGGCCTGGGGAAAGGGGATCCGGATGGCCGGCGCCGCCCCTAGTCTTTCGTTGAAGCCGTCGGGGTTCTTTTTGGACGGGCATTTTTCCATGCACAGGCCGCATCCCGTGCAGACGTTCCAGTCCACGTAGGTGGCTTTCTTTCGCAGGGTCACCGTAAAATTGCCGATGGCACCACTCAGGCTTTCCACCTCCGTGGCGGCATGGAGTGTAATGTTTTCCTTTTGCGCCACGTCCACCATCTTGGGGCCGAGAATACAGGACGAACAGTCGATGGTGGGGAAGGTCTTATCCAGTTTGGCCATCTTGCCGCCGATGGAAGGCTCCCTTTCCACCAGCACCACGTCCACGCCGGCTTCGGCGCAATCCAAGGCGGCTTGGATGCCCGCTACCCCGCCGCCGATGACCATCACCCGTTTGGTGACAGGCACCTGGGAGCCGAAGAGCGGCTCGTTGCGGCCCACTTTGGCCACAGCCATGCGCACGAGTTCCGCAGCCTTTTCCGTGTTGACGGCTTTGTCCAGGCCGATCCAGGAGACGTGCTCGCGGATGTTGGCCATTTCCAGCAGGTAGCGGTTGAGCCCCGCCTTTTCCACGGCACGCCGGAAGGTGAGTTCGTGCATTCTCGGGGAGCAGGCGGCCACCACCACCCCTTGCAGCCCGTGCGTGAGGACGGCGTTTTGGATTTCCTGTTGGCCCGGCTCGGAACACGTGTACAAGAGTTCCGTGGCATAGACCACGTCCGGGAATGTCAAGGCCTGGGCCGCCACCGCTTGGGTATCCACAGTGCCGGCAATGTTCGTTCCGCAGCGGCAGACAAAAACACCGATCCGCATGAGCGTTCCCTCAGTTCGTCCGAAGCGACCCTATGGAAAAGACCGGAACGACCGCCATGAGCCGATTCACGGTGCCGATACCTCCCAAGGTTCCCGCGCCGGCAGGACTCCATGGGCCGGCACGACGAGCTTGTCCAACCCCAGCTCCTTTTCCGGCAATCCCAGTGCCCAGCCGATCACCTGGGTGATGTAAAGCACGGGGAGGCCGAACCGTGTGCCCATGGCCTTTTCCGCCTGAGCCTGCCTCAGATCCAGGTTCTGTTGACACAACGGGCAAGCGACGACCACGGCTCGAGCCCCCGAGCGTCGGGCCATGTCCAAAAGGCGGCCGGTAAGACGGGCGACAATGCCGTTTTGCGTCATCGCCGACGTGGCGCCGCAGCATTCCGTCTTGAAGGGAAAGTCCGGCACCGTGCAGCCGATCGCTTCCAGCAGACGGTCCATGGACATCGGATTTTCGGGATCGTCGAACTGGGCGACGGGCTGAGGACGGGTGAGGAGGCACCCATAATAGGGAACCACCGGGAGGCCGTCGAAGGAGTGGCGCACGGCCTGCGATAAGGCGTCGGGGCCGATCTTTTCGTCGAGGAGTTGGAGCACGGACAGGGCATGCACCGTTTCGGACAAAGGACGTCCTAAAGCCTCTTGGAATGCTTCCGGACGGGATTCGTGCATCTTGATGGCCCCTTTGAGCGCCTTGAGGCACCCCGGGCAGGGCGTCATGACGGTGTCCAAGCGGGCCTCTTGGGCCAGAAGGAGATTACGGCCCGCAAGGGTTGCGGAAAGCATGGGGTTGTAAAGGGAGGCCGGCGAGGAGCCGCAACAGTTCCAATCCTTCAGTTCCACGAGGGTGAGGCCGAGGGCCCGGCACACGGCCCGGGTCGACATGTCGTATTCGACAGCCAGGCCTTGCAAGGAACAACCGGGGTAGTAGGCAACGGAGTCGCTCATGGGCACGGAACACCTATGTAGGGGACAAAGCGTTAGAGCACGTCGCAAAAGCGCTTCACCAGAGCAGCCACCTCCCGCCGGCCGCCGATGCGATGCGGCGAAAAGCTTAACTTGCCTTTCTTGAGAAGCTCGGGAGCCAGGTCCAGATCGTCGAGTACGGAGCCCGACCGAAGTTTGTAGGCCGCAAGAAGACCGGTTTCAAAAACACGCCCGAAAACCGATACCGAGCGAAGAAATTCTTCCGCAAAGCGCCGCAGGTTCTTGTCGGCCGCACAGCCGTTTTCCAAAGCCAAAACCCGAAGGGCCGCCATGACCCTGGCCACGTCGATGGTGCACGGGCATCGTACGGTGCAGGCCTGACATTGACCGCACAGCCAGATCGCCCGGCTGCGCAACACGGTCTCCTTCTGCCCCAACTGGATCAGGCGCATGATTTGGTTGACGGGAAAGTCGTAGTCGTTCGTAAAGGCGCAGCTCGCCGTGCAGTTGCCGCATTGGTAGCATTGAGAAACCTTCTGGGCGCTTTCTTCTTCCACGCGGTAAACAAAGGCGGGGTCGTGATGCGCCTGAATCCTGAGGATGTTCTGCCCGTTTCTCATGACCGTATCATCCTCAACGGCTGCTTCCTTCGTAGCCGAAGTCGATCAGCAGCTGCTGGTATTCGTACTTGACCCGCTGGTACATGCGAGCGTTTTCGATCGCCATGGCACATTGCTGGGCGACGGCGGCGGCAAACTGAATTTCCAGGTCGTGGAACGGGGGACGTTCCTCGGTGAGGATACGCAACACGCCGATGACCTTGCCGCGCACCTGCAGGGGAATGGAAAGAATCTTGCGGATGCCCTCTTCAATGACTTCGGCACGGTACTGGATGCGGGGGTCCGTGTACACGTCCTCGATGACCACGATGCGCCCGGCCATGTTCTCCGCGATGCTTTTCGCCGCATCCACAGGTCCCTTCTTGAGAAACCGCTCGCTCAGACCGTAGGCCTGGGCCAGGTAGAGCGTGTTGGACTTGGTGTCCAGGAGGCGGACGGTCGTGCCGAGAACACCCATAACCTGGGTGATTTTGGTCACCACCAGCTCCAGGACCTTATTGATGTTCAGCGTGGAATTGATGGCCTGGGTGATTTCCTGAAAGCTGCTCAGGTAGTGGCGTTCCCTTTCGATGAGAGATTCCAGCTTGCGCTCCCACGCCAAGGCGACGATGCCGCGGCCGGCCAAAGCCTCCGCGAATTGAATTTCCTCTTTCGTCAACGTTCTGGGCTCTGCCGAAAACAAAACGAGCATGCCCACAGGTTGCTGTTCCACATCCAGGGGAAGAACGGCGGCCGATCGCACGCCCTCAAGAAACATGGCTTCGAAATCGCCGTCGTCGTTTTGGGTGCGCAGATCCTTGATCTGTACCACCTGGGAAGGCACCGACGCGCACAGGCTTCCCGGCCGAGGTCTGGAAAAGAGAAAATGCTCGCTTAGGCCATAGCCGGCCACGAGCTCCAAACGGGATCGAGCCTTGTCATAGGCTTTGATGACCGCCCCTTTCAGCCCGAGGGATTCGGTGAGGCGCCGAACGATGAGATTCATCACGTCGGCGGCCTCCACCCCATCGCACAGAGCGCGGCTCACTTCCACAAAAGGCTTGAGAATGCTGGATGCATCCATGGCGGCTTTCCTTTGTGACGGGACGTCTCTTTCACGGCACCCCCGTACGGGGAAGAAAAAGCCCCTCGAAAGGTTTCGAGAGGCCATTGAATGAATAACCATTCATAACAGGAGCGGTAATTTAGGCAAAGACAGCCGTGCCTGTCAATCCCTTTGCAAGGGCATGTCACAGGGCGCGGTCTGTTGTCCGGTCCTGCGCGGTCGGCGAAGGAAAAAGGACGGCCGGGGCATCGGCCCATAGGGTGTTCGCAGGGGTCGAGTGTTCGTGAACGGTTTGCCGGCGGGGGCACGGAGGTCCGTGGTCGGCGTTTTTCCCGGGGGTTTGGGGGCGGACACGCAGGTCCGCCCCTACGGTTTTCGGTTGGGATAAGGTGGAAGTGGGCG
>VSSL01000699.1_pt1 | contig 10244 bp, 10 predicted proteins | sample 4557531 | NCBI WGS metagenome assembly VSSL01 (sample SAMN10986726, study PRJNA523729) | hot springs metagenome | isolation source: hot springs | place: India:Timba, Gujarat | collected 2018-05-31 | reverse complement strand
GGGGGGCGTGAACCTGTATGCCTACTGCCGCAACCGCGTATTCATGCTCAATGACCGCTCCGGTACGATTGGGTTCTTTCCCATTGTCTGCTCGGCTTCCGCGGTCTGTCTGGCAGGGTTTGCACTTGCTTGCGACGACTGCGGTTTAGACGTCTCCTGCTGGATGAACTGTGTGGGCAACCTCTGGCAAAACCTGCCCACATGGGTTAAAATACTGTGTGCAGGGGCGTGCATTGGGTGTGGGGCAAGGCTGATCATCCGACCGGGACCGAAGCCAGAGCCGCATCCTGTGCCTTTGCCAGGGCCGCCGGGTAATCCAGACCCGTCACCGGACTGTCCTAAGCCTGGACGTGATGGGCATGATCCGGAACTGCTCCGTTCGATATGTGAACGACTTTGCTACTACACATGTGAACACCACCTACGCTCGCCAATACCTGGATTTTTCCATGAGTGCATGGACGATTGTGTTTGAAATCGCATGATGAGGCTCCCCGTCCCGGGGGACCCACATCGCAACTGAAACAGAGGGAAGCAGGACATAATGCCCTATGACGACAGGATTGTTGACCAGTTTCTGCGAGTACGAGCGCGCATATCTGATCTCAAGGAGATAGGTGAGTACCGCCGGGCGTTGGAGAAGTGCCAAAAGTTTTTGTCCCGACACAGGGACCTCCCGGAGGAACTCCACAGAGTTCTAGAGTGGCAACGCGGTGTGTTGAGTCGGGTGATAGACCCAAACTATTCCCCTCCACCTCATAGCCGAACGGAGGACCAAGCCGCACTGTGGGTATTGAGCAAGGAAGCTCTCCGACAAGGGCGCATCGACGAAGCGTTAGCAAAAGCATGGCACTACATGCAGTATCTCTCAGTAGGTATGTATGACCTTCAGTGGACACTGTCTGAGGTTGCAGAGATTGCCCTAAGTGCGGGATATGAGGACCTAGCCAAGGCAGCAGCCCATCTGTACGTCGCGCACCTGCACTTCATGGAAGTTGCTGCAGAAAATCCGTTGACACCTCTTATACCGCTGACGACAGGGGAGCAGTGGGAACCTCCACCTGTCCCTGTTCGGGCAATGATGTTTGCCCCTCCTGTAGAAGTGGCTCTGCGGTTTATCTATGAGGAGGACGATCCCGATTGGCGAACGATTTTAGAACTTGCTCTGGAGGTGGGAGAGAGGCTTTATGAAGGGGTAACCGAGTTAGCTCCTTCTCTGCGGGGAGCACCGCTCTCTGCATATACATTGCGCATGCTGGCGGCTCTGGTGCAACACTACCAGAAGTTTGGCGAGCAAGAGGCGTTGCAGGCTTTGTTGCAGAAGCATCCCGAGGCACAGCGGTTCTTGCAGGAAGGGGAGGAGTAGCGTTCATCACGTCGCCTACCTTGACACCACCGTATCAGAGAGGTATGCTACAGTTACACAAAGAGTGAGGTCAGCAAGAACCGATGAGAACTCTGTCCATACAACGTAGTGGTAGCCAGGCAAGCATTATCCTGCCGGAGGAACTGTTAACCCACTTGGGTGGCGAGCGGGTGATTGCGATAGAGACGCCTTACGGGGTAGAGCTGCTTCCCTACGACCCCGACCTTGCCACACAGCTGCAGGAGGCGGAGTTGGTGATGGCGGAGGATGCTGAGGTGCTTCGTCGGTTAGCAGGGTGATGGAACCGGTCTGGTTACGCAAGGAGCTGGTGCTGTTCGTGCATCGCAGGCAGGTTTTGCAGCACGGAGGCACACTGGGCATACGCGACGAGGGTTTGCTGGAATCTGCGCTGGCGCGTCCTCGTCAGATATTTGCTTATGAGCCGGAAGCGGATATAGCTCGTTTGGCAGCAGCGTATGCGTGGAGCATCGTACAGAACCACCCTTTTGTGGACGGTAACAAGCGCACGGCTCTGGTAGTATGTCGGGTGTTCCTTCGCCTGAACGGCTATGACCTGCTGGCTTCGGCAGATGAGAAGCATGAGGTGTTCATGGGTATTGCCTCGGGTGCGGTGTCGGAGAGGGAATTGGTGCAGTGGCTGCGGGAGCGTATTGTGCGTGTGAGACGGTAGTTTTTGATTTCGTTGGTTACTGGCTCCAACTCCACCCCTTATGGTTACAAAGCGCAGCGGGGCTACGGCACCGATGTAGAAACGGGTACACTGTTATTGACGCACCATTACTTTGGCCCTGCGACGGGGGAAGTCCGTAAGGAGATGTGTGAACAACTCGGGATGCATGGTGAGATACCTGAGCTGATTATGCCACCTGTTCCCGCTCCATGGTAAGGAGGGACACCCATGAAAAGGCTTTTGCTGATGACGGCTGTTATCATCCTCACTCTTAGCAGGCTAACCGCTGCACCGGAGCTGGAGGACGATTTTCTGAAGTGCGTGATGGAGGGCGACTACAGCCAAGTGGCGTCTTTGCTCAAGAAGTATCCCAACCTGGCGAAAGCAAAGGCATCATCAGGAGCCTCTGCGCTGCACCTGTCCGTGGCATACGGTAAAGGCAAAGTTGCAGATCTGCTGCTGCGAAACGGTGCAGACCTTAATGCCAAAGACACATACGGCTTGACTCCTTTGCACTACGCAACTATCAAGAAACAGCACTCTATGATCCGATGGCTGCTGGGTAAAGGCGCTGATGTCAACGCTGCAGACAGGGCAAACTGCACACCTTTATTCATTGCCGCACGTGACAACGATGCTGTTGCAGCGCAAATGCTGATTGCCAAGGGAGCTTCGATTGCCCATCAATCGGTAATGGGCACTGCCTTGCACGAAGCTGCGGGGTGGCGTTCGTTTTCGGTAGCGAAGGTATTGCTGGGCGCTGGGGCTTCTGTGCGTGCCCGTGCTCCGGTGACTGGGAGAACCCCTTTACACGATGCGGCTTACAGCCATGCTTTAGAGGTGGCGCAACTGCTGGTCCAGCACGGCGCCACGATAGAGGACACCGATTCACGTGGGCGAACCCCTTTGCACGCGGCATGTGAGCGGGGAGCCACTCCGCAGTTCATCCGATGGCTTTTGGACAAGGGTGCCAATCCGAGTGCCAAAGATAAAGAGGGAAACACGCCGTTGCATGTCTTGGCGCAGAGTTATCGGGAGCTTTTAGACCACGAGGCTGTCCTGCGCAAGTACGGGCGTGTTTCTGAGATAAGTCGGGACAGGGCAAAGTATATCAGCGACATTGTAGGGAGTGCTCGTGCGCTCCTTGCGCGTGGTGCTGACCCGTCAGCGAGGAATCTCGTAGGGCAGACGCCCGTAGATGTTGCCCGAGAGGTCGGTTTTAATGAGCTGGTCCAACTGCTACAGGAGCACAAGAAGGCGCCGGGAAAGTAAGGTGCTTTCACATAAGTATGCGTCGGTCATCCGGTGCATCACGCTCGGGACCAACTCATGTCAGGTTTCAACCTGATTCTCTCGGTCACAAAACGCAGAGGCGTTCACGAAGGAGGTATAATGTAGCCGAGGTGAACAACATGCTGACCATACGCGGTGTCTATGATGGCAAAACGATACGCCCTCTGCCTGGGGAACAACTACCCGAAGTAGAGGGTGAAGTGCCCGTGCAGATTATCTTTCAGCTGGAGGACACTCCGGCGTCGAGGCTACTGCGCATTCGAGAGGCTCATCCTCCTCTGCCATTTCCCGTGCGAGAACTGATAGACCATGAGCGCACCCGTTGAAGCAGCTGTGATTGATGCTTCGGTTGCCCTCAAGTGGGTGTTCAACGACGAGGAGGTGATAGAGGCAGCGTTCATCTGTCATCATGAGATGCTTCCCTGTCGCTCAGCATGGCACAACGGTTGTCGATGAGCAGCACACCGTTACTTCGCCCCGCGACGGGGAGGTTTCTGAGAGGAGAGTTCATCTTGCCCAATGAGCTGCAACTGGGTTACAATAGAACCGTCCAGATGAGGTCTTGAGGACGGAGGCAATCCCTGCGCCGTTCCCACGCCGCACGACTACAGAGGACTTCCTTCTTCCCACAGGGTAAAATAAAGGTTACCCGGAAAACGCAAGAGTGTGAGGTATGAACGCTCATCAGACCGATTTCGTTGTCATTGGTAGTGGGATTGCGGGACTGACTTTCGCCCTGCGCGCGGCGGAGCAGGCAGAGGTGGTGGTCATCACCAAAAAAGAGCGCAGCGAATCCAACACCAACTATGCACAGGGTGGCATCGCCGGAGTGCTGTCGCCGGAGGACACATTTGAACTGCACATTCAGGACACGCTGAACGCCGGCGCTGGGTTATGCCATGAGGAAGCAGTGCGCGTGCTGGTGCAGGAGGGACCGCGCCAGATTCGACGGTTGATCGAGCTCGGGGCACGCTTCGACATGGAGCGTGACGCGCAGGGCAACCCCGTGCTTGCGCTGGGCAGGGAAGGGGGACACTCGCGCAATCGCATCGTGCATTACGCCGACCAGACGGGTTGGGAGATAGAGCGCACTCTGCTGGAAGCCACGCGCCATCATCCGCGCATTACCATCTACGAGCACTTCTTCGCGCTGGACCTCATTGTCCGTAACGGGGAGTGCGTGGGAGTATGGGTATTGAACACGCACTCGGATGAACCGGAGGCGTTTTTCGCGAGGGCGGTATTGCTCGCAACGGGTGGTTGTGGACAGGTGTACCCGCACACCACCAACCCGCCCATCGCTACCGGCGACGGCATCGGCATGGCGTGGCGAGCGGGCGCGTGCATCGCGAACATGGAGTTCATGCAGTTCCACCCCACCACCCTGTACCACCCCGGGGCGCGTAGTTTTCTCATTTCGGAGGCGGTGCGCGGCGAAGGGGCGGTGCTGCGTTTGCCCGATGGCACGCCGTTCATGGAGAAATATCACCCGATGAAGGACCTTGCTCCTCGGGACGTGGTTGCCCGTGCGATCGATGCGGAGACGAAACGGCTGGGCATCCCATGCGTGTACCTGGACATCACCCATCGCTCTGAAGAGTTTCTGCGCCAGCGATTCCCCGTTATCTACAGCAGGCTGGAGAGCGTAGGCATCGATATGGCGCGAGAGTGGATACCCGTTGTGCCCGCCGCACACTACATGTGCGGTGGGGTACTGACCGATTTGAACGGGCAAACAACCGTTCCTCGCCTTTACGCCGCCGGCGAGGTCGCCTGTACCGGCGTGCATGGCGCCAACCGCCTTGCCAGCAACAGCCTGCTGGAGGCGCTGGTCTTTGCCGACCGAGCGGCGATTCATGCGGTGGAAGCAGAGTGGGGTATGCCTGAGACCGACTCCGTGCCCGCACTGGAAGACCTTGTGCAGGCGAGCGACTCATCCGGGGACGCGGAACAACAGGGCAGTGTCCGCTCCCGGCTACACGCGGTGATGCATCAGAAGGTGGGTATCGTGCGCAAGCTGGCGGCGCTGGATGAAGCAGCGCAGGAAGCGGAAGAGGTTGAACGGCAGGCGCAGTTGGCTGTGCAGAAAGCGCCGTCACGAGTGGAGGCGTGGGAGGACTGGAATCTCGCCACTGTTGGCAAACTCATCGTGCAGTGCGCTCTGCGCCGACGCGAAAGCCGGGGCTTGCACACGCTGATAGACTTCCCCGACCGGGATGATGTGAACTTCAGACGCAATACGGTATTGTGCAGGAACTGTGCAAGGTAGCGGTTGCCATAGAGCACATAGGGTTTTCCTCTGTGGTTACCAGTGGGTTGTTCAGGTAAGACGTAAAGTTATCTATCTCGAGCAGCAAAACGCAATGTCAGCCCTTTTGTCATGCTGAGCGTCAGCGAAGCATCTCCATCATGACACGAAGACGAGACCCTTCGCTTCGCTCAGTGTGACAGCGGGACGGTTCTGCCTCAGCACAATCTCAAATTCACAACTTAACAGACCACTAGCCCACCTCCTGCAGGTTCCACACGAACATTTTGAGGGGCAAATGCCTCGCGCTACGCTGTCTGCGCAGGGCGTCCAGCCCCTCGCGGATCCTCGGTACACATTCAACAGGCACGGCACACAGAATCACGCTGTTCAATCCGGGCCATACCGGAGTGTTCTCGCGTGGACCGCTTTCACCCTTTCCGGTGGCATCCTGCAGCACCGTATATCCCGGTGCCCCCGCTTCGGTAATGATTTCCTTTACTCGCCCCGTCACACCCGGATCACAGACAATCAACACCATCTGCATTTCCGCCATGACTGCGCCTCCAATAGAGTGTCATTGCGAGCCGCGAAGCGACGGCGCAACCCTCTGTGATGGAGAACGGGATTGCTTCGGTCGCTACGCTCCCTCGCAATGACACGATTACGACTCGGACGGACCTTCGCCCTCCAGAACGCGGTGTTACACGTCCTGCAACGAACCAGACAGGTACGCCTCGTACGCGGTGAGGTCCAGCATCCCGTGACCGGACAGGTTGAACAGAATTACCTTCTTCTCCCCGGCTTCGCGCGCCTGAATGGCTTCGTCCATCGCTGCGCGCACCGCGTGAGCCGACTCGGGCGCGGGAATAATCCCTTCCGTACGGGCGAAGGTCACCGCCGCCTCGAACACCTTCGTCTGCGGATAGGCTACCGCCTCAATCAGCCCCAGGTTGTAGAGGTGGCTTACCAGCGGCGCCATGCCGTGATAGCGCAAGCCTCCGGCGTGAATCTTGGGCGGCATGAAGTCATGCCCCAGCGTGTACATCCAGAGCAGGGGAGTGGTCATCGCGGTATCGCCGAAATCGTAGCGCAGGTCGCCCTTGGTCATCGAAGGACACGCGCTCGGCTCCACCGCTACCACCCGGTACTTCTTGCCTTCTGTAATCTTCTTGCGCACGAAGGGGAACGCCAGGCCGGCGAAGTTGCTTCCACCCCCGACGCAGCCGATAATCACATCCGGTTCCTCGCCAGCCATTTCCATCTGCTTGATGGACTCCAGACCGATAACCGTCTGGTGCAGGCAGACGTGGTTCAACACGCTACCCAGCGAGTATCGGGTGTTCTTTGACCGCACCGTGTCTTCTATCGCCTCGCTGATGGCAATGCCCAGACTTCCCGGACAATCGGGGTCTTCCTTCAGCATTTTGCGCCCGAACTCGGTTTGCTCGCTGGGGCTGGGATAAACGGTGGCGCCCCATGTCTCCATCATCATCTTGCGGTAGGGCTTCTGATAGTAACTCACTTTCACCATATACACGGTGCATTGCAGACCAAACAGCTTGCAGGCGAGCGCCAGTGCAGACCCCCACTGTCCCGCGCCAGTTTCGGTTGCCAGACGCTCCATTCCCGCCACCTTGTTGTAATATGCCTGAGCAACAGCGGTATTGGGCTTGTGGCTACCGGCAGGGCTAACACCCTCATACTTGTAATAGATATGGGCGGGAGTTTGCAGTGCTTTTTCTAACCTTACGGCACGCAGCAAGGGGGTAGGTCGCCACAGAGCGTAAACTTCGCGCACCGGTTCAGGAATCTCCACCCATCGTTCCGGGCTGAACTCCTGCATGACCAGGTTTTCCGGAAAGATGGGGAACATATCATCCGGTTTGATCGGTTGCTGAGTTGCCGGATGCAAAGGTGGAGGCAAAGGCTCCGGCAAGTCGGTCAGAATGTTATACCAGTGCGTTGGAATATCCGCCTGGGTCAACGCAAAATGGGTCGTCATACTCACTGGCAATCCTCCTTGTAGTTACTGGGCATCATTATATTGAGTTTATGCGGTTTCGTCAAATGACGGAAACGCTATGGCGACGACTTTTGTTCCTCCTTCGAAGGCGTGGCTGGTTTCTCCGCCTCGCCCTGCAGGAGTTGCCGGAGCTTCTGCTGTTGCTCCGGCGTCAGGATTTTGTTCACCTTTTCATCTATCTGCTTGCGCAGTTCCGCCAGCTTCTCCTTCTTCTGCTGTTCGCTCCATCCGTTGTCCTGCGCCTGCTTTTCAATGGCGCGGATACCCGCGCTCTGCTCACGCATAACCTCCAGCAGCTGTGCGCTCTGCTCCGCCGTGAGCTTCAGCGCCACCGTGAGCCTGTCCACCAGCATCGATTCGGGGTCCAGCTTGCGCAACCTCTGTAATTGTTGCGGCGTCAACACCGACTCCAGCTTCTTCTGCAAGTTTCGACGCAGTTCGCGCAGTTTCTCCTGTCGCTCCTTGGGAGACAGTTTCTGCTGTATCATCTCACCGTAGCTCTTGTTGTGTTCGGCGAAAAGCTGGCGTAGCTTCTGCTCCTGTTCTGGAGTCAGGGTCAGGAGCCGTACCAGCATGGACACGGGAGGAAGCGCGGGGTCTGGCGACGCCGTGCGAGTGAAAGACTGTGCCGCTTTCGCATCGGAGGGTTGTTTTGTCGCCTCCTGCGCGAATGATGCCGCACCAAGAGCGGCAATTGCGATAAGAACCAGCCACATCCACCGTAAACCTTTCATGGGTAACCTCCTTCCGAAAAGGGAAAACATCCTTTCATCGCTAAGTGTATCATACAACACACACTCGCACAACAGCAAGACACACAGGCAACAGGATGAAAATCGCTTATTTTGACTGCTTCTCCGGCATTTCGGGCGATATGGCGCTGGGGGCGTTGCTCTCCGCCGGTGCGCCGGAACAGATTCTTCGAGAGGTGTGGAACAGCCTGCCCATTCGGGGCTGGAGCTATCATTTCGAGAGGGCACCTGTCAACGGCATCGAGGCGACAGACGTCACTATCGGCTCCGAAGAGCAACAGCCTCACCGCCACCTGTCCGATGTACTGGAGATTATCGACCAGAGTTCGGCATCGGCGCGGGCGAAAGAGTGGGCGAGTGAGGTGTTCCGTCGACTGGCGCAGGCGGAAGCCACTGTGCACGGTACGACCGTCGAACGTGTGCACTTCCACGAGGTCGGTGCGGTAGACGCCATCGCCGATATTCTGGGCGTGTGCGTATTGCTGGACGCACTTGGGGTCGGGGTGGTAGAGTGTTCGCCTTTGCCGATGGCGCGCGGTTTCGTGAAGGCGGCGCACGGGGTGATACCGGTTCCTCCGCCAGCGGTGATGGAGCTGCTCAAGGGTATAGAGGTGATTCCCGACGATACGGTGCAGGGTGAGACCGTCACGCCAACGGGCGCGGCACTGATGGCGACGCTGGCGCGACGCTTTGGCGGCTTTCCGCGCATGAGGATAGAGCAGGTAGGCTACGGGGCAGGCAAAAAGCGGTTCGACGCGCGTCCTAATCTGCTGAGAGTGGTCGTCGGCGAGGCAGTGCCGGAGCTGCCCGTGCAGGATACTGTTTTGATTGAAGTCAACATAGACGATATGAACCCGGAGTGGTATCCGGCAGTGCTGCAAAAGCTGTTCGAGGCGGGTGCGCTGGATGTATATTATGCTCCGATTATCATGAAGCGAGGACGCCCTGCCACGCAGCTGAGCGTGCTGTGCGAACCGGGCAGGGAGATAACACTGCTGGAGACCCTTTTGCGCGAAACCACCACCTTTGGCGCGCGTTTCAGCCGATGGCAAAGGCTGTGTTTGGAGCGACGCTGGGAGACGGTACAAACGCGCTATGGGGAAGTGCGCGTGAAGATAGGCATCTGGAACGGTAGGGAGATGACCGCATCGCCCGAGTACGCCGACTGTGCGGCTCGTGCGGAGGAGCATGGAGTGACGCTCAAAGAGGTATATGCGGAGGCGATGAAGCACTATCGTGAAGAGCGGGGCAATGACAACAGCAACGCATAAGCTGCAGGGTCTGGTCATCCGCGCCAGCGCGGGCAACTATACGGTGTTCTACGAAGGGCATGAGGTGCTCTGTACCCTGCGGGGCAACCTGAAGAAGGAGCTGGTGATGACCGAAAGCGCGAGCCGCGCCCCGCGTGTGGTTCAGGCGAAGCGCAAACGGTTGACCAACCCGGTAGCGGTAGGCGATGTCGTCTGGTTCCATTACACCACCTCGCACCAGGGAGTGATTACCGAGGTAGAGCCTCGTCGCTCCGCCGTGGTGCGCTTTATCCCACGTACGAAAGAGGTGCAGGTCATCGTGGCGAATGTCGACCCGCTGCTGATTGTCTTCTCGGTGCTGGAGCCGCGCTTAGACCCCTGGCAGTTAGACCGCTTCCTTGTGGCGGCGTATGCGAACGGATTACACGCCATCATTATTGCCAACAAGTGCGACCTGCCCATCGAGCCACAGACGGAGCACCATCTGCAGGTTTACGCCCGTGCGGGATACGAGGTAATTCGCGTCAGTGCAACGCGAGGCGATAACATCGATTGCCTGCGCGAGCGGCTGCGCGGGCAAATCTCGGCGGTTTGCGGTCCCTCCGGGGTAGGCAAAAG
>VSSL01000698.1_pt1 | contig 10244 bp, 8 predicted proteins | sample 4557531 | NCBI WGS metagenome assembly VSSL01 (sample SAMN10986726, study PRJNA523729) | hot springs metagenome | isolation source: hot springs | place: India:Timba, Gujarat | collected 2018-05-31 | reverse complement strand
TTTTTTTCTGTCCCCCTTCTTTTCCCGGGTGCACCATGAGCTCTGTGATGCCATGGGGCAATCTTCTAACCATCTGCTTGAGAAGTCCAGCACAGATGAGTCCTTTCCAATGAAGGCCGCAGAAAAAGTCGGGGGTTCGCAATCCCGAGGACCTGATCTTTTCCCTCACAGCTCTGGCCAAACTGCTGAATGCCACTGCTTCTGCATCTTCATGTTTCTTTACTCTCACAAGGGGTCTCTCTTCCAGAGGAAAACGGATCCACGCAATACCGGCTGCCTTGGCGTGTTCCAAAATTACATCCACAACCGCCGGAAAGATATGGACATGCTGATGGCCGTCAATGTGGGTAATGGGAATCCCCCAGGAAAGCACCCAGTCCAACTGTGCCTTCAGCTCCAGGGCCACCTCCTTTTTGAGAGCCTCATCAGCTTCATGCAAGAGCAGCTTCAAACAGGCCTTCTTTCCCAGGAAAAAGCCCTCATCACCTACCAGAAGGCTCAGCCTGCCACACAAGGGCCTGCCTTCGGAAACATTGAAATGCAGTCCCACGGAAATCCGTTGGGTGCCTTGTTTTTGGAGTTTCTCCATGGCCTCATGACTTGCCGGGCCATTGGCAAGCACGCTGACGCTGGTTATGGCCCCAGCCTCTATCCCTTTCCATATGCCTTGGTTGCGGCTTTGATCCGCGCCCATGTCATCGGCGTTCACAATCAGCAGTTTCATGGTACTTCCCTTGGGAAAGAGGCTCGAATGCACAAATTGCGGAAAGCCAGGTTTCCTGACTCGCTCTGCCCGACCCAGGCCTTTCCTTCCTGGGCAAGATCCTGGATGTAACCGAAAAGACCGGGCTGGAGAGCCTCATATTCCTCGGGCCCAAAAGTCCTCATGCTAATTGAGGCTACCTCCACCTTCTGGAAAAACTCTTCCAGAAGCCTGAAGAGCTCTTGCTGATTCACCAATGAAATGGCCAGAAGCCATAGTCTGCCTTCTGCTGGTTTGAGGAACCTGGGGGCTGATCTCAAGATCCTCTTTATGTGCCACAATCCCTCAGGCCCTCCATATTTGGGGCCCATGGGTCTAGGGGAGGGAGTCTGAGGTGGGGTGGCCAGGATCACGTGAAAACCTTGTTTTTCCGCCACAGGATCCAGCACCTGGAACCAGGATCCGGCTCTCACCTCTACTGTTTGCTCCACGCGGTTTAGCCTTGCATTGATCAAGGTGGCCTCCAGGCTGGCTGGATCCAGATCCATGGCAACCACTCTCTTGGCTCCCATCTTGGCCGCAACAATGGACAAGACACCGCAGCCGCATCCCAGTTCCAGAACCTCTTCTCCTGGCCGCACATCCATAATGCGAGCCATTTCCAACGTGGATTGGGCTGGGGCATGAACCCCCCTTGGAATGAGGATCTTCAAGTTTCCCACAGGCAGCTGCACATCCAGGCTATCATGGGTCTTGAGACCCCCTTCCCCATATCTCTCCAGGGCCGACTCCAGCATCCTGGAAATCAGCTCCGGGTATTCCATGCCTGCGAGCCTGGCCGAAAAAGCCATGGCCTCGAAGGGTTCCAGACTGGGCGTCACGTTGGCTTCCAGAAAAAAGGGAGTTCCATCTTCTGACACCCGCACATCGAATCTGGCATAATCCCTCAGCCCCAGGACCTCAAAAGCCTTGCACGCCATTAGCCTGAGTTCTCTGTCCAACGAGGGATCCAGATTTGCCAGAAGCAGGTCCTTTCTATGGTCGCGAAATTCCAGTCGCTTGAAGTTCTCATCCAGTATTTTCTCCCCACAGGCCTCCTGCATCTCTACCACAGGCAAGACCAAGGGGCTGCCTTTGATTTCCAGCACCGGAACTGCCAGCTCAATACCTGGGACATGACTCTCAACCATCCAGGCACAGTAACGCCCTTTTTCTGCCACGGCCTCAAGCTTCTCTTCCAACTCCGTTTGAGTCTTTGCAATGCAAATCCCTCTGCTCATGTGTTCAGAAGTGCTCTTAAGTACCCAAGGAGGTCTCAGCCACTGGGGAACCACTCTGTTTCCTGGCGAAAGCACAACAGAAGGCAAGGTGGGAATCCCGGCCCTGGCCATGACTGCTTTGGCAGCAGCCTTGTCATCCGCCAGGAAGCAAACCCTCCCTGGCGACCCCACCAATCTGGCCCCCCTTCCCTCCAGTATCATCCTTACCGTAGCCCTTAGAAGGCCACGACCTTCAAAGGTGTCTGTGTGATCGAAAACAAGCTCACAATGCTCTGCAAGTTCTTTTGCCTGGGCCTCCACCAAGGCCGAATCCACAAGCACAGGCAGATGTCCCAAGGCTCTCAGGCCCTGGGAAATGGCCTCGGCGCACCTGCAAACCGAGCCCACGGTGTGGATAACACCAACCCGCAGACCACTTCTCCTCACTGCATCTCCTCCCCGGCTCCCATTTCCTATGGACAGCAACACCCAGCCTTCTTTACGATTACTCAACCATGCGGGCTAACTCCAGGATCTGCTGGGATAAACGGATTCAGCCTCCGATGCAGCTCATTTTTCCTTTGGGCTTCTTCCCATGTCCAGACCTGAAAATAACTAGGGGCTTCCCGTGTCTTTGGAGCCATCTTAAACCCTGCTTACTTGAGAAGTTCATCCCATTTGCAGGCTGGAGCCATAAAGCAGCCAACACCTTGAGGGAATCCTGGCTCAAGGAATCAAGAAGATCTCACGGCCTGACCTCCAGATTTATGCCAAGCTCCCTGGCTGCATCTCTCAAGGCCAGGCCTAGCTTCACAGGATCATGTCGGATCGTGTCTACCTTGTGAAGCACCCTGGGCCTGGAGGCAGGGGGCTCTGTGAGATCATGAAGCCATGGACGAACTCCCATGGAGAGAATCTGATCCAGATCCTCCTGTGTCACTTCTATGGGGGCCACCCCCAGGACTTCATAGGCTGTCACAGTCTTCTCAGGCATACTGCCCTGATGGAGGATAACACCGTCTAGTGCGCCTGGGCCCAGAACCTTCAGTAGCTCAGCCACATGTCTGGCCGCAGAAAAACCTTCTGTCTGCCCTGGGGTTGTGGTGGTATTGCACAAATAAATGCACCCACCTTTTCTAGCTCTTATGGCCTCTACCACCCCTTGGACCAGAAGGCATGGAAGAAGGCTGGTATAGAAACAGCCGGGGCCCAGGATTACCAGCTCGGCATCTCTCAAGCTTTCCACAACTCCTGGGCTGGCCTGAGGGGCCTGTCCATGCCATCTTAGCTCTCTTATGGGAGCCTTGCCTTTTCTTCTGACCTCCAGCTCCCCCTTGACCAGGCTTCCATCTTCCAGGATGGCCTCCAGATCCGAATCCTGGGTGGTCACGGGCAGCACTGTCCCGCATATCCCCAGTAGCCTGGCCATCTTGGACACGGCAAGGCCCAGGTTCTTCTCCTCTTGGAACAGGCCTGCCAGAATGAGATTCCCCAGGGCCATGCCGTTTAGGTCACCATTGTCTTCGCACCTGAGTCTCTTCTCCAAGACCCAGGCCCAGGACTCCTGTCCGCTCAAACCCGCCAGAGTGGCAAGAGTTGCTCTTATGTCCCCCGGTGCAGGCATTTGGAAGAGCCTTCGGCAGACCCCCGTAGAACTGCCCCTGTCTGTTGTGCACACAATGGCCACCAATCGCTCCAGCTCCAGGGGTAGCGCCCGGGCAACCAAAGAGGGCCCAGCCCCTCCTCCCACAGCCACCAGGGGCCCACGAGCTTGCCCACAGACGTGCACGCGCATCTCCATGATTACTGCTTGCTCCTTTTTGCTTATCCCTTTTCATTTTTTTCAGGCAGAGGGGATGTGCCAGGAAGGCCCCCTATGCCTTGGGCTACCAGTTCAGCCACCTTGCGGCCCTTGAGGCTTTGCTTCAGAGAGGATTGAATCTGCTCCAGGATAAAGGCTGCAGGGCCATCTTTCCCCATTGGCTCGCCTTGTTCAACCAGCTCCGAAAGATCCATCTGGGAAGGATCTTTTTGGAAAACCACCAGATCAGATTCCTCAGGACATGGGGCGATCCAACCCAGTCTCTGAAGTATCTCCAGACATGAGCGGGTAAGCGAGGGCTCCATGGGGGAGATCTGTAGTAGCTCCCCTACTCTAAAAGGGCTCTGTCCTGTGGCAAATCTCAAGCTTACAGCCCCCAGCACTTCCAGGATTGCCTGGGGGTAAACAGTAATTGTCTTGTGAAGCTGGGGACGATCGGCCTGCTCATGAGCCCTGGCCAGCTCTGCCCCCAGAAGTACGATCAGCCAGCTGGCATAAATCCAGACCATCAAGATCGGCAGCTGCGACAGGGCCCCGTAGATGGCATGGTATCTGGCCACCCCGAATTGATATCGCACATATGCCCATTGAGCCAACTGCCAAAGAATAGCGGCCAGGATTCCCCCCAGCATGGCAGAGCCGAGTTTGACTTTGGTATTGGGCACCAAGGCATAGCAGGCTGTGAAGGCCACCCACAAGATCACCAGAGGACTCCATCTTATGACCAGCCTATGGAAATCGGCTAAGATCCAGACAGACGCCATGCGCTCCACGATTCCAGGGCTATTGAAGTAAGTGGTCAGGCTCAGGGCCACTAGCCCGCAAATGGGCACTATGAGAAGAACGCTCACATAGTTGCTGATGGTGCTGACCCAACTTCTTCCCCTTGCCACCTTCCATATCTTGTTGAAGGCAGCCTCCATGTTGCGCATTGTCATGATGGCAGTCAGCAAGAGGCCCACGGTGCCTGCCACGCCCAGGGAGCTGGCATTGGTTCTATCAACATAATCCATGATCTTGCTTATGACCTCTTGAGAAGCCGGGGTGAATTGCTCCAAGAGCAGGAGTTCCAGTCTTTGCTCGAAGCCCAGACCTTTTAGCACGGCAAAGGCTATGGTGAGAAAGGGCACCAGGGATAGCAGGCTCGTATAGGTGAGAGCCGATGCTCTTAGCAGGCACCTGTCTTCCATAAAACCCAAGGCAGTCATCTTGATGATTCTTATGAATTTGGTCCCCACCAGGGCCATCCTTTCTTCTGAAGGGCCTTTCATACTCAAAACTTCTCTGATAGCCCGTCTATATCATCAAGGAGCATCTCCATAAAATTGAACTAACATTAAGGGCTTTGGACCCTGGGGTCAATGAAAATTGAGCATGGGCAAAAGCTGTTGTCAGTTTGACGTTCTTTGGCTTGAACTCCAACTCATGAGAACTTGTAAGCAAGGCCCTTTGCAGGTATATTATTGAAAAAGCTAAAGGAAAATCTCAAGTCATGAGCCCAAAAACAGGCCATCTAAAAGCTAGAGTCTATCATTTTTTGAAATACCTGAGCAGATACATGTCTCGGATTCTGGGTCAGGGTGAAGCCGGGGCAGGCAATGAACTCCCCCAAGAGGTCTCTTCCCAGGCTCTGGATGTACCAGTCAGGGTTCCTGTGGCAATGCCTTCAGGACCTCCCTTCGCGAGTTTTGATCTTCCCCAGGTCCTCTTGCTGGGCATTGGAGATGCAGGATTCCAAAGATGCACCCCCATACAGGAAAAGTGTCTTCCCCTTAGCCTTCAAGGCAAAGACGTGGCTGGGCAGGCTCAGACAGGCACCGGCAAGACAGCGGCGTTTCTCATCACGGTCTTCCACAGGCTGTTGAGAGCCGGGCCCCAAGACGGGACTAACCCGAGGGCTCTCATCGTAGCGCCCACGAGGGAGCTGGCTCTACAGATACATCACGATGCCAGAGTGCTGGGATCGCACACGGGCCTGCGCATGACTGCGGTCTTCGGAGGGGTGGACTATGAAAAACAGGCCAGGCAATTGCGCGAGGGCACGGACATAGTCATAGGTACCCCAGGCCGCCTCATAGATTTCCTCAAACAGAAGGTGCTGGTATTAAACCAGGTGCAGATTCTTGTCATAGATGAGGCAGACCGCATGTTCGATATGGGTTTTATCAAGGACCTGCGCTATTTGCTCAGGCGCTTGCCGCCTTATGACAAGAGGCAATCCATGCTCTTTTCGGCCACCTTGAACTACAGGGTGCTGGAGCTAGCCTACGAGCATATGAACGCCCCCCAGGAAATATACATAGAGCCCCAGGACAGGACTGTGGACACTGTGGAACAGTGCGTTTTCCATGTTGGGCTGGACCAGAAGTTCCCTCTTCTCCTGGGGCTTCTCAAGAGGGAGAACTGGGAGAGGCTCCTTATCTTTTGCAATACCAAGTCAGGGGTTGAGTTGCTGGCAGCAAAACTCAGGGGAAACGGTTATCCAGCCGAGGGGATCACAGGTGACTTGCCCCAAAAGAAAAGACTTCGTCTCATGGAAAGGTTCAGGTCCGGGGAGCTCAAGATATTGGTTGCCACGGACGTTGCCTCCAGGGGCATCCATGTGGAGGACATAACTCATGTTATAAATTACGACCTTCCCCAGGACAGGGAGGATTATGTGCACCGCATCGGCAGGACAGCAAGGGCTGGCAAGACGGGCAAGGCCATCAGCTTGGCCGATGAGAAAAACGTATGGTACCTGGAGCCCATAGAAAACTTCTTGGGAAAGAAGATTCCTGTGGTTTGGTTCCCAGAGGACTGGTTGGAGCAAGACAAGGCAGGCAGAGTCAGACTCCCCAGAAAAGGGCAGGCAATCACCCCCAGGCACAAAAGAGCAAGAAGAACTCTGGGAAGTCGTGGCAATAAGAGTAATGGTCCCAAGGGGGATTCAGACACACGGGGGCGCGTCTCATCCCAGGGGGGTCCACAAACATTCCCCTCCAGTGGGAATAAGACCAGAAGACCCAGGAAAAAGACTCCCCTGGGGGATTCCGGCCAGGCCTCTGCTTCCACAGAAGCAGGTTCCGCATGACCTGGCATTGCAGGATCCCTCTGGAACTTTCGGGATCTAAGAGAATTCTGATGGGAGCACATGTTTCACAAGAAGAGGGTGATGCTGGCACATGGAAGGAGATTTTTCTGACATGTTGCCTGTAAAAGACCATATTTATTGGCTGCAACATGAGGGAACTTTGTGATGGCAGAAGATTCCAAGGAGGCCTCTATGCCCATCTACGAATTCAGCTGTCTTGAATGCGGGGAGCTCTTCGAAATCTTGCTCAAAGCTGGCGAGGCCATGGAGGAGATCAAATGCCCTGGCTGCGGGGCCCAGGCCGCACAGCGGGTCCTAAGCAAGGTCAGCCACACCATGGGATCTTCATCAGGCTCCGGGGCAGCGGTCTCAACTAGATCCTGTGCTAGCGGCTCCTGTGGGACCATCACTCTTCCTGGGCACACTCGTTGAGCCAGGCCATTGGTCCATGGTCCCTGCAAGATCCTGGGGTGGATTGGAGGCTAAGAATTGGTCTGTGTATCCCATATCAGCCACCCAAGTTTTCAGGTTTTGGGGTAAAAGCTTCCAGAATCAGTCAGGGGCCTGGGCATTTACAAGGCTTTTGCAATAGGCTAACAGTGGAATCAAGCTGTCTCTGGTACGCCCCAGGGCTGGCTTGGACAAGAGGCAACAACAAACACACTAGAAAAGACAAGGGCAGGAGGAGGCGACCCCATGAAGATTCTCATCACGGGTGGTACGGGTTTTGTGGGGAGGCAGCTATGGGCCAGCCTCCTGAGTCAAGGGCATCAGGTGACCGTGCTCACAAGGGGTCCATCTAAAGCTGCCGGGGTCAATGCACCTGATTACCTCCAGGGCGACCCCACCCGGCCAGGCAAGTGGCAGGAGGTTGTTGCCCAACAGGATGTGCTCATCAATTTGGCAGGCACCTCCATCTTCGGAAGGTGGACCGCCCAGTACAAGGAAGAGCTTCGTTCAAGCAGGATCTTGACGACGCGCAACTTGGTGGAAGCCATTACAGAGGGCATTGGCAAGACCCTTGTGAGTGCATCGGGAGCGGGGTACTACGGTTTTCATGGTGACGAAGAACTTGATGAGTCCTCCCCTGCAGGCCAGGATTTCCTGGCGCGTCTGGCCGCAGACTGGGAGGCCGAGGCCATGAAAGCCTCGGGAAAAGGAGTCAGGGTCCTTATCACTCGATTCGGGATAGTGCTGGGTAGCACTGGGGGGGCTCTCCAGCAGATGATCACCCCTTTCAAGTGGTTTGTGGGAGGCCCCTTGGGAAGCGGACTCCAGTGGTTTTCCTGGATCCATGTGCAGGATCTGGTCAGGGCCATGCTTTTCCTCCTGGAGCACCCGCACCTATCCGGGGCTTTCAATTTCACATCTCCAAATCCTGTCAGGAACAAAGAGCTCTCAAGAGCACTGGGAAAGGCCTTGGGCAGACCTTGGTGGCTTCCCACCCCGGGATTCATGCTCCGTCTGGTATTAGGGGAGTTCGGGGAAGTGTTGCTGCAGGGTCAACGCGTCATACCCAGAAGGCTTCTGGAGTCTGGTTTTTCCTTCCGATATCCCGCATTGGAAGATACCCTTGAGGATCTCCTGATTTCCAGGGGATCCCCCTGAGTTATTGCCTTTGGGGTGGCTAAAGATCTTGGGGAGGTCGTGGAATTTTCATGGACAGGCGCATTGAGGATGTGCTGGTAGCCAAGGCAATGGGGGAGCCCTATGCCAAGATTCTCGGCATGAAGCCCCTGGAGGTCAAGGCAGGCTATGCCAAGGTGGCAATGGAGGTTCAGCCTGATCTTTCTAACATCTTCGGACAATGTCACGGTGGGGCCATCTTTTCCCTCATGGACGAAGCATTCCAGCTGGCGTGCAATTCCCACGGAACCCTGGCAGTGGCTCTCCATGTGGGCATCTCTTACCACTTGCCACCAGCCATGGGCAGCCGGCTCGTGGCAGAGGCCCGGGAACTCCACCTGGGAAGACGCACCGGCAACTACCTCATAGAGGTCAGGGATGAAAATGGTAAACTAGTTGCATCATGTCAGGCCCTGGCATACAGAAAAGGAACTGCCTTGCCGTTTTTGCAAGAGTACTCTGCCGGAGATTGATCAGCTAAGAAGGCGCCTGGCAGCCTCTGTGAAGATCCTAACTGCGATCATGAGGCAGGACTCATCCATATCAAAATGTGGGGAATGAAGAGGGGCATATGCAATCTCTTGGCCCTTGCCGCAGCCAAGCCTGAATATGGAGCTTGGACGCTCCCTGGCAAAAAGAGCAAAGTCCTCGGCCCCCATGGCTGGCTCCAGGTATAGGACCTGCTGCGGGCCCAGAAGATCCAATGCTACCTGGTAGAGGAAACCAGAGACCTCTGGATCATTTACGCACACCGGCACACCTTCCTGGAATTCAAGACGGCTTTCCACCCCGAAGGAACGGTCCATACCATGCCTCAGCTCCTCAAGCCTTCTCATTATGTTGCCACGGGTTTCCTCAGAAAGGGCCCTCACCGTACCCTCCAGCTCGGCGCTCTCTGGGATCACGTTCCCCACACTGCCCGCATGGAATTTCCCCACGCTTACCACCGCAGGCTCCGTGGGTTTGATGTTTCGACTCACAATGGACTGAAGCGCTGTCACAAAATGAGCTGCGGCCAAGATGGGATCCACTCCCTCATGGGGTCTCCCACCATGAGTGCCCCTGCCCCTAATCAGAAGGCTGAAAGAATCCGCAGAGGCGTGACTGGGCCCTCTAAAGAAACCCACTGTGCCCGCAGGAAGGTCAGGAACCACGTGGCAGGCTATCACCCAGTCCACCCTGGGCCCATCCAGCACACCCCTGGAGATCATCTCCCTTGCGCCGCTGACCCTCTCCTCAGAAGGTTGGAAAAGCAACAGGAGGTTGCCCTTCATGGAGCTTCTCCACTGAGACTCCAAGACCGCCCTTGCAACACCCAGGACAATGGCCGTGTGCGCGTCGTGACCGCAGGCGTGCATTACCCCCTTGTGTCTGGATCTGTAATGTACCTCATTGAGCTCTTCAATGGGCAGGCCATCCATGTCAGCCCTGATGGCAAGGGTGAATCCCTCCTGGCTTCCCCTGATCACCCCCACGGCTCCGGTCATGTTCTCCAGGGGCCTGGTTTCAACCCCCAAATCTCCCAGGATCTCCAACACGCGCCTTGTGGTGCGAATCTCCTGCCCGGAAAGCTCCGGGTACATGTGAAACTCCCGTCTGAGTTGCAAAACCCAATCTTCCATTTCCCGGCTTGGATCTTTCATCAAGGTCTTCCTTTTTCAAGATAGCCTGAAGCCAACAGACTCATCTTGAGCGACTCATCCCTGTTGAGCCCTGCTTTCTGATGGATCATCTTCTGTGGCAGGCTACCCAGTGTCCCCC
>VSSL01000697.1_pt1 | contig 10264 bp, 22 predicted proteins | sample 4557531 | NCBI WGS metagenome assembly VSSL01 (sample SAMN10986726, study PRJNA523729) | hot springs metagenome | isolation source: hot springs | place: India:Timba, Gujarat | collected 2018-05-31 | reverse complement strand
GTAAAGGGGGCTGGCCACCAAGCCAGCCCTTCTTTTTTGCCCCTGCCCTGCCCCCAGCCCTTATCTGCCAAGCCCCATAGACCTATCCCCATAATCCTGCCGGCCAGCATCCTTGTCCTCATGCGGGGTGTCTGGCCATGGGCCATGCCCTAGCACCGGATCCGCCCCTGTGGCCTCACGAGAGGCCCTACAAGCCCCGGTCATGGCCTAGGGCAATAGGTTTCCCATAGGTGGCCGTCATGGCCCTGTCAGGGCGGCTCAGGAGCCGTCAGGCGGGGCATTGCAGCCCTGCTCCATTCTCTCCTTGCAAGCCTTGAGGATGGCCAGCATCCAGGCCCCTTGCGTTGTCTGGGGCGAGGTATCGGCGCAGATCGGCGCTTGCACCGCCAGCATTAGGCAGCCAGTTTCGGGCTGCTCATGGTCGTGAGGGATAACATCGGCAATCAACAATTCATGCCCGCATAGGCTCAGGGTGGCCCTGACCGTTGCCCAGCGGCCGGAATTGACCGGGGGCAGGTAGCAGAAAATATTGTCGGACATCACATATCTTTCAGGTGGCCAGAGACCACCCATACCACGCGTCAGCATTAGACTTTTATCCGCCGTCTGCTCCATCTCTATTGCCTCCTGCCTCCATATTGGAGCGGCCAGGCCGCACCGACATGATTCTTGTCCCGCTGATTTCTGCGGCTAATTCCACACCACGCGTCAGCATTTGATAATCAATTTTTTTTTATGTAATTCCGCTTGCATTAACTTGTGGGCTTCAGAACAGGGCTTGCCCGTAAACAAATCTTCCTGGCAAAGCGGACAAATGGCCATCAAATCGCCGGAAATAGTAATTTCTTGGCCCACCTTGGTTTTACCTTTTTTGTCGCCGCTGTCGTCAGTAAAGACCTGCACGATCTTCACACCGCGGCTCTTGTCGTCTTCGCCTTGGATTCCTAGGGAACGCAGGACGTGGCCTAAGGCGATGGCCCGGCCTTTTTCTTTGCGGGACAAGATGATGTCTCTGGCCATCATGGCGATGGTGTGCTTGTCCAAACCCACCGCCGCCATAACATCCGCCACCTCCGTGGATTTCTCCCACTTGAGCAGGATGCGCCGGCCCAGGGCCTCCAGAACTTTGGTATCGGCATGGTAGCCGACATCACGGGCGGCATTGACAATGGCCTCCACCTGAATGCGGCCAAAGTCAATGTCACGATCGTCATCATCCAGGTCAATTGAACGGAGATAGACAAAATAGCGCTCCAGGAACCTGACCTCATGGTCTGTCAGGTCCTTGTCCATCTCCACCACCTGATTGATTTCCTTCAGGCTGCGGATAGGCACCACCGCCATCGGAATGGGCGGCAACTTTGGAAAAGGGCGCTTTTTCTTTTTCTGTGGCTGGCTTGGGGTGCTCATGGCTTTTCTTCCTGTTGCTTTTGGGCCAAGTATTCGTCATAAGGTATTCTTACCCGGCTCTGTTGAATATATTCCTTTACCGCCGCCATGGGCCGGAGCTTGATTTTTTTGCGCTTGACCCACCAATGCTTGCCGTCTATGGAATAATGCCGGCGCTCTTGGTCGCGGATGGTTACGGCGCCGATGCCTTTGATTTCGCAACTGCCCACCTGAATAAGTCTATGCGCCAGCATCTCCAGGTAATCGTCAATGATGTTCTGGACGGTGGTCTTGGGGATTTTGTAAACAACCGACAAGCGATGGATGATTTCACGTCGCTTGTTGACTGGCCTGGACCGCCGGCGAATGACTTCCTCTAAGTCAGGTGCAGGAGACATTTTTCCTCCACTTTGATGCGGCGTTCCACGTATTTGCGAATCTGGTCAAGCCAGGGCGGATTGTCATAACGCAGGTCAAGATTGCGTAAATACTGGCGGAGCATCTCAAGATATTCCTGGGCATCCACTTGGCGCTGACCACGGTGGCGGCCCAGGTTGTCCACAAAGCGTTTCTCGTCTATGAAACCCCATTCACTCATCGCAATCGGCCTCAAAATGAGAGCGCAGAAGGTAAAGCAGGTGACAGAACGGGGTGCGGTAGTGATGCTTGGCTTCCGCCTCCAGCTTTTGGTAAAACAACGACGGCAGAAGCTGAGACAAGGCGGTTTCTTTCTCCGGCGTCCAGCCCAAGTCGGCCAAATGCGGTAGCGGCTCCACAGGCATGGCGGCCGTCTGTCTGATCATGTAGCTTTCCACCCGCCTGATGTTGCTCCGGAGACACTCTTCGCACAAGCCGGTAGAGCGTCCCAGGCGGTTCAGGCGTGCCGGCCGGTCAGGATGATGCTTGCACATTGGCTGCGGCTTGGCAGGGGCCTCCATGGCCGTGGCCACAGATGGTTGCTCTTCCTGATTTTCCGGCTCAGCAGGCTCGATGGCAGGCTCCGGTGCGGGAGGAGCCGCCAAAGCGATTTCCGTCATCACCTCATGCACCTGTTCATCCGTCAGGGTTTCCAAAGGTTCAGACACAGCCATGTCATCCTCCAAATATACGGTGGGGTAATAGTTGAAGCTGTTCATGTCGGTAATTTTGTCCGGTTTGCCGAAGCGTTCTTCGGCCTCCTTGGCCCTGGGGCAGCGGACACAAAGCACATAGACGGAGTATGGATCATGTTGGCCGCGGGCCTTGTTGACCGCACATTGACGCAGATGCCAGCGGCCCATGAGACGTTCGCAGTAAACATAATCCGGACCGCTAAGAATCTTTTCGATATAATCCTGGGCAAGCTGCATAACGGTTTTATGCCACAATAATAGATTTCTGTCAAGCAGTATTGGATGTGGCAGGGACATTTTGGTTCAGTTGGGTGGCAAAAGTCAAGCCGTGAACTTCCGGTTCACAATAGGCTTGCGCCAGGCATTCCGGATCGCACAGACCGTTGATCCGGTAAATGCACCGACAAATGGCATGTTCCAACATCCGGTTGAGGTCCTCTACGTCCAGGTAGTAGTAAGTCATGGCCCCATCCTCCATACGGTCAAAGTGATTTCCACCCGTGGGTTTGCCTTGTCAATGCCGGCAATCCGTGATCCGTCCAGGGAGATAATCTGCTTGTCATCGGCAATCACCCTGGCGGCTTGGAGCAGATCAGCGGTGCCGGCCAAGAGGTTGAGGAGATCAGGCTGGCGTTTGTCTCGCAGCCAATAGACAGCCTGGAGGTTAACCGGCACCATGATGGTTTCTTTCCCCAGCCAAGCAATGGCAAGAGGGCCTGGCCGGCGTTTGGTGCCCAGGGCAGCCCGCTGGTAAGCCTGCCATCGGCGGGAGGGAAGGATAAGTGAGCGTCCTGGCACCATGATGAGGCTGTTTTTCTTGGTGGCTGGGTGACCGGGGATGGTGATGATAATTTCACGCTCATAATCCGTGGGAGTCCTTAGCATCGGCTCGCTCCCGTGCTTTAGTAATTAAGCAAGACGGCTCGCTCTGGGGACATTGGATAATTAGCCACCATGGCTCGCTCACCAGGATTGTTGATCTTTTGGTATGGCTCGCCCTGGAATTCTTGCCAATCCATGGGAATGGCTCGCTCAACTTTTCTGACAGTCATCACCTTGGCTCGCTCGGTCATGGTGAAAATCGCCAATTTTGGCTCGCTCTTTTTATATGGCGGTCTATAATTACGGCTCGCTCATCCGTCATGGTGATCACTTACCTTGGCTCGCTCTGCGATACGGATGCGTTGGCGCTGGAGGAGATAATAGCCATCCACCAGCAGGCGGATTTCCTCCAGGCTTACAGAAGCCAAGTCCTTGGACACCACGTCAATCAGTTTCATGCCGCACCTCCATTTTTTGTTTGGTTCTGCTACCAAAAATATCTTTCAACTTTACCTTCAATGACCCATTGCCATATGGTTTACCACCATAACATGGGGCAATTAAATATAAGGTTCCATTTTTTAACTCACGATAATTTTTAATTTCAAACAAAACATATGGCGGTATGCCTTTATGCCAAGAAAAGTCCTGATAAAATTCAATTTCGTTTTCGGTGAACATTATGAACATTCTGGCCATTTTGCCCCCCCACCTCCAAATATTGCAGTCTGATTTTTCCAGTTTTTGATTTGCCCACTCTTTTCCATCCGGCTTTCAAAAAACAAAAACCTGGATTGCTTGACTTTATTTTGCTCGGGTCAACATAAGTCACAAAACCATCACGAGGCGGCGGTCCCCATATATCCACCGCAATCTGCATGGCCTCCCGGATCATCTCAGAAGATAGATGGGGAGACTCGTTTCGGAAGGCAACACAGTAATAGCAATCTAGGCCGTCACCCCGCATTTCCGGCCTGGCCCATAGCCAAATGAACACGGCATCCGCTTGGGAAGTGCGTAACACAATGCTCCAGCCAGGGCCCACAAATCCTTTTCGTGGGTCTTTAGAAGCCTTTCGGTAGTAATGCCGATTCACCAAGGGCAGAAGCTCCGGGTCCCTGTCCCGGGTCCGCAACCAGAATCGATAAGGCGGTTGTGGACCGAATAGCATCATCTATCTGGCTACCCCTAGCCATATCCAGATATGCCCCACCACAGCCATCATGGCCGCAATGGCCTGTATAGCACCGCCAATGCGGGCCGACCTTTTTTGCTCCTTATACCAGTTCAGTAGGTAAAGACGCTCACCGGCGAAAACCAAAAGGCAAATCAGAATCAATAGCCGCATCTCACCACCTCGGCGCAAGGATGATAATCACGGTCTTGTCCGCCTCATTTTTGGCGGCGGTCACCATCATGTCATCGAATGGAAAACTGGTCTGCTCATGGAGACGCAGGTTGTGGGTGATGGCCTCCATCAGACAGCGGCCTTTGCGGGCAATGACTTCGGGAGAAGTATCCATGAGGGCAGGGAGTTTGCCGAGGCGATCCTGGACGGCGACATACCCAGCCCCAAGGGCCTGGTAAGCCGTGAAGTCCCTGGGATTGGCAATGATGACCGCCGTGCTGACCAGCCGGCCTTGGCTGTCCAGTTCATAACCGGCAATGGCACCGCCAGAGACATAGGCCCTGGCCCATGTCCCTGGCCGTAGCGGGGTGGTGCCGGCCTCATGTTAGCCATACTTGATCAAGAGGCGGTGCATAATAACGGCTGACCGATCAGCGGCAAACGCCGCTGTGGCCATCAAAAGCAGGATTAGAATTGCGACTATTCGCCTCATGTCTCACACTCTCCAAAATCGCTTTTCCGATAGCCTGCTGGGCTTTGTTTAAGCATGTGCCACAAAGTCTTACGAGAAGGGCGCCATCAGCATCGGCAATTTCAGCTACCGTGGCCGGTTTATAGCAAGCCCAGCAATAGCAAAAAGGATATTTGGGGCCATTACCAGTCCATTGGTTTACCACAACATTAATATCTATTTCTCCAGATTTCAGTTCGTGTCCACAAAATGAACAGGTATATTCCACGCCTTCTTGAACTGCTTCAACATGACCACCACAGAATCCGCACCACATTTCCATCAAACACCCCCAATCGCCCAAAAGGCCCCGGTCAACAGGCAGGCATGTTTTTTGTGACGCTGGGCCGCCGGGGCCACCCGGCCCATGCCCCGTCCCCACTGCGCCAAAGGTCATCAGCGGGACCTGCACAAAAATCCCCATGTCAAGCGAAAAATGCGTGAGGGGTAAAAATTTTTGCATCTGCCTCTTTTACCTTGCCAGATGTAGCACAGGCGATTTTCGGATTGTCCCCTATGGGGGTTAGCCCTCATCAAAACAGTTCTTTTGTGAATCACGAGTATTTTCTTTGGAGTTTTTCGTCAGAATCGATTTTTTGGCTTTGGCCTGAAGCGCTTTTTTTCATCCGCTCCCGGAGAACCATCTTTTTCTCCTCCGGCAGTTCCCGTTTGTCCGGATTGACACCAAACCTAATGGGGTGAAGAGGGCAACTCTCTATATGACATCGCTTCACTTCGTTTGAACTGCCACAACAGCAGTCAAGGCATTTGGCCCTCACTCGTTTGAGAATTTCCGCTTTGGTCATGATTCCTCCAAATTGTCAAACCGCAGACAATGCTCCCGATAGGCCAGCTTGACCGTGCCTGTCCGGCCATTGCGGTTTTTGCCGATTATCACTTCAGCCATGCCGGCATCGGGAGAGTTTTGGTGATACACTTCATCCCGGTAAAGGAACAGCACCAGATCGGCATCCTGCTCCAAGGCCCCGCTCTCCCGCAAATCAGACAGCTTCGGCCTCTTGTCCGGCCTCTCCTCCAGCTTGCGGTTAAGCTGGGCCACGGCAATTACCGGAATTCCCAATTCAGATGCCAATGCCTTAAGCCCCCGCGAAGTCTCCGCCACTTCCTCTTCCCTGGTGCGGCCCCGCCGGAAAGGGCGAACCAACTGCAAATAATCCACAAGCAACAGGTTCAAATTGCCCTTGGCATGAGAACGCCGCGCCAATGACCTGATTTCCAATACTGACAAAGCATGAGAATCATCAATCCAGAAAGGCAGTTCCTTCAGGCTCTCCGCCGCCTGATACAGCGCCACCCATTCATCGCTGGTCAGCCGCACCCGGTTCAGCCGGTTGGCATCAATCTGTGCCTCCATGGCCAAAAGCCGCCTGGTAATCTGCTCCTTGGACATCTCCAAAGACACCAAGCCCACCTTGAGACCCTGCTTGGCAGCCCTCAATCCAAAATTCAGGGCCAAGCTGGTTTTTCCCATGCTTGTGCGCCCGGCCAGAATGGTCAAATCACGGGGACACCAAGCCAAAAAACGGTCCAGGTCAATATAGCCGGTGGAATGTCCAGGCAATTTCCGGCTGGCATGAATCTCCGCCAGCAGGTCCAACTCTTGGCCGGACAAATCCCCAATCTTGTGCCCATTGCCCTTGGTGTAAAGCGATGAGCAGCGCTCATGAACCTGAGCTTCCGCCCAATCCAGTATTTCTCTGGCCGACAGCCACGGTCCTTCACAGGTGGCCACAATCTCTCTGGCCACATCGCGCAAAGCCCGCACCGCCGCTTTATCTCGCACCCGCTTGGCGTAATTCACCGCATTGCCGGCAATGCCCACCTTCTCCGACAATTCGGCAAGGTAAACCGGCCCGCCGGCCCTATCCAACAAGCCCAAGTCCTTCAAGCGGGCCGTCACCGTCACCAAATCCACCGCCTCATTGGCATTGGCCAAGTGCATAATGGCCTCGTAAATGAGGCGATGTTTCTCCAAGGCGAAATGCTCCGGTGCTAGTTCCACCAGCACGTCATGCAGAACCGTCGGCTTGAGCAGGATGGCTCCCAAAACCGATTGCTCTGCCTCCGGATCAGCCAGATAGCTCGTCTCTGGCTTTTCCGCTTTCCCCTGTTTCTTCGTTCCCACCATGCTTGGGTCTCCCTTCCGGATGCAAACAGCCACATGGCCCGTTCACAGCCAAACCACGGCCATGGCAAAAAGGGCATGACGGATCAGGCACCAGAATTTCCTCCGGTTCCGGTGGCGGCTCCCTAACCCTAAGCGATGGTATCGCATACTTGAGGCTTGGCTCGGTTTTCCTCAGCCAGTTTTTTAAAAACCGCCGTGGATGTCGCAATCGGCCATTGCCGAAAAACTTCGGCCTATGCCGTGGCACCAAACGGTTGTCCAGACACCAATCCCTAATGCGCTCGTACTCGGCCAAAATCTGTGCCGGCGGCAAAAGCGGAAACGCTTGGCATAGCTCGTCATGAAACTTCTCATCCACCGTGAAGACTTCGCAATCATAGACCGTCTTGCCGTTTGGCGGCTCAGACTCAGGCTGTGTAGATGTCTGTTTGCGGCGGCGTCTGGCAGGTTTGTCTGGCGGCAAAGGCAGAACGGTGTCAGGAAAATCGTCATCCAAAAACTGTTCAGAACACGGTGCGGCGTCGCCGTCCATGCCGTCAGGCATAGGCGACGCATTTTCTGTCCGCGCAATACGTACGCGTTTCATTTCTAGTTTGTGGTTCGTTTTACCTAGAGCTTCTTCTAATACATTCCCTTCCTTTCCTTTCCCTTCCTTTCCTTTACCCTTCCCTTCCTATACTGATTTCAGTTGAAATCAATTGATTTCCATTGAAATCATCTGAATACCTCCAAAACAGGTCATTCTGAGGCATGGGCAAACTGGATTTCCTTCTTCTATCAATGACTTGGTGTTTGGTGAGGTTTTTGATAATCAGATAGGGGACACCGTCAACTTCGTACAGATAAATTACCCCCACCCTGGCAAGCTCCTCAATCAATGGCACCACGTCGATGTCATCGCCTGGGAAAATGCGCGCTTTGATCTGCCGTGGTTTGTTCTCCACCACCCCGTTGTCATCGGCGAAATTCCACAGGCCAATAAACAGAAGGCGGGCCTGGATGGAAAGCTCCATAACCTTGTCGTCAGACCAAAACTCTGGCTTGATGCAGCGAATCCGCGGCATGTTAAACCCTCTTGGATTTGGCGGCTTTTTTCTTTTTGATGATTTCTATGAGGTTCTGGAAGGGAACGTCGCGGGAGACAGGGCGGGTGCTACGGGCCAGTTTGTAGCGGGCGGTGGGGCGCCAATCCGGTGAGCCGAGCGTCAATTCCACCAAGCTCACCTTGCCGTCCGTGGCGCTTGCTATCCTTATGGCCATGTCCAAGGTGAGTTTGCCACCCCGGCCACGGAGCACATTATACACGGAATCGCGTTTGATGCCGTGTTCATCGGCAAACTGATAGGGGCGTTTGCCGATTTCCTTGAGATATTCATCGAGCCGCATGACACTCATTTAATCCGTCCGCGAGGTGGCTGTCAAGGAAAAATTTTGGGGACGTTCATTTTTCGCTTGACAGGCACGATAGCGGGGAAATATAGTGAGGCCAAACCGCAGATGGAGGGAGAAGGCCATGAAATACCTAGTCACCAATTTTTCGCCGTTAATGCTGGATACAGGCGTGCAGGCCACCATCCGGGAGGTGTCCCTGTCCGAAGTGCAGGAGGCTCTTCCGGATTTGGTTTTGTCGTTCGGCCATGGAAGCACGGCAGCAGAAACCATTATTCTCACGAAGCTGTTTGAACACAATATTCCTATCGCCGTGAACTTTACTTTGAAAAAGGGCGATGAAGCATTTTGTGTCGTTCCCAATCTGAGGGGCAAAGCGGTATGGGAACTGTCTAAGCAGGATGCCGAGAAAATGGTTCGGTGTTTTAAGGTCATTGTAGAATAAGAGGTTCATATGCCAAGACCAAAATCCGGCTACGGCCCTGGCATCGTGGGGGTAACCACGGTGCTGGAGATGTGGGGCCAGAACAAGAGAGCATTGATGCACTGGGCCTGGACCCAGGGCATGCAGGGCATTGACTACCGCCAGACAAAAGATGCCGCCGCAGATGTCGGGACGGCTGTTCATTCCCTCATTGAGGCCCATCTCAAGGGCCTTCCTACACCGGATATTTCCCACCTTTCGTCCGATGATCAAGCTCGGGCACGCCAGGCGTTTGACAATTTCATATCCTGGCTCACCGACAATCGCTTTGAGCTTTTGCAAGCCGAGGTTTCTCTTGTGGATCAGGACTTGGGTTTTGGTGGGACAATTGATCTGGTGTCTCTCAAGCGCAGGCCGGCGATTGTGGATTGGAAAACCAGCACAACCGGCAAGGCTTACCCTGAACACTGGGTCCAGCTTGCCGCCTATCAGTATTTGTGGGAGACCCACCACGATGTGGCCTTGGCCGGTGGGTGTCATCTCATCCTACTGGACAAGGAATCTGGTGCGTTTACCCACGCCCACAAATACGAACTGGGGAAATACTGGGAGATTTTCAAACATCTTCTGGCAATTTATAAATTAACTAAGGAGGTGGCGAAATGAACTGGGATTATGATTTTGGCCATGATTGGGACTCTAATTTCTGGCGAATTTGGTGGCGCATAGAAAAACAAGAATCAGATGCCAATATTTTGGCAATTGACTGGGAAGCTCGTGCCGCTTTAATTAACAAACCGTGGGAAGCATGGTTTGCACCACAGGTTATCAGATGGTAAGGAGGAAACATGAGCGATATTATCGTTTCGGAGCGTGCGGCGGCAGCCCCGGTCATGTTTGACCGGGAGAAAGTTGAATTGATTAAACGCACCATCTGCAAGGGTGCGACTGATGATGAACTACAATTGTTTCTCCACCAGTGCCAGCGCACTGGCCTGGACCCTTTCGCCCGGCAAATCTACGCAATCAAGCGCTGGGACAGCCGGGAGAAAAAAAGAGGTCATGTCGGTGCAGACCTCCATTGATGGGTTTCGCCTCATCGCCGAGCGCACCGGCAAAT
>VSSL01000696.1_pt1 | contig 10270 bp, 9 predicted proteins | sample 4557531 | NCBI WGS metagenome assembly VSSL01 (sample SAMN10986726, study PRJNA523729) | hot springs metagenome | isolation source: hot springs | place: India:Timba, Gujarat | collected 2018-05-31 | reverse complement strand
TAGTATAGAAACTCCTACCACCCGCGCCAACATTTTTTCTGGATCAGTGCAATTGTGGCGACGGCGCCAAAGGCAACAGAAGAACCTCCAAGTTATGTCCGGTCTCCGCGGCGCTTTGGCGCCGCGGAGAGTTCATTTTTGCGACGCGGCTCTACGATACGCGGCGTAGCGCGCAAGGGCTCCCAGCGCCCGAACCGCCCTTTCTGGACTCGGGAGCACTGGCAGTCCTCGATCCTGTAACTCGCGGATGAAAAATTCGTTTCTGGTATAGAAGCTGCCTCCCACCACGGGTTTGCCATACGCGGCAGACAAAGATGCGGTTGCAGCAGCCAGGTTATTGACATATTCATCCGCAATTGCCTGCGCATCACCTGATTCCCCTGCCATGGCCTTCATGACCGAGGCCACGATCCTTTTGTGCGGCGCAAGAAAATAGATGAACAACCCGTCAACGCCGTCATCCTCGAGGAGGATGCGAGGGATGGCATCGAAATAATCCGAGTGGTTTCTCGCGAATGTCATATCAACTGGATTGGCCACGCTTGCCGTATGGGGGAGCAGGGCCTTTAGGGCGTTTCGCGTTGCGTCGCTGAATCGAGCCAATACGAGTCCGCTTCGTTCGGCTGCGTCTGCAGCGGCCGCGCCTGGGCCCCGCTATTGGTCAACACGGCGATTCTGTTTCCCTTGGGCAGCGGCTGAGAGCCGAGCACCCAGCAGAAATCGAAAAGTTCCTCCATGGAAGTGGCGCGAATGATACCAATCTGCGAGAAAACGCCGTTGTACACCTCGTCGCGGCCTGCCATGGCGCCTGTGTGGGAGACGCCTGCCTGGCGACCTGCCGCGGAGCCGCCTACGTAATAGGCGACAATGGGTTTTTTTTGAGATGCCTCTGCGGCGATGCGTAGAAAATCTGTTCCCCGTCGGATCCCCTCGAGGTACAAGCCGATCACTTTGGTCCACGGGCATTCCCCGAGGTATTCTAGGCAATCCGTGACGTCAGTCACGGCCTCGTTGCCTACGCTCAGGCCTTGGCTGAAGCCGAGGCCGAATTTGGCCAGATGGACGAACATCTGCGTGACAAAGCTGCCGCTCTGGGACGCCATGCCGATGAATCCGGGCGAGGCTTCGTAGGGATAAAAGGTGGTGTTCAGTTTGTGGCGCGGGTTCACCGCGCCGATGCAATTGGGCCCGAGGAAACGAATCCCGTACCGCCGGGCAATCTCTACGATGCGGTCCTGCAAGGCGCGACCATCAGAGCCCGTTTCCGCGAATCCTGCCGAGACTATGATGGCGTATTTGATGCCCTTTTTTCCGCAATCCTCGAGGACCTCCGGCACTATCTTCGTTGGAAGAACCAGCACAGCCAAGTCCACCTGGTCAGGGACGTTGGTGACGCGGGGGTATGCTTTCAAGCCTAAGATTTCTTTATGGCTGGGATGAATGGGATACACTGGTCCGGAAAAACCCATGGCAAGCAACTCGCCAAGTTGAACGCTCCCCATTGCCATGGGATCGTTTGAAGCCCCCCAAAAAGCCACACTGCGAGGGTGCATAAGCCTGTAGAGGGGATGGTTTTCGAAATTTGACATAAATGAGCAACCTCCAATGAAAATGAACAACAGATTAAAGCGTCGCAGGCCACGCCTGCACAAGGCCATCAACCTGCGAGTTGTCTTTCGCCAATAGTCTTTGCCAGGGAGAGAACACCGCAGCGTCTCTCGAGTCATACAAGACCAGATCCGCGGGACAACCTCTCCTTACAAATCATCAGCAAAAATATGCTATCATAAAGCGATGTATTGACGCCACTACAGCGGAGTGAATCCATCAGAATGAATGAAACCATTCAAAATTCGAGGGACGAGGAACCCTGCGGCCCACACGTGGCGCCGTGCATCGAACGCCTTCTGCGAGTCCAGAAACCAGGACGATATATCGGGAAGGAATTCAATGCCATCCTGAAGGATCCTGGCGCGTGCGAGTTTCACATGGCGCTGGCGTTTCCAGACGTGTATGAAATCGGCATGTCGCACCTCGGCCTGAAAATCCTCTATTCGATCGTGAACTCTCGGCCTGGGATGTATGCGGAGCGGGTGTTCGCCCCTTGGCCGGATATGGAGCAGGCGCTGCGTGAACAAGGACAACCACTCGTTACCCTCGAGACCGGGACGCCGCTGGGAAATCTCGATGTGGTGGGCTTCTCCCTGCAGTACGAACTCTGTGCTGCGACCGTCCTACAGATGCTGGACCTTGGGGGCATACCGCTGCGGTCAAGGGATCGTTCGGATGGAGACCCGCTGGTCATAGCCGGAGGGCCTGTGGCCTTTAATCCGACGCCGATGTCGCCTTTCATCGACGCCTTCGTCATCGGCGATGGCGAGGAGGCCATACTGGAAATTGCCCAGGAATATATCCAGTGGAAAAGATCGCGTGAGACTCGCCAAGAACTGCTCAGCCGACTCAAGACAATTTCGGGGATATACGTCCCCGCTCTTCACGAACCCGGAGAGATCGTCAGAAAACGCATCGTCGTAGATTTAGACCAGGCGCCCTTTCCAACGAACGCGCCCGTGCCATTTTGCGAGACCGTCCACGACCGAATTGGCATGGAAATAGCTCGAGGATGCACAAGGGGATGCCGTTTTTGCCAAGCAGGCATGGTGTATCGACCGGTTCGGGAGCGTTCGGCGCGTTCTATAATCGATCTTGTCCTCCAGTCTTTGCGCGAAACCGGCTATGACGAAATAGCGTTGTTGTCGCTGTCCTCAGGGGACTACTCCCACATCTGCGACGTGATCAGGACGCTCAATGCCGAGCTGGCCCCGCGCAAGACCGCGACTTCTCTTCCGTCCCTGCGCACAGACACGTTTGACTCTCAAATGGCCGCAGAAATCCGAAAAGTACGGAAGACTGGTTTCACCTTGGCCCCCGAGGCCGGCGCGGAGCGGCTCAGAAGAATCATTAACAAGGGCAACACCGAGGCGGACCTGGAAAGGGCGTTGACCCAGGCATTCGAGTACGGCTGGCAGTCCGTGAAGCTGTACTTCATGATAGGCCTCCCGCTGGAGACGGACGAGGACATCGAGGCTATCGCGAACCTTGCCAGAAAAGCCGCTAAAATAGCTGGTCGCAAAAAGATCACCGTCTCGGTATCCTCCTTCGTCCCCAAGGCACATACGCCTTTCCAATGGGCAGAGCAAATCGACATCCCAGAGATAAAGAGACGGCAAGCCTCTCTGCGCCGGGCTCTGACCAAGGCGCGGGCGACGGTGAAGTTTCACGCGCCGGAAATGTCATTCCTCGAAGGCTTGCTGGCCCGCGGCGACGCACGGATGTCAGATGTGATAGAGACCGCGTACAAGAACGGCGCGAGGTTCGATGGGTGGGACGACCAACTCCGTCTTCCCTTGTGGCTCGAGGCCATGGAACGGCATGGCCTCGACCCCCACAGCTATTTGCGCGCCAGGGGCTTGGACGAAGCGCTCCCATGGGATTTTGTGGACATAGGAGTCTCCAAGGCGTTCCTCTTCGAAGAGTGGCAGAGAGCCCTGAGAGAGGAAGCAACGGAAGATTGCCGTCACGGTCAATGCGCCGGTTGCGGGGTATGCGATTTCGAGAAGATCTATCCGCGGCTCGGGCAGGCCTTGACGAGAGAATGCGCGGAAGAATCGCCTCGGAACGCTGCGCCGGAACATCAGGCCTCTCAAAGGAGGTTCCGACTTCAATACCGCAAAAAAGGACCGATGAGTCTCCTTGGGCACCACGATATTGAGCGGGCCTTTCATCGCGCGTTTCGACGCGTGGGGCTGAACCTTGCATATTCTCAAGGATTTCACCCTCATCCTCGCATGAGGTTCTCGCCGCCCACCGGCCTGGGCATCGAAAGCGAGTGCGAGTTTGTAGATTTTGATGTAGTGGGGTACGAGGAAGAATCAGGCAGGCTGTTGGAAACGCTGAAAAGCGCCCTGCCAGAAGGCATTTCCCCTGTATCTCTCGTAGAAACACCATTGAACGAGCCGCCTTTTTTTGCTAAACTTCAATACGTTACCTATCAAATCGTTGCGCAGGACCACGTAAGCCTCGACGCGCTGGAGGCCGGAGTGCGGGAGTTCCACGAAAGTACCAGCTTTGTGATGTCCGACGTACGCAAAGGCAAGCGCCGCAGCCGAGACCTGAAGACGTGGATCGCTCGTTTGGAGCGCAGGGACAATACCCTCCAGATGGTCTTGAAAACGAGTCCCGCTGGTTCAGTGAATCCCCGCGAGGCTGCGCGAACTATTCTTGGGCTCACGCTGCCCAGGCGCTGTCGCTCAAAATAACCAAAACAGCCGTCCGCGTGGAACCGCGTTTAGGAGGTCAGTAGTCTCGCCCGCATGGCCAGTGAAATCATCATGAACGTCAACAAACGTGAGACAAGGCTGGCCTTGATCGAAGACGGTCAGGTGGCGGAGATCCATCTCGAGCGCCGGGGCGAGCGCGGCATCGTAGGAAACATCTACAAGGGACGGGTCATCAAGGTGTTGCCAGGGATGCAGGCGGCCTTCGTGGACATCGGTCTGCCAAGGGCAGCGTTCCTGTACGTAGGCGACATCGACCATCACATCCGAGACCTCAACCGCATCGTCAATGAAGAAGAAGAGGACGAAAACAACGAAGAGGAACAAAACGGCATCGCCGACAATGTTGTCGAGCAGTCTCCCGAAGGCATCCCCATAGAGAAATTACTCCAAGAAGACCAGACGATTCTCGTGCAAATTGCCAAAGAACCCTTGGGCAGCAAAGGCGCGCGGATTACTTCCCACATCTCGATTCCCGGGCGGCATCTTGTCCTCATGCCCACGGTAGATCACATCGGGATCTCGCGGCGCATCGAGAACGAAGCGGAGCGCAGCCGCCTGAAAGAAATCATTCAGCGCATCAAACCGCCATCATGCGGGCTCATTGTCCGAACGGTAAGCGAGCACGAGACCCAAGAAAAAATCGTGGCAGACCTGACCTTCCTCCAAGGAACGTGGCAGCGCATCCTGGAACGAGAAAAAAGGGTTCCCGCTCCCTCTCTTCTCTACGAAGATTTGGACCTTTGTCTCCGAGGCGTCCGCGACCTCTTTACCGAGGATGTGACGCGGCTCGTCGTGGACTCGGAAAGAGAATACCAACGAATCCTCGAGTTCATGGATACATTCATGCCATCCCTTAAGCCGTTTGTCGAGATATATGACGGAGACGAGCCGATTTTTGACCATTTCGGCGTTGAGATGGAACTGAACAAGGCCTTGGGTCGGAAAGTGTGGCTCAAATCGGGCGGGTATATCAACATTGACTTCACCGAGGCCCTGGTGGCCATAGATGTCAACACAGGTCGATACGTCGGGAAACGGAACCTCCAGGAAACAATACTCAAGACCAATCTCGAGGCCGCAAAAGAAATAGCCTATCAGCTCAGGCTTCGAAACATAGGAGGCATCATCATCGTAGATTTTATCGACATGGATCGCCCTGCAGACAGAGAAAAGGTGACGAACGCCCTTCAGGAAGCTCTGAAGAAAGACAAGCAAAAAACCAATATCCTGAAGATTTCTGAACTCGGTCTCGTTCAAATGACGAGAAAGAGAACCAAGGAGAGCTTGACCAGGACTTTGTGCGAACAATGCCCCTACTGCGAGGGCAAAGGATTCCTCAAATCGCAGACTACGGTCTGCTACGAAATACTGAGGGCCATTTCCCGGCATCTTGCCGACGACGAGTCGCCGAAAATCAAGGTGACCGCTCATCCTGAAGTCATAAAACTCCTTTTCGAGCAGGAGAACGATCAGCTAGAAGAAATTCAGAAGGCCCATCGCACGGTCATTCAGCTCGATCCCGATCCGAATCTTTATCAGGAGCAATATGAAATCATTAGTTGTTGAGCAGGGGCGTCCCTGTCGGCCCGTCTTGCGAGACGCGCAGGCAAAAACCTGTACGCCGGCAAGGAGCACAGACGCATGACGCTCCATGATCACATCCAAAGATATTTGGAATTAGCCCATACCGCGGACGCGCTCTTCAATAAGGTCAAAGAATCGCATGCAGCCCTCATGCCGTGCAAACAAGGATGCGATGACTGTTGCGCCGTCTATTTTCAACTGAGCCTCATCGAAGCCTTTGTCATCAATGGCTATTTCAAGAGTCGCGTGAACGCCGAGATGCAGCAGGAGGTGATGAAGAAAGCGGCTGAAGTGGAGCCCCTCTTTGAACAAGCTCTCCGGAACTTCGACCGCGACAAACGACGAGGAACAGGAACCCGGCGGCCGATCCAGGGACGAAGCCCTCGGAGCGCTTCGCATCCCATGCGTCCTTCACGTGGACGGATCATGCCTGCTTTATGAGCATAGACCCATCACGTGCCGATTGTACGGGACGCCCCAGAAAATCGGCGGCCAAGTAATCGCCTGTCCCAAGACAGGCTTCAGAAAAAACCACGCCTATCTCTCAATTGACGTCACCAAAATCAACGAAACCTTGCGCGACTACTCGCGAGAATTTCTCACTGATCTCATTGGCATGACGCCAACAACCATGACGGAAATGCTGTTTCCCCTGCCCACCGCGCTGAGGATCAACTTTGACAAAGCATTCTTCAAAGACCTCAAGGAGAAACTCCACAAATAAAAGGCGACGCGGCGTTCATCCTGAGAAATGGTGGACAAAAGGCGTCACCTCCATCGATGTGGGGAGGCGACTGAGGATTGTACCTCGTTGGGAGATGCACGCCTGCTCGAATGATCGCGTAAATATCGTCATAGACCCCGGGCCAGCCTTCGGGGTTGGCGATCATCCATCCACCGTCATGACCCTCGAGCTCCTTGAAATAGCGATGCAAGACCTGCTGAGACGTAAGGACGCGCCGACAGTCCTCGATGTGGGGACTGGAACCGGAGTGCTGGCCATAGCCGCCAAGTCGCTCGGCGCGGGCTTCACCGTCGCTCTGGACATCGACCTCGTGTCTATCTTTACCATCTGCCCAAGAAACCTCGGCCTCAACAAAGGCAACTGGAACGCCGCCGCACCCGGGCCGTTGTGTTTCTTGGTCGGTGACGTGAGCGCAGTGACGGGTTGTTTTGATATCGTCATGGCCAACCTCGCCGCGCCCGTCTTGCTTCGTTTGCGAGATGCGCTCGCTGCTCATGCCGCTGGCTGGTTGATACTCTCTGGCATTGCTGACGAGATGAGAGAGGAGGTCGTGCAAGCATTTTCGGTGGGGATGGAACCATTCTGGCGCATGAGCCGCATGGGGTGGAATGCGCTGCTCATGCGCACAGCGTGAGGGTCGCTGCGGAAAGCCCTCTGCGCACGCATATTCTGGGACGAGCGTCGGTAAAGTGCTCTTACAAAAAAACATAGGGAAACCCCTTGGGACTTCCCTATGTTTTGAGAGACAAGAGCTGTAATGGTCAGAATTGTAAGAAACTGAAGTACTTAGTCCTCTTCGCTGTGCTGCTTCCCCATCCCTTTGAGGCCGATGAGGGTAGTGCTGCCGCTTGACCAGTACTCCAGATGTCCTTCCTGAACCATCTTATTTACGAGGTTTTTGACTTCTCTGTTCTTCATGTCTGGAAGCATTGCGTAAAAGTCCTTCAAATAGAACTTGGTTTTGCTCTTGGACTTGGACTTCAATGCGTCCAGTATGGCCTGTCTTGCTTCGTCTTCGGTCATGGATCAAGCTCCTTCTGACCTCTTGGTTAGAATTTGAATTGGGTTGACTGCCGCCACGTAGTATACGCAAAACGGTAATCGTCAATCAAATGGTGCGTGAAAGGTATTTGGGTTTTTTCGAAGAATCGTTCCCAACCGATCCTCTCAGCCCAGTCGCCCAGCCGCTCATATTTCTTGGCGTCTTTGGCATAAACTTCGAGTATGTTTTTGACGGCCTTCACGGTTGAGGGCCACCTGGGGGGCTCGTTGGGTATGAACGGGATGACGACCTTCGAAAACTTCGGTTTACTCACTCTGTTTGACAGTTTCCCGCCAACCAGGATGGCCACGCCGCTGCCCACGTCGTCAGCCAATGGCATTGCCGCGCACATGGTGTAGCAGTTCCCGCAGAACATACAGCGATCCGCGTTGACTTCCAGAGTCTTCAATCCCGAAGCCGTTTTTGCCGGCTTGATCGCTCCGGTTGGGCACGCTGCGATGGCCAGGGGCAGTTCGCACAGCTTGTCAATCCACTCATGGTCGATCATAGGGGGCTTTCTGTGGATGCCTAAGATGGCGATATCCGAGCAATGGACTGCGCCGCACATGTTGAGGCAGCACGCCAAAGATACACGCACCGGCGCGGGCAGCGTCATACTGCCAAAATAGTCATAGATGCCATCCATCACTGCCTTCACCACGCCTGATGCGTCGATGGCCGGCGTGTGACAATGGGCCCAGCCTTGGGTATGGACGATGTTGGTGACGCCCGCCCCGGTACCGCCGATCGGGAACTTGTTGGAACCTTTCGGGAACTTGCGGCTCTTGAGGTCATCGATAAGCGGCTGAAGTTTTTCCTTGCTGTCAACCATGAATTCGATGTTGTTTCTCGTGGTGAACCGCAGATATCCATCGCAGTGCTTGTCCGCGATGTCGCAGATCTCCTTGATGTGCTCGACGCTCATGAGACGGCAACCGCCTACTCGCACGGTGTACACCTCGTCGCCTGTCTCGGAAACGTGTTTGAGCACGCCGGGTTGTAATATTTCGTGGTATAGCCATTTACCATAATTTCTCTCGATGACGGGAGAGAAGAATTCTTTGTAATAGCGCGGGCCTAAATCGGTCAGCCTATCTTTTAGCGGATCACTTGGATCATAAGGCATTGGTTCTCTCCTCCTACTACCTCTGGTGTTTCTTGCGGTATTCTTCTATATCCCGTGTCCAGCCGCCCTCGACCTCTTCCTCTTTCCAGAAGATGTAGGGGTTCGATCTGGGCTCATCTACCATCCTGGGATCCGGATCGAGTTCGACGATGCGCAGAAATTCCTGCCAGCTCTTCCGCTGGATCAACTCGCCGAGACGCTCACGGTTCTTGCCTTCCTCCATCCACCAATCCCAGACCTTCTCGATGAGTTCTTTGAGCTCGTCGATGGGGCTTCCATCTTCATAAATGGAACTGTCAGAGTTGACATCTGAGCGCCTTCGAGGATCGGGGCCTTTGACCCAAACAATATGGAAGCGCCGGTGTCTTGCCCGATCCGCAACGCCTGGGGCATGACGTTGAGGCAGTGCATGCATCTGGTGCATTCACGATTGTTGATTTCCAGCTTGTCGCCGTCCCATCGCATACACTGCGTGGGGCAGAGATCGATGACTTCTTTGACGATGTCGAATTTGCCCCAATCGCGACCCGCGTGGGCGCCAGCGTTCGGTGGGATCTCGCCGCCCACATACGCCTTCACGGCCTTCTGGTCGATACGGATGTCGTCACGCCAGGTACCGATTACGGACATGTCGGCTCGAGCGATCGACGCGACGCAACCATTGGGGCATCCGTCAAATTTGAATTTGAATTTGTAGGGGAATGCCGGTCTGTGGAGCTCGTCCTGATACTCCATGGTCATCTGATAGCATACTTCCTGGGTGTCGTAGCATGCGAATTGGCACCGCGCCCTCCCGAGGCAACACTCAGGGGTGCGTAGATTGGAACCAGAACCGCCGAGGTCTTGATTCAGCTCGTGGGTCATGTCGTAAAAGAGGGGCTCGAGGTGATCTGTCGTCGTCCCCAGGAAAATGATGTCGCCGGTGGAACCGTGCATGTTGGTGAGCCCGCTTCCATGCCTTTCCCACAGCGCCATAAGTTCTCGGAGAAACTTGGTGGTGTAAAACTTGCTGGCCGGTTGGTTGACGCGTATTGTGTGGAAATGCGCTACTCCCGGAAACATTTGCGGTTGATCGCAGTAACGGCCGATGATGCCGCCGCCATAACCAAACACGCCCACGATGCCGCCGTGCTTCCAATGAGTGACTCTGTCCTCGTACGACAGTTCCATCACTCCCAGAAGATCATCGGGCGCTTCTTTTAAGATGTGTTTCCCCTTTTCCGCCTGCTGCTTGATATCGGACACAAAACTCGGCCACGGGCCGTTCTCCAACTCATCAAGCATGGGGGTGTTGTGCTTGCCCATTAAAGATTCCTCCTCTCGACTTAGGGTTTTTTGTCACAGGTTTGATCACGCTTTCGTCATCGACTAGCGCCGTACAAATGCGCACGCCCGTTGCAAGCCCCATCCCCGTTGACTTGCCCGGCTTTTTT
>VSSL01000695.1_pt1 | contig 10275 bp, 8 predicted proteins | sample 4557531 | NCBI WGS metagenome assembly VSSL01 (sample SAMN10986726, study PRJNA523729) | hot springs metagenome | isolation source: hot springs | place: India:Timba, Gujarat | collected 2018-05-31 | reverse complement strand
TCGTAGACCCTCACAACGAAATGCTGCATGTGCTGGCGGAACTGGGCGCGGTGTTGCTGTTGTTTGAAATCGGTCTGGAATCGGATATTACCGAGCTGTTTCGCGTCGGCTGGCGTTCGTTATGGGTAGCAATTATCGGCGTCGTCACGCCCGCGCTGCTGGGGTTCGGGGTAAGCGTAATGTTGGGGCAACCTACCATGACCGCCGCCTTCATTGGAGCCACCCTGACAGCAACCAGCGTGGGGATCACCGCGCGAGTCATGAAGGATTTGAACATCCTGCGCTGGGGCGAGTCGCAAATCGTGCTGGGTGCGGCGGTAGCGGACGACGTCATCGGCCTTCTGATTCTGGCGGTGTTCAGCGGTCTGGCGCAGGGCGAAACGATGTCTGCATGGCACGTCGGCAAAGTGCTGCTTCTGGCGCTGGTGTTTCTGGCAGGAGCGTTGACCGCCGGGCTAAAGGCGTCGCATATCCTCCTGAGGATAGCGGAGCAGATGCGGGCACGTGCTGCGCTGGTCACCGCCGCTCTGGTGTTCTGCTTCTTGCTGGCAGCAATTGCACAGCTGGTCGGGCTCGCGCCCATCGTGGGAGCCTTCTCGGCAGGGTTGGTGCTTGCCCGTACTGAGCATCGCATCCGCATCACCGAACGCTCCAGTGCGATAGCCGACATGCTGGTTCCCCTCTTCTTCGTGATGATGGGAGCTCAGATGAACCTGCGGGCAATTGACGTTACCACTCCTGCAGGCTTGTCCATCGTCGGTCTGGCGATCTTGTTGATTGCGGTAGCGATTGTGGGCAAACTCGCTTCTGGTCTGGCTTTATGGCGCACGCGGATGCGCCCGTGGCTGGTGGGCGTGGGCATGGTGCCTCGTGGAGAGGTAGGTCTTATCTTCGCCACCATCGGGCTACAGCAAAAGGTTTTCGACATCACCGTATACACCGCCGTGTTGATACTGGTGATGGTAACCACGCTGGTGACGCCACCGTGGTTGCGTGTTCTGGCGCGTCGGTACGGAGCGCACGTACGCCACACAGAATGAGAAATCGCCCTGCAAAACATGGAAAGTACCTGTGGGAAATAGTTGACTTCGCATTGCCAAAAGGTATATGATAGTGTCGTATATTCACTGTCCTCCGTGAGCCGTTGTCCAGAGCCGCAGCTCAGGATGGCAGAAGGCGGCGAAAATAGCACGAGGTGAAAGGCAGGCGGTACGTTGTGCTGGCACCAAAGCAGCAGCAGACTATTGAAGTACGTATCAATCAAAGGGTTATTCAGGCAGCCCGTCTGTTACATTGCAATACCCTGGAGCTGGAAAGCGCTATCGAAGAAGAGCTGGTGGAGAACCCTGCGCTCGAACGGATAGAAACCGTATCCGACGACTCCGAGTATCGTCATGCGCCGCTGAGAAGCAAGCACTTTGAACGTATTTACGACGCCGATATCGACGATGCGCCTGATATCGACATCGACCCCATCAGCAATGCACCTGACGGCGGCATTACCCTGCGCGAATACCTCAGTCGAGAGCTGCACGCCCAGCTGTCTGAGCGCCAGTACGCCATCGCCGAGTATATTCTGGATAACCTTGACGAGCACGGACTGCTTTCCAATTTCAGCTTAGACCGCGCGTCGCTGGAGACAGGCGCTTCTCCGCAGGAGATAGAGGAGGTTCTGCAAGCGGTACAATCCCTCGACCCACCCGGTATTGGAGCGCGCTCTATTCAGGAATGTATGCTCCTGCAACTGCGCTACCTGCGCGAGCAGGGACAGGGAAACCTTCTGGCAGAACGGATTATAGAGAAATACTTCGGACGACTGCTCAAACCGCCTGTGCGCCGCATCGCGCGCGAACTCAAAGCGCATGTGGAGGAAGTAGAAGACGCTCTGAAATACATCCGGGAAGCTCTGCATCCCTACCCTGCTTATCGTTTCCGTACGCCCTGGGAGGTGTCGTCCTCCTCCTACCGCGATATGATTAAACCCGACGTGATTATCCGGCGTAACCCGGAGGGCTTCGAAGTAGAAATCGTTCGCCCCCGCTGGATTCTGATTGTCAGCCCCCAGTGGCGCGAGCAATACGAGAGGGTCAAGAAGAACCGTTCCGAATACCCGGAAGAAACGGCAAAACAGATAGAGGAGTACGTAGAGCGCGCCGACCAATTCCTCAAAACTCTGGAGATACGCTACCGCACCCTGCAACGCATTACACACGCCATCATCGACCAGCAAATAGGGTTCCTTGAAACCGGCTCCTACACTTTCCTGAAACCACTCACGCGAACCGAGATAGCCGCTCAACTGGGTGTGCACGAGTCCACCGTCAGCCGGGCGATAGCCAACAAGTGGGTGCAGATTCCTACCGGCGACCTGCTCCCCTTCTCTGACTTCTTCACACCTACTCTCAGCATCCAGCAAGCAATACAGGAAGTGATACACTCCGAGGACCCGGACCACCCCTATAGCGATGAAGAAATTGCCAGAATTCTTTATGAGCGATGGGGCATCAAAACATCCCGCAGAACCATCGTCAAGCACCGCACCCGCCTGCATATTCCGTCATCAAAGAAGCGAAGGAAGCTGCGATGACCGCTGAGGAACTCGCGGGAACGATTGTGCTGTATAGTCTTACTCACCTGCACCGTATCGACACCTCTGACCCGCGCCAGCGTCGGCAAGCATGGGACGAACTGCATCTGGTGACCGCCCTGCAGGGCATCGTCAACCGTTATCAGCCTCGGCTCTACGTGGTTTTTGTGGGAGACGATGGGCAAGGCAGCACCGACCTGCACTGGCTGGAATATCTGCGCAAACCGGGTGAATGGCTCCACCGCACAAAAATAGAAAAGGTTGCCGATGTGCTGGAGCTGGTACAGCGATTTCGTCGCTCGCTCAATGGAGTGGCAGTCTGGGATGAGCGCGTTCCCGCTACCGCGCTGGTTGCATCAACCGCCGCCGGAGTAGACAACTTGCTACCGGTGCGTTACGACGCCGACCCCGATTCTCTCTACAGCCGTCTGACGCAAGGGAAAGGCGCGCTGCCCGTGCGCCTTGCACTGTTGAAAACGGATGGTAGCCCGCTTTTCACTGGCAAAGGCAGTTTGGGGGCTCTCGCCCTGCCCAGCACCGGCAGCGCAAAGTGTGACGCTCTGATGTGGGCAATGGGCACTTACCTGCGTAAAGGCAAATGCGCGCCCGGGGTGCTCGGCTACTATAGCGACGCCAGCTGGCTGACGGGCAGAGTGCGATTGCCCATTGAGCGCACCATGCTATGCAACCACGACTACTTCATCGCCCGCAAAGGCTTCTTCTTTGACCTGTCGCCCTGGGAGGATGTGAAGCCGATAGATGACCCCGAACAACCTCTGGGTGCAGATAACCGCACGCTGAAGGCGATACTGATGGCATCCTACGACCTCACCGGCGGTGGCATGACCCATATCGGCGGCTTCGTGCCGTGGGATTTCAAATATTCCGACGCAGTGGGCGAACCTCATGGGGCGGTGGAATCGGAATGGCGGTTTGTGGAAATCGCTTCGTGCTTCAATGCTTATCTGGACGCCGACGCCCCCGCTATCGGCGCGATGGCAAACGCCTCGTTTTTCATGCACTATCCGCTGGAAAAACGCTATACCCAGCCACATCCCACTCTGGATGACCTGCAACGCGAAGGGCTTGTCCTTTCGAACGGGATGGTTGCCCCCTATAGTTTTGTCGCGTTCTACGTGGGCGATTACGACTCCAGCGCGTGGTTCTATCGCATGATTCCTCGCCTGTGGAACGACCCGGCGCGAGGCAAAGTGCCGCTGGCATGGGCTTTCAATCCCAACCTGGCGCATCGTTTTCCGGTGGGGATGCACTTCGTGCGGCGCAACGTTTCCCCTCTTGACTACTTCATCGCTGGCGACACAGGGGCAGGGTATCTGAACCCCGGATATTTGAGCCGTCCCCGTCCCCATAGCGGCTTGCCGGATGGCTGGAAAGCATGGGAAACGCACTGTCAGCGGGAATACAGCCGGTGGGATATTCGCATCACCGGGTTTATCATCGACGGCAATGCACGTGGACTGGACGAGCGTGGACTGGATGCCTACTCTCGTTTTTCCCCGGGAGGCATTGCCGCGCAGAAGATACCGGAGCAGGGACTGCACAACGGAATGCCCTACCTGCGAATGCGTGACGACCTGCCCGGCGTTGGCGGGTTACAAATGCCGCACGCTTTGAACGTCGTGGGCAGCCGTCTCACCGGTGAGAAGCCCCAGTTCTTGCTGTTTCGCACCATTCTATGGTCGCCCTCTCACCATCTGGAGCTGAAACGCGCCATCGAGGAGAACTACCCGGGTACGAAAGTGGTACATACCGGCACGTTGTTTGCCCTGCTTAAACAGTATCTGTCTCAAAGGCGATGAGGAACAGGCGCGGTTGTGTTCAAGCATAAAAGCGTCTACCGGCTCAGGCGGATGTTGTCCAGATAGATTTGCCCAGACGGCTGTTCGGCGTACCACATGAGCTCGGTAACCGCCGAGAGGTCTATCTTTCCCTCCATAGAGGAGATGTTGTACTTCAGCGTGTTCGGTCCGGGCTCTATCCGCTTGCTCCATACCCAGTAGCGCCTGTTGTGGGCGTCGGTAAGGCGCAGATTGACCGATAGGGACGAACCTTTTCGATAGACATCCACCCTCAGCGTTTGCCACCCGCGCCAGTTCATTGGGAAACCACCGGTATCGATAATGACGGTTTCGCTTCCGGGAGAGAACGCAAGGCGCAGGGAGTGTTTCCCATGTGTAGCGTGTTCGGCGACAATGGTGCACGGAGCGGTACCGCTTACCATTGGAAGCATCGTTCTGCGTTCAAACGAGAAGAGGAGGCGTTCGGAAAGCGCGAGGTTTGCCGACTGTCGCCCGCCGCAACACGCGGAAAGAATGACTATGGCAACGGTAGCGGATGCTACGCCCCAACGGTGCCAGCGTATAGGTTCCGAAAAGAACATCGCTATCGTGCAACGGTCTCTCGGGCTACACCTGTTCGGGATCAATGCCCAATTCACGCAGCTTTTCCGCCAGACGTTCCGCGCGCCGCCGCTGCTCTTCCGCTTCATGTTGTGCCTGCTGCATCATCCTTGCTATCTCCAGGAAGCTAGCCATTTGCCTCCCGTCAGGCAACAGGATTCCCAAGTCTGTACCCAACCCTTTGCCGAAGCGGATGCCCAGACGAGGACTTACCCATCCGTCCATCTGAGCCACGGGCACGAAACGGTCTCCTTCCCGTCGCCAGCCATCCCACTCGCCGTTATCGGGATAGTAGATATAGTACTCTTCCACACCGTAGCGCTCGTAGAACCGCTTCTTTTCTTCCATTTGGGAGAAGCGGTTATCCGGAGACCATATCTCGAAGACGACTTGCGGCGGAATATTCTCTTCCTCCCACTGCCTATACGACCCCCGATGTCCTTTGGGACGCCCGAAGACAACCATAGTATCGGGCGCCTGACGGATGTCCGGTCTTCCTTCCACCGGATACCACAAAAGGTCACCTGCCACGAATACGCGCGGTTCCTCAGCAAAAAGAATGTCCAGATTCCCCTTCAGAGTCACTATACATTCATAATGGGTCGTATTGTCTGCCAGTGGTCGCCCATCCGAGTCGGGGTAGCTAACGTGGTGTCTCATTGCTGGCGATATCGCCACCTCTCGCACCCCCTTTCCCAGTTCTGGCATACATTATAACAGAAGAACCAGCGATGCAATACATCACTGCCCCCTCGGCGCGTTAAGCGCTTCCTGCAGCAGGCGCGCGCTCTCCACATGCCATATCGGCTGTATCTCGAACTCAGTCACGTTCAGAGGGGTTTCGATTTGCACCCTTGCCACGTAGCGGTCTCCAACGGCAATCACCATCGTACGCCCTACGTTTCTGGCGGAAAACTTCCACAGCCTGCGTCGCCCTTCGTCCGTCAGGCGCACCTTGACGATGCCATAGTCGCCCGTGAGAGGCGGTGGTGCGGGAGCGGTGCGCAGCTCCGCGCCGGGTTCAAACTGTGCCTCGGTAAGCACAATAGGCGCGCGCTCGAGCAATTGCTCCACCATAATCGCCCTGGCGCCCGGGCGGATAGCGGGTTCCTCGCCCGCGGAGAAGGACTTCGCCTGCACGTCCTGCTGGCGATACACATACACCGTCTTATTCGCTACAATCGCCGTCAGGTCGTTGGGCAAAGCGATAAACATCACCCGCGAACGCTGGAGAGGTGTTTCATCGATGCGACGCAACTGCCACTGTGTGAACAGGTAACTGCCGATGAACCACAGGGCTATCAGCAGAACGACCGGTATGACAAAACGCAGCGATGGTAAAGCACGAAACATCCTTCTGGTTCCTTTCTTCCGTTTGTCATGGGCAGGGTTCTGAAAAATGGATTGTTGCGACGGTCAGGAAATACCTTATGTGAGCCTCACCGGCACACCCCGTTCGTGCAGGTAGTTCTTCAGCTCCGCAATCGTGTAATGCCCATCGTGTACCATGCTGGCGATGAGAGCAGCGTCCGCCATGCCCTCGGTCAGCGCGTCGTACAGGTGCTCAGGCTTACCCGCACCGCCAGAGGCGATGACGGGGATGTGCACCGCTTGCGCTACCGCCCTCGTCAGTTCGATATCGTAACCGATTTGCGTGCCGTCGCGGTCCATACTGGTTAAAAGGATTTCACCCGCTCCCAGTTCCTCTACCCGCTGTGCCCACTCGATGGCATCCAGCCCGGTGGGTTTGCGCCCGCCATGCGTGTACACTTCCCAGTACGGTGTGCCGTCTGATTTGGTTCCCGCACGTCGCGGGTCTATCGCGACGACCACACACTGGCTGCCGAACCGCTCCGATGCCTCGCGGATAAGGTCCGGGTTTTGAACCGCAGCAGTGTTGATGCTGATTTTGTCCGCGCCTGCCTTGAGGATACGCCGAAAATCTTCTACGGTACGGATGCCTCCTCCTACCGTGAAGGGGATAAACACCTGTTCCGCCACGCGCGCCGCCATTTCCGCCACGATGTCGCGCTGTTCATGGCTGGCAGTGATGTCCAGAAATACCAGCTCATCCGCGCCCTGTGCGTCATACAATGCGCCCAGCTCCACCGGGTCGCCTGCATCGCGCAGGTTCACGAAGTTGACACCCTTCACCACCCTGCCGTCTTTGACATCCAGGCAGGGAATAATGCGTTTCACCAGCATCATTGACTCCTCACGATAATCGCACCTCTATTTTACCGCTTTTCGGAGAGGATGTCATACTCAAATGCGGTATAACGATGCTGGACGATTTGGCAGAGGACTAAGCGCGGGGACTGACCCCCGATTTGGAGGTCAGTCCTGCGAAGGGGCAACATCGCTGAAGAACGGCAGGTAGTTGCGCCACACTTCGTTCTTGGTGCCCTCGATATACTTGCTGAGGCTGATGTAAGGCACGTAGCGCGGTCGGCGCGGCTGCCTCAGGAGGGTCATCCCCGTCTGGTGCAACGGCTTATCGCCCTTCTTCAGGTTGCACTTGCGGCAGCAGGTGACCAGGTTCTCCCAGTCGTCGCTACCGCCCAGACGACGCGGTATCACATGGTCTACCGTCAGGTCCTTTCCGCGGTAGCCACAGTACTGACAGGTATAGTCGTCGCGGGCGAAGATGGTGCGCCGGGTGAGCTTGAGCTCCGGTAGAGGACGCTTGACATGGTAGCGCAGCTTCACCACCGACGGCACCTGAATCACCCTGTCTACCGTGCGCAGGCGAACGCCATCGGCGTGTAGTACCTCTGCCTTGCCCAGCAGCACGAGCACCAGCGCGCGCCGCACGTTACACACGTTCAACGGCTCGTAGTCGTTATTCAATACCAGAACCTGTCTGTCCGTCTCCCACATCATTGTTTCCTTCTTGCCACAGGTAACGAAAAAACCCGCTGCGGACACGGCAGCGGGTTTGTCCGATTAGATATATCGGATACGCATCACGTGTCCGAAGCGATGATGACGCCAGTGCCTGTCCTGTTGCACCGGAATCCCCCAGCTCCGCCATTGCATGGCGGTAAACCAGTGATGAATATGATGTCGCCGAAGTTGTATCACTTTACCTCACCCGAATAATGCAATTGTATTATAGCCACAAACTGGCGTTCCTGTCAAGGGATACTTGACGAGGCAGGATTTCTCTGATACCATGTAACAGGGAATGTACGAATCGCTGCGGGACAGGCATGGCGGTTCGTCGCGAATCTTGAACCAAGAAGGAGGAGAGTCATGGCGGTTAAAGTCGGAATTAACGGTTTCGGGCGCATCGGACGACTGGTTCTGCGCGCCATTCTGGCGAAGTACCCGAACGACATCGAAGTGGTTGCCATCAACGACATTGTGGACGCCCACACCAACGCCCACCTGCTGAAATATGACACCAACTACGGAACACTCCCCAACGAGGTGAAGGCGGACGACGAGAACATTTACGTTGATGGCAAGGCTATCCGCAGCTTCGCAATCAAGGACCCCGCTACCATCCCCTGGGGTGACCTGGGCGCTCAGATTGTGGTGGAAAGCACCGGGTTGTTCACCGATGCAGAGAAAGCCAAGGCGCACCTGCGCGACACAGTGAAGAAGGTCATCATCACCGCGCCTGCGAAGAACGAGGATGTCACCATCGTTCTCGGAGTCAATCAGGAGATGTACGACCCTGCCAAACACCACATCATCTCGAACGCTTCCTGCACCACCAACTGTCTCGCGCCGGTGATGCGCGTGCTGCAGGATAGCTTCGGCGTGGAGAAAGGCTTCATGACCACCGTGCACGCCTACACCAACGACCAGCGTGTAGCGGACCAGGCGCACAAGGACCTGCGCCGTGCTCGCGCCGCGGCGATGAACATCATCCCCACCTCTACCGGCGCGGCGAAAGCCATCCACCTGGTCGTTCCCGAGCTGAAGGGGTAACGATGCACGGTATCGCCCTGCGTGTGCCTGTTGCAACGGTGTCGGTGGTAGACCTGGCGGTACAGCTGAGCAAGGAGGCGACCGAGACCGAGATTAACGACGCCCTGCGCGCGGCGGCAAACGGCCCGATGAAGGGCATCCTGAAGGTATGCGATGAGCCGCTGGTATCGGGCGACTTCAAGGGCGATGAGCACTCGTCCATCGTAGACGCCCTGTCCACCATGGTGCTGGGCGGTAACATGGCGAAGGTGCTTGCCTGGTACGACAACGAGTGGGCGTACTCGGTGCGCGTCGCCGACCTGATTGACTACATGGTGCAGAAGGGGCTGTAACCACCCACGAAGGGCGGGGCAAACCCGCCCTTTTTGATGTCAAGCACGGGAGGTGCAACGATGAACAAGAAGACGATTGAAGATATCGATGTGAAGGGCAAGCGCGTGCTGGTGCGCGTCGACTTCAACGTGCCGCAGGATGAAACGGGAAAAATCACCGACGACCGGCGCATTCGTGCCGCGCTACCCACCATTCAGTATCTGGTCAATCAAGGCGCAAAGACCATCCTTGTCTCGCACCTCGGGCGCCCCAAAGGCAAGCCCGAAGACAAGGAGAAATTCACCCTGAAGCCTGTTGCCGAGCGGTTGAGTGAGCTGTTGGGGAAACCCGTGCCTCTGGCTCCCGATTGCGTGGGACCGGAAGTGGAGAAGATGGTGCAGGCGATGAAGGATGGCGAGGTTCTGTTGCTGGAGAACGTGCGCTTCCATCCTGAAGAGGAGAAGAACGACCCCGAGTTCGCCAAACAGCTCGCTTCGCTGGCGGAAGTGTACGTGAACGACGCCTTCGGCACCGCACACCGCGCCCACGCCTCTACCGAGGGCGTGACCAAATACCTGCCGGGCGTCGCGGGTTACCTCATGCAGAAGGAGATTGAGTACCTCGGCGGTGCGCTGGCGAACCCGAAGCGACCGTTTATCGCGGTGCTGGGCGGCGCGAAGGTGAAAGATAAAATCCCCGTCATCGAGAACCTCGTGAGCAAGGTAGACCGCCTCATCATCGGCGGCGGTATGGCGTACACCTTCCTGAAGGCGCAGGGCAAGGAGATAGGACAGTCGCTGCTGGACGCCGACTCGCTGGACTTCTGCCGGGAGATGCTGGCGAAGGCAGGCGATAAAATCCTGTTGCCCGTAGACGTGGTGGTCGCCGACGGCAACCCGTTTGAGAAGGGACCGGATGCTGTACAGACTAAGGTCGTGTCCGTAGATGCCATTCCCGCCGACTGGCAGGGTGTGGACATCGGTCCTGAGACGCAGAAGCTGTTTGCCGAGGCGGTGA
>VSSL01000694.1_pt1 | contig 10284 bp, 10 predicted proteins | sample 4557531 | NCBI WGS metagenome assembly VSSL01 (sample SAMN10986726, study PRJNA523729) | hot springs metagenome | isolation source: hot springs | place: India:Timba, Gujarat | collected 2018-05-31 | reverse complement strand
GGGGTACCAGCCACATATGTGGGGCATCCACTTCTGGAAGAGATCCCCATGGAAAACTCCAGGCAACAGGCCATGACAGACCTGGGACTGAATCCCCAATGTACAATTTTGGGGCTTCTGCCCGGGAGTCGTTCCAAGGAAGTGGAACGGATCTTACCGGTCATGTTGGAAGCGGCCAGGATTCTCACGGGCAAGCTCCACGGGCTTATACCCGTGGTGGCCCTTTCTCCTGCTCTGGAACTAGAACCCATTCGCATGAGAGCCCAAAACATATGCCCTGGAGTCAGGGTGATCCAGGGGAAGGCTCATGATGTCTTGCGTGTATCAACAGTGGCGGCTGTGGCTTCGGGAACTGCAACCCTGGAAGCCGCCTTGCTGGGCACCCCCATGGTGGTGGTTTACAAGGCCTCCTGGGTGAGCTACTTGCTGGCCAGAGCCATGGTAAAGGTGAAACATGTTTCCCTGGTGAACATATTGGCAGGCCACAAGGTGGTGCCAGAGCTGATCCAAAAGGATTTCACAACCCAAAGGTTGGCTGATGAGATATCAGATCTTCTAGAGGACCCCTGCCGGCGCACAAAAATGCAGGAAGCCATGGCCAGGTTGGCCCAGGATCTAGGCACCCAGAGAGCCAGTATCAATGTGGCCCGTATGGCCTCAGAGATGCTGGGCAGAGAACCGAGGCTTTGCTCATCCTTGGGCAGTGAAGGAGAGAAGCAGTGAAGATCTATATCAGGCTCTTGGGTTTCGTGCGTCCTTACATCAGGAGGCTTGTTGGGGCCGTGGCCTGCATGGGCATCTACTCGGCCTTCTCAGGCGCCCTGGCATGGCTGGTCAAGCCGGTAGTGGATCGCATATTTGTGGAGCAAGACGCCACAATGCTGGCTTTGCTACCCCTGGCTGTGATGGGAGTGAGTCTAGGCAAGGGGCTTGCCGATTACGGTCAGGCATATCTCATGGCCTGGGTGGGTCAGCGGGTCATCGCAGATGTGAGGGAAAAAGTATACGGCCACCTGCAGGATCTCTCCCTTTCTTTTTTTCACAGAAATCCGACGGGACAGCTCATTTCAAGGATCACCAACGACGTAAATCTGCTCCACGGCACGGTGACCGATGCTGTGACAGGTTTCTTGAAAGATATTCTTACCATCTGCGCCTTGGTTGGGGTCATCTTCCACAATGACTGGCTCCTGGCCACGGTGTCTCTCATAGTTTTTCCTGCTGCGGTGGCCCCTCTTGCCAAGATGGGCAAACGCATCAGGGGTTTCAGCAGAAGATCCCAAGTACAGATGGGCTCTCTCACCACCATTTTACATGAGGTGCTCTCGGGTCAGCCTGTGGTGAAGGCTTTTTGCCAGGAGGCAAGAGAAAAAGAGAGATTTTGCAAGGAGAACAAGGCGCTTTTTCGCACCCTCATGAAGCGTTACAGGATTAGAGCACTTTCTTCCCCACTGATGGAAACACTGGGTGGAATCGGGGCTGCTGCGGCCATATATGTGGGCGGCTACAGAGTGCTCAATGGAGAGATGACTACAGGGGCTTTTTTCTCTTTCATTGCTGCTCTGGGGATGCTCTACGAGCCCATAAAGAGACTTAACAAGTTGAACCTCTTGGTTCAAGAAGGCATGGCTGCGGCAGAGCGCATTTTCCAGGTCTTGGACGAAGAACCTGAGGTAAAGGAAATGCCAGGGGCCAGGATCTTGGCTCCCATAACTCAGGCCGTGGAACTCAGGGATGTGAGTTTCGGTTATGGCCAAGAAAGGGTGCTCTCCCATGTGAATCTTCGCATATCCAAGGGTGAAGTTGTGGCCCTGGTGGGAGAAAGCGGTGGAGGCAAGACTACTTTGGCCCATTTGATTCCCCGTTTTTTTGATCCCACCGAAGGAGTGGTCATGATAGACGGCCATGATGTACGGGAGGTCACTCTGAGCTCCCTCAGGGGGCAAATAGCACTGGTCACTCAGCACACGGTGCTCTTCAACGACACTGTACTGAACAACATTGCCTATGGTCGACCAGGCGCATCCCTGGAGGAGATCCGGGCTGCAGCCATGGCGGCCAATGCCCATGGCTTCATAGAAATGCTCCCCGAGGGATATAATACGATCATCGGGGAAGCAGGCACAAAACTCTCAGGCGGTGAGCGCCAGAGGTTATGCATAGCAAGAGCCCTCGTAAAGGACGCCCCCATATTGATTCTGGATGAGGCCACATCCTCCCTGGATGCAGAGTCTGAAGAAGAGGTGCAAAAGGCCCTGGAGGTCTTGATGAAAGGCCGTACGGTGCTGGTCATAGCCCATCGCCTCTCCACGGTTCGCAATGCCCAGCGCATAGTGGTGATAAAGAGGGGAACCATAGTGGAGGAAGGTGATCACCCAAGCCTCCTGAAACTCAACGGAGAGTATGCGCGTCTTTACAGACTTCAGGCCGAATCCATGGACAGCTACCAAGCAAGAGCCATTGGGCTTGAAGGAGGGCCCAGGTGAGTAAGCGTTTTGTGCGCTCAACCCTTGTACGAGGGCTTCCACCGCTTGTGTACTGGCTTCTTAGGGCATTGGAGAAGAGCATCCGCTGGGTGGAAATCAACCCCGAGCCGGCCAGGAGACTTTGGTTGGGGGGGCAGCGGGTCATTCTGGCTTTTTGGCACAACCGAATGTTGATGGCGCCTTTCTTCTACAGAGGAAGGGGGCTTAGGATCCTCATCAGTCAGCACACAGATGGAGAGATAATCCGCCGGGTCATGCTTCACTTTGGCTTCGGCAGTGTAAGGGGATCCAGCACCAGGGGTGGGGCACGGGCCTTCAGGGAATTGATCAGAAGTGCTCAGGAAGGCCAAGACATAGTCATAACCCCCGATGGGCCCAGGGGGCCTCGTTATAAGGTGCAAAAGGGAATCGTGGAGCTGGCCTGGAAAACGGGGCTTCCCATCATTGCAGTATCTTTCAGTACAAGGAGTCGTTTGGAGATACCCAGTTGGGACGGCCTTGTCTTGCCCATGCCTTTTACCCAGGGAATCTTCATTTGGGATCATCCTTTGTGGGTACCAGCCCAGGCCGACGCTTCCCAAAGAGAGCACATCCGAGAGGCCTTGGAACAAAGGATGAAACTCATAACCCAGAGAGCAGATGAATACTTCCTTTCACCAGCGGGTTGAAAGTGCCATGCAAGGCCCTGTGGCTTTGTACAACGCGGCACTCATGGTGGCCCTGGCACTGGGAAGCCCTTTGTGGGCGAGCCTCTTGGCCTTGAAACCTAGGATGCGCACAGGTTTCTTTGAGAAACTCATGGGCAAGGCTCCCCGTCTAAGAGGTCAGCAACACCCAGGCGTTTGGTTCCATGCAGTCTCGGTGGGAGAGGTAATGGCAAGCCTTCCCCTCCTAGAAGCCTTGAGCTCTGCCTGCAAGCAAAGGGGGGTATGGCTTTCCACAGTGACCTCCACGGGGCAGGCAGTGGCCAAGGCAAAGGCCCGAGGCATCAGAGACACCTTTTACCTGCCTTATGATCTGCCTTGGAGTGTTGAAAGGGCGATCCGCAGTTTGCGTCCTGGCCTTTTCATCACAGCTGAGACGGAGATATGGCCAAACCTCCTGGCTGGTATGAGACGCCACAAGATCCCCTCAGCCATGGTAAACGGCCGAATATCAGATCGCTCCTTCCCCCAATACAAGAGGTTCAGGTCCCTTTTCAAGACGGTGCTGGAATGTTTTGAGGTTTTCTGCATGCAGTCCCAGGAGTCAGCAGAAAGAATGGTTGCCATGGGTGCTGATCCAGCCAGGGTCCATGTGGTGGGCAACATGAAGTTCGATGTTTCCATTCCACCGCTGGAGCAATCCCATTGGAGAACCTTACTGAATATACCCAATGGGGCTCAGGTCTGGGTGGCAGGAAGCACACACCCTGGAGAGGAAGAAGTGATTCTAAGAGCCTTTCTAAAGCTGTCCCAAGCCAATCCCAATCTTTACCTGGTGATTGCTCCTAGAGCACCCGAAAGGTTCGATGAGGTGGAAACCCTTGTGGCCTGCATGGGTGTTGAAGTCCGCAGAAGGACCAGGCCAACACGCCCAGGGGCCAGGGTCATCCTGTTGGACAGTATTGGAGAGTTGGCTCAGGTATATGTTTTGGCTACGGTTGTTTTTGTGGGAGGCAGTTTGGTACCAAAAGGAGGCCACAACCCTCTGGAAGCTGCTTTGCATGGTAAGGCGGTGGTTTTTGGTCCTCACATGGAGAATTTCAGGGAAATAGCCTCTGTGCTGTTGAAAGCTGGCGGAGCCAGATCCGTGAATAATGAAGAAGAGCTGCTCCTTTTTGTGGGGGAACTCCTGAGAAATCCGGAACTGGTGGAGAGGATGGGGCATAGGGCACAATCAGTGCTTTTGGCCCACAGGGGAGCCACCCAAAGGACCATGGAGATCCTGGAACCCCTTTTGGAGAGAGACCCTTGGGCTTGAGGGCTGCTGTGGAATCCAGGGTGAGGTTCGCTCAGGAGCCCCGGGACGCATGGGGAGTGCCCCTTGGGTGTATCTCCTGGTTCTACAGAGGGGCGGTCCATCTCAGGAACAGATGGTATGACAAGGGAATCGGGGTAAGGAGGCTTCCGGCTCCTGTTGTCTCGGTGGGGAACCTGACCGCAGGCGGGACCGGCAAGACCCCCATGGTGATCCTGCTTTCAGACTTACTCAAACAAAAGGGCGCCAAGGTCACTGTTCTTTCCAGAGGTTATGGAAGGTCTAGAACCTCTTCCATCCTGCAGGTAAGCGAAGGCAACGGAAGCAAGGTATCTGTCAGAGCCGCAGGAGACGAGCCTTACATGATGGCCCAAAGACTAAAGGGAGTGTCAATTTGGGTCGGGGCTGACAGGTTTAGGGCAGGCATGGCGGCTTGGGAGACAAATCACTGCGATGTTTTCATCCTGGATGACGGATTTCAGCACAGGGCCTTGGCTCGTGATTTGGATCTTGTGGTGGCAAGGCTTCCGAGACCCTGGGGCAACAACAAACTAATACCAGCAGGCCCCCTTAGGGAACCTGTGAGTTCTCTTAAGAGGGCTCAACTGCTTGTATTTACAGGTGAGCCAGATGGGGGATCCCAGATCCAATACTCAGAGGCAACAAAGCCGATCCCATCCATTGGAGCATTTTTGAGGGCCAAGAATCTGAGGGTCATGGGGGGCCAGCAGACCTACCCTGTGGAGTTCCTGAGGGGCAAAAAGGCAGCCTTGGTCTGTGCCATAGGAGATCCCCATGGGCTTGGCAACATGGTCAGAGCCTTGGGGGCCGAGTTGGGCCCCTGCCTTTTTTTCCCAGACCATCACTGGTATACTCCCCACGATGCTTCATGTATAAAGAGCCTTGTTGGAGAGGTGGACCTCATAGTCACAACAGAGAAAGATATCTGGAAGATCAGGGAGACAGGCCTGGATGTGCCTCTGCTCATGGCTTTAGAGGTGGATCTGGAGGTGCAAGGCATGGGCAGCCTGGAGGCCTTATTGGAGAGGTTAATGGTTTGATGGTGAGACTTCATAGGTGTTGTTAAGTGGATATTCTGGTCATAAAGATGAGTTCCCTGGGGGATGTGATTCAGGCCTTGCCGGTGATCCCTGTGCTGAAAAAGCAATTTCCCGCAGCACGAATCCACTGGCTGGTGGAGGAGGCTGCAGAGCCGGTGCTTAGGTGTCATCCAGGAGTCGATACAATACTGGTTTCTAGAAGATCCTCCTGGCCCAGGCAGTTCAAGAAACCCGAGAACTGGCCTGTTACCATTTCCCAGATCAGAGCTTTGGTGGCACAGTTGAGAAGGCCTTACGATATAGCCATAGACCTCCAGGGGCTTCTCAAAAGCGGCATATGGATGGGGTTGGCCAAAGCCCGCAGAAAGGTTGGTTTGAGATGGACCAAGGAAAGGATAAGCAAGATTTTTCTGCATGAGACCCTTGGGGATGTAAACGGCCAAATGCATGCAGTGGAAAGATACCTCCAGCTGGCTGCCAGCCTGGGAGGCTGCCATGTCAAGGAACCAGAGTTCGGACTGCGGGCACCAAAAGAGGCCAAGGGTCGCATGATAGAGTTTTTGGCCTCCAGGGGTTGGGATCCACAGATCCCCTGGGCTGTGTTGGTACCCTCGGCGCGGTGGCAGAGCAAGAGATGGAGCCAAACAGCCTTTGCCAGAGTGGGGGATGGGTTGATTGAACGTTTGGGTTTCCAGGTGGCTCTGGTGGGGGTCCAGGAGGAGATCCCTTATCTGGAGAGTATAAGGGCAAACATGAAGAACCCAGCATTGAACCTGGGGGGCAGCACTGATATTCCCGGGCTTATGGCCATACTGGAAATGGCAAAGGTGGTTGTATCAACTGATTCGGGACCCATGCACATGGCCGCAGCCCTGGGAACGCCAGTTGTGGCCCTCTTTGGCCCCACTGCCCCATGGCGCACGGGTCCATATGGGGCCAACAACATTGTTGTGCGCAAAGAGATCTCCTGTAGTCCCTGTTTCAAGAGAGGATGTGTCACAAAGGCCTGTATGGAGGCCATAGACCCAGAGGAGGTCCTTGAGAAGGTGAACTTCTTGATGAAAAAGGACAGGGCCAACGGCTGGCCATTGAAGCCCGTGGAAGCAGTGGCAGGGGAGGCCTCCTCGTGAGGTGCCTGGTTACAGGAGTGGCCGGTTTCATAGGTTCTCACATGGCCCAGGCACTTCTTGAGCAGGGCCATGAGGTGGTGGGGGTGGATTGCTTTACCCGAGCCTATCAACTGGAGCTGAAACAAGCCAACATAGAGGAATTGAGGAAATACAAGGGCTTCCAGTTGATCCGGGGGGACTTGGCGGAGATGGACCTCCAGGGGGTTCTCGATGGGGTGGAGGTGGTTTATCACTTGGCTGCTCAGGCCGGCGTGCGATCCAGCTGGGGTAAAGAGTTTAACCATTATCTTCACCACAATGTCTTTTCAACCCAAAGACTTCTGGAAGCCTGCCGAGAAGTCAGGCTTCGCAGGCTGGTTTACGCATCTTCTTCCTCTGTGTACGGAGATCAATCCAGGTATCCCAGCTCTGAAAATGCCCTGCCTAGACCCCTTTCCCCTTATGGCGTGACCAAGCTGGCTGCGGAACACCTCTGTGTTCTGTACTGGAAAAACTATAGAGTCCCTTCGGTGAGTCTGAGATATTTTACGGTTTACGGCCCCAGGCAAAGGCCCGACATGGCTTTTCACCGGTTCCTCAAGGCCATATGGAGCAACAAAGCCCTTACTATCTATGGGGACGGAACACAAAGCCGTGATTTCACATATATCTCAGACATAGTGGATGCCAACCTAAAGGCGGCAGAGGTGGGTCAGCCAGGCAAGGTCTACAATATAGGAGGTGGAGCCAGGGCCACCCTCAAAGAAGTGCTGGCCATCCTCCAAGAGGTGACCGGGAGCACACCGGTGGTGTCCTGGAAAAAGCCTGAGCTGGGAGACGTGCGTCACACCATGGCGGACCTGAACCTGGCGAGAAAGGAGCTGGGTTACCAGCCCAAGGTGAGGTTGAGGGATGGGCTTGCCAAGCAATGGGCCTGGATGTGCCAATGGTTGGCAAGAGACTCTGGAGTCCCTGCACACATAAACATCTCTTGACTCCAATCATTGACCAGGGAGTTCGTGAGCTTGGGGCCCAGCCCTCGATCCACGGGCGTATTAAGAAATCTTTAGATTTCCACTCGCCAAGTGGACAGGAGAGAAAAGACCACAGTGCCTTTGAGCAAAGGGCAGTTGGTCTCAAGATATGGTTCATTGTGATGCTTGAGCCAGATCACTGACACCTGCAGGTTAACTGGGTAGCTCAGAGCCTCCCCGGATGATTCGCCCTAAGCCGTTCAAGACTTTTTGGGGAGGAAGACTTGGAAATGGATATGTTTCAAGGCATAGAAAATCTGACTTGGGATGTGCCTCAGGCTTCTTGCATCATTGGATCGTCTGGATGATGCAGGCTTTCTGGCCATGAGTTGCATAAAAGTTTGACTCAGGAGGACTACAATGGCCCTTGCTAAGGATCTCCTGGAAATCTTGGCCTGCCCCAAGTGTGTAAGGGAGCCTGGTTGCACGGGTGAGTTGGAATATCGTGAATCCGCCAACCAGCTTGTGTGCCACCATTGCAAGTTGGTATATCGCATCGATGAGGACATCCCAGTGATGCTCATCGATGAGGCCACGCCCCTGCAGGAGTGAGGTGAGGGGATGGCCGGGACAAACTCGGCCCCAGGAGCTTCTCGGACGGTAGTGATAGGGGTGAACTGGCTGGGCGACACCATCATGTCGCTGCCAGCTCTGTGTACACTCAGAAAATGGCTTTCCGAAGAAGACATACACGTTGTCTGCCCTTCCAGCCTCGTGGAGTTGGTCCGTATGGCGCAGGTAGCGGATCATGTCTGGGGCTGGCCTAAAGGTACAAGGAGACGCATAAGGCTCCTCAAGAGCCTCAGGGCTCAAAGGGCGATTCTGTTTCCCAACTCTTTTAGGTCCGCATGGATCGCCTTTTGGGCCGGTGTACCAAAGAGGTGGGGTTATGCAGGGCAATGGCGTGATCTTCTTTTGGATCCATCCGTACCGGCTTCCAGGCGTCCCAAAGCTGCACATCATTCGGAAATTTACCTGGAGCTCTTGAAGGCCATGGGATGGAAAGGGGAAAAGGCGGCTGTGCATCTCAGGATTCCTCCGGAGGCCCAACAGTGGGCCTTGGGGAGGATTGGCAAGAGTATGTCTGGCAGATGCTTGATAGGTATTTGTCCTGGAGCGGCCTACGGGCCTGCAAAAATATGGCCGCCCGAGAGGTTTGTGGCCGTTGCCCGAGGCTTGATGCGCTCCCACAGGGCCAAAGTCATACTCTTGGGGAACTCTTTAGAGAGGGATGTTGCAGCTGGCATGGCCCATGAACTAGGCCGAGATGCTCTTAACCTGGCAGGGCTTACGGACTTGCCCAAACTGGCTGCATTGATATCCCGGTGTGATCTTATACTTTGCAACGATTCCGGACCCATGCATCTGGCCGCAGTGCTTGGGGTGCCAGTGGTAGCGGTTTTTGGATCTACAGATCCATCAGCCACAGCCCCCATGGGTCCTCACCGCATAGCCAGTGTGGGGCTGCCATGCTCACCCTGTTTCCGAAGGCGTTGTCCCGAAGGGCATAACAGGTGTCTGCTGGACATTCGGGTGGAGGATGTGCTTGAGGCTGCACAGGAGCTTCTGGAATTCCGGGATGGGTGCCCATGAGACGTCCTGCCATATCGGCCACAGTCCTGACCTTCAACAACGGATCCACTCTGGAGATGTGTCTTAGAAGTATTGCCTGGGTGGACGAAATAGTGGTGGTGGATTCCTTCAGTACGGATCAGAGCCTGGAGGTGGCCTCCAGGTATACGAACAAGATCTTCCAGAGGCAGTGGCCTGGATTCATACAACAGCGGAATTTTGCCAAGCAGCAAACCACAGGAGAATGGATCTTGTGGGTGGATGCAGACGAGGTTGTTCCTCCAGAACTCCGCAAGGAGATGGAGCATGCAGTGTTGCATGCAGCCGAGACGGTACAGGGCTTTCTGGTACCCCGCTGTTCTTTTTATTTGGGCAGATGGATAAGACATGGGGCATGGTATCCTGATCTTTCGGTGAGGCTATTTAGGAGCGAGGGGAATTGGTGGGGAGGCCAAGAGCCTCACGCAGCCGTGGAGATAAAGGGTGGGTTGGGACGCCTCAAGAACGACATCCTCCATTATAACTACGAATCCTTCGGTCACCAGATTCGCACCATAGACAAGTATTCTCAGATGGCTGCCATGGAGCTCATGAAAAGTGGGCAAAGCTTCAGCCTCTACAAGATGCTCACACACCCTTTGGGCCGGTTCCTGAAGGAGTATCTCATAAAGCAGGGCTTCCGAGATGGAATGCCGGGCCTGATCATAGTTGTTTCCACCATGTTCTATGTCTTCGCCAAGTATGCCAAGCTTTGGGAACTAGAGCAAAGGCAGACAGGGGCCGAAAATGAAGGTGGCCCTGGTAATTGATCATCTGGATTCAACTCGGGGTGGAGGGGAAGGCTATGCCAGCTCTCTGGCCCAGGGACTCCTGCAACGGGGTCACCAGGTGCATGTATTGGCTCACAGTTTCCAAGGGCAATTAGAGGGAATCAAGACCCATAGCTTACCCATGTTACCATACCCACGAGGGGCAAAGGCCTTGTCTCTTTGCCTTTCTGCCCGGAGACGACTCAGCGCTGAAGACTTTGATGTGATTCAGGGTTTTGGAGCCACATGGGGGG
>VSSL01000693.1_pt1 | contig 10303 bp, 10 predicted proteins | sample 4557531 | NCBI WGS metagenome assembly VSSL01 (sample SAMN10986726, study PRJNA523729) | hot springs metagenome | isolation source: hot springs | place: India:Timba, Gujarat | collected 2018-05-31 | reverse complement strand
TGAGCCCCCCCACCAAAGCCCCTCCTATGCTGTCCATGCCCCCCACCAGAACAACGGGAATAGCCCTGAAGCCCACCATGGCCGTCAGATAGGTGAGGCTTCCGAAGTTGGAGATCATGATGCCAGCCACGGCAATGCAAACCCCACTAAGCCCCCAAACCACCAATAGAATGACCCGTGCGTTTATTCCATAAGCCATTGCCTTGGCCTGGCTCTCGGAAGTAGCCCGAATCGCCACGCCCCACCTGGTCTTGAAAAGAAAGAGAATCACCAGGCCGAATGCCAGAGCTGAAAGCAGCGAGGCCCAAAGCTGCTCGCTCAAAAAGATCATGTCTCCCAGCTCCAGGGTGATGTCAGGCAGGTCCAACACAAAAGAGTAAGAATGGGCCCCGAACACAAGCTGGACAGATGCCCTAAGCAGGCTGGCCAAGCCCAGGGTGACTATGGTCATGGAAATGGGGTTCCTGCCCAAGAGAGGCTGGATGGTCAATTTCTCCACCAAAGCCCCAAAAAGCCCTGCTGCCAGAAGCCCGACTGGAAATGCCACAACAAGGGGCAGACCAAGATCAAAAAAAAGGATAAAAAAAAGGAAAGCCCCGACCACGAGGAACTCCCCCACGGCAAAGTTGAAGGCTTCAGAGGCTCTGAAAACCACAACCACACCAAGCCCAAGCAAGGCGTAGACCATCCCCACCAGCAAGCCTGAGAAAACCACCTGCAAAACATCCATCATGGGATCACCCATTTCCCCTTTTATTCTCCTGGCTTAGCCCCTGAAGCCCCCCTAACGTATTACCACTTGATTTCGTTGACGTTTATCCAGTCGCCTATGGGAACTACTGCTCCTGTGGGCACTTCCTTGTCACCTATCTTTTTCATCTTCACCTGGGCCTTGAAGATCTGGACCATGGGAACCGTATGGAAGCGGTAATCGAACTTCTTGCCGTCAAAGAGGCCTTTGAAATCCCAGACCATCTCGTCCAGGGCTTTCTTGATGCCTTCCCTGGTTAGCTGCCCAGCCTTGTCAGCCCTGGAAAGCGCCTCCTGGATGATCAACGCGTAGGTTAAGCCTTCCATGTATAGAAACATGTCCTTGATCTTGCCCTCTTCGGCGTAATCATTGGGTCGGTATTTCTTTGCAAAATCGTGGGCCATTTTCACCATGGGGTTGGTCATGGGGGTTTGGGAGCGAGGAACTGCATCCACGAATGGTCTGGTGGCAACCCCCACATACCCATCATAGGATTCCTGACACACCAAGATGGGAAAACGGCCTGTGGTGTAATGGGTGCCCATGAGTTGCACATCTTTGAGAACTTTCTTGGCAGTCTTGAAGAATATGGCCGTATGGCTGGTGGCACCGGAGTAACCATGATAAATGACATACTGGGCCTTGGCCTTGCGAAGGGCCATGCACTCGTTGGTAGCATCCGTGGCAGTATATGGATACTCTATCTGGGCCACCACCTCCAGGCCCAGCTTCTTGGCATACTCCAGCCCCTCGGCAAGCCCGTCCTTGCCCCAAGCCGTGGGACTATAAACCAAGCCCACCCTGGGCTTTCCAGAGGCCTTATGGTTTTCTTTTATCCATTTCATAAGCACCTTTATTTGGTCCCCGTAAGTGGCTCCGAGGGAATAGTAGTAAGGGTACTTGGAGGGTCCCCCTTCAACTCCGAAGATCTCTGTGGAATAAGAGCCGTCCAGCCATGGTATCTTCTCTTCTACATTAACCTTTTCTATGAGGGGCTTTAGCCCGCCCGTTATATATCCGGTGGCCATCAAGAACTCTTCCCGGCTGTGCTCCGCACAGTACTTGTTGAAGTTGGCCACCTCCACTGTGGGATCATACCTGAAGTCTTCCAGGAAAAAGGTTATCTTTTTCCCGTTGACTCCTCCTCCTTCGCTGTTGATCCAATTCATTCCGTCTATATATCCCATGCCGAATTCAGGCAGGGTTCCCACAGGTCCGCTCATGGGGAATTGCGAAAGGACCTTGATCTCTCGCCCCCACACGGGTAGTGCCAGGAAAAGCAGCACTGCCGCTATGACACCGACTCTAAGAAGACCTCTAGTTTTCATGGCGACCTCCCTTGCAATAGAATCGAGCCCTTGATTAGGCTGGCCTAGAAAGTATGCCCAGGTCCCCGGGAAATATGACCACGATTTCGTGAGTATCTGGGCTTATCTCGAGCCTTAGGGAGATCTCAAGGAAGGGTAGCGGGGGGACAAGAAACAGGACTACAAGAAGCCAGCTTCACCAGATACGCACCTCAGGCACTAGAAGTCAGCTCCAGCGGTCCCGACATCCCTTCCAAGGGACTTATAGCATGATGGGCTAAAGCTAAAGAAGCCAAGGGTGCTTGTCAAGAGAAAACTTACTTCTACTTCCTTTGCAGGCCCAAGACCTATAGAATTGAGTGGATTTAGGCCGGATCCATGATCGAAACAGCTTGGCTCTGGGCCACAGTCCCCAGCTCCATTTGTGAAAGAAAGTGGCTTTATGCAGCAAATCTTTTGATGAGGGCTGAGGGGTTTTTAGAGGCTCAGAGCTTGGGACCAAGGCAGAGAAAAGAGTCGAGAAACAAAGGGGAATCAGGCGGGATCGTTTGGGAGCTGATTCAGTTTGCAGGCTTTACTCTTTTTTGGGGGATCCAGCTCAGGAGGCTCTAGATATGGAAAGGAGGAAAACATGGCGTCGAGGGGAGTTCTCTGCATTCTGGGATTGACGCTCTTAGCGCTTCCAGGTATAGAGGAAATCCAGGCGCAGCAGGTGGGAGCTGCTCCCGGTGGCTGCCAAAGCCGTTTTGCACGGCTGGACAAAGATCGTGACGGGCGATTGACCCTGGAGGAATTCAAGGCCATCCCAAACTTGGGCGGCACACCAGAGGGGTTGTTCAAACTAAGAGATCTCAACCAGGACGGGTTCTTGAGCAGGCAGGAGTACTGTGCTGGAAAGACCAAGAGGAAGAAGCCCGAGGCGGAAAAGAGCCCATAGAAGTAGGAAGCAATCTCAGACATGGATTTAGAAAAACAAAGCTCTTCAAGTAAAGTCTTTTATTTGGAAGGGCCGGTTTCGCAGGTACTTCTCGGTCTGTACCAGGCCACAGATGGAAAGCTTGTGCTCTTGGCGGGATTTGCCCAGAGCACAAGAGATTTCCAAAAAGGGCCAGCATGACTCAGAGGAGAGGCAGAAGGAGTGGGGGAAATGGCATATACTTTTAAGGAGCTGGAGGGAAAGACCGTTTCGGAGCTTCGAGAGATAGCTTCGGGCCTGGAACATGAGGCGGTCCAGGGCTACACTCAGATGAACAAGGAGCGGTTGCTTGCTGCCCTTTGCCGAGCCCTGGGAATTGAGATGAGGGAAAAGCATCAGGTGGTGGGTGTGGACAAGACCGCCATCAAGGCACAGATCCGAAGGCTTAGGGCTCAGAGGGATGCGGCCATGGCCGCCAAGGATAGGGCCAGCCTGAAATCCTATAGAACGGGGATTCGAAAGCTCAAAAGAAGGCTCAGAAAGGCCATGGTCTGAGAAGATCCGCGGTGCGAGTTTCCCGTCCAGAGGCTTGCCAGGGCAATTGGAAGGAGCAAGCGCCGGAGAAGGCCTGCAGCCTCTTGGCTTCTCAATTCTCTAATCTGTGCCGGATGGATTTCTTTTGCTCCAGAAGAGGAACTTTTCCCGCAGGCTAAAAGCAGCTGTGGTGTGTCATTGGAACAGCCTGCAGAGGCCACTTCTTGTGAACAAGCCTTGATGATATCTTTTTTAGTTGAGTGGAATCGCCCGAGCTTGAGTCTTGGGATAGGGGTGTGTGGAGATGGGGGTGTTTCGTCTGGTCAGCCATTTCAAGCCTGCGGGAGATCAGCCTCAGGCCATCCAGAAGCTCGTGGAAGGGGTGGAGGCAGGAGCTCAACACCAAGTGCTGCTTGGGGTAACGGGTTCAGGCAAGACCTTTACCATGGCCCATGTGATAGAGAGGGTGCAACGCCCCACACTGGTCATCTCTCATAACAAGACCCTGGCTGCCCAGCTTTACTCTGAGTTCAAGAGCCTGTTTCCTGAAAATGCAGTGGAATACTTTGTGAGTTACTACGATTACTACCAGCCGGAAGCATACATCCCTGCCACGGACACCTACATAGAGAAGGATGCCTCCATAAATGACGAGATAGACAAGATGCGACACTCGGCCACAAGAGCCCTGTTCGAGCGGCAAGACGTGATCATAGTGGCCAGTGTTTCTTGTATCTACGGTCTAGGCTCCCCAGAAGCCTACCAGGGCTGCCTGGTTTATCTCCAGGAAGGTGACCGCCTAGAGCGCAACGAGCTTTTAAGAAGACTGGTGGAGATCCAGTACCAGAGAAACGATCTGGATTTCCATAGGGGTACTTTTAGAGTGAGAGGAGATGTGGTGGAGGTCTTCCCTGCTCACGAAGAACGCCATGCCATACGCATAGAGTTCTTTGGAGACGAGATCGAGAGGATAAGCGAAGTAGACCCTCTGAGGGGAAGAGTTCTTCAGAGGCTTCACAAGGTACCCATCTACCCCGGCAGTCACTATGTCACTCCACCTGAGCGTCTGAGAAGGGCCATACATGGGATTCGGGAGGAACTAAGAGAGAGGCTGGAAGAGCTGCGCTCCCAGGGAAAACTCCTGGAGGCGCAGCGCCTGGAAACCAGGACCCGCTATGATCTGGAGATGCTCGAGGAGATGGGTTACTGCCCGGGAATAGAGAACTACTCGCGCCACTTGACAGGCAGGTTGCCAGGGGAGCCCCCTCCTACCCTCATGGACTATCTGCCCAAAGATGCCCTGGTGTTCATAGATGAAAGCCATGTGTCCATCCCCCAACTTCAGGGCATGTACAGGGGCGATCGTTCCAGAAAAGAAACTCTGGTGGAATATGGATTCAGGCTTCCCTCTGCCTTGGACAATCGGCCTTTGACTTTCGAGGAATTCGAGAAATGTGTTCCCCAGGTCATATATGTTTCGGCCACCCCGGGGGATTACGAGCTTGAAAGGGCGGGCTCCAGGGTGGTGGAGCAGATCATAAGGCCCACAGGGCTGATGGATCCTGAGATCCTGGTGCGGCCAGCCGAAACACAGGTGGATGATCTGCTTCATGAAATACGCAAAGCCGTGGCTGCTTCCGAGAGGGTCCTGGTTACTACCCTGACCAAGAAGATGGCCGAAGACCTCACCGAGCACTACACAGAACTTGGTGTCAAGGCACGCTATCTGCATTCGGACATTACCACCCTGGAAAGGGTGGAGATAGTCAGGGACCTGCGAAGAGGGGTTTTTGATGTGCTCATCGGCGTTAATCTGCTGAGGGAAGGTCTGGATCTGCCTGAGGTGGCCCTGGTGGCCATCTTGGATGCGGACAAAGAGGGTTTCCTACGATCCGAGCGTTCCTTGATCCAGACATGTGGGAGAGCAGCCCGAAACATCAAAGGAAGGGTGATAATGTATGCTGAGCGCATCACCCCTTCCATGGCGCGTGCCATACAAGAGACCAGAAGAAGGCGCAGAGTCCAGGCCAAGTACAACGAGGAAAATGGGATAACTCCCAGAGGGATACAAAAAGCCATCCCCGATCTATTGCGCACCGTGTATGAGGCTGATTACCCCAGCATTCCCAAGGTGGCCGAAAGGATTTCATTCCCCCAGGACCCCAGAGTCCTGGACAAGAGGATCAAGAAACTGCGCAAAGAGATGAGGGAAGCGGCAGAGCGCTTGGAGTTCGAGCGTGCAGCCGAACTAAGGGATCAAATAATAGAGCTGGAGCGCAGGGCCCTGGATTTGGCTGGATCTACTATGCCTTGAGAGAGGCTCCCAGCAATATGCGCTCACAAAGCTCAGGAAAATCTATCCCCACCCCACGGGCAATTTCTGGCAAAAGGCTCAAAGGAGTCATTCCCGGAAGGGTGTTGACTTCCAGTATGTAGAATCCACCACCATCCTCTAGCCTGAGGTCAACACGAGTACCCCCTTGACAGCCCAGAGCCTTGTGTGCGGCCAAAGAGATCTCCAATGCCTCTGCATACTGTGAGGGAGAAATCGGGGCAGGAAAAAGGTGCTCGGCAAGGCCATCAGTATACTTGGCCTTGTAGTCATAGAACTCTGACTTGGGCCTTATCTCTATTGCCCCTAAAGGTAAATCATCCAGGATTCCCACCTGTATTTCACGTCCAGCTATGTACCTCTCCACGATCACCGTGGGGCCGAAACTCAGGGCATCGGCAAGAGCCCCTTGCAGGAAGCTCTTCTCCCTCACGATGTGAACCCCTACGCTGGAGCCTTCCCTGGATGGTTTAACCACCATGGGAAAATCCATTCCATGCTCCTCAGGCACCCACGAGTCTGCCTCCTCTCGGTTCAGCACCTTGTAAGGAGGCACAGGCAACCCATGGTGTTGGAAGATCCATCGGGAGCGTACCTTGTCCATGCCCAAAGCGCTGGCCAGGACCCCTGATCCTGTATAAGGAATGCCCATGGCTTCCAAGAGACCCTGGATGACCCCGTCTTCCCCCCATCGGCCATGGAGCGCCACAAAGGCCACCTCAATGCCGGCCTCCACTATCTGTTGTGCCATGTTGGCCCCCAGCTCCAGAGCCACGACCCTGTATCCCTTCTGCTTGAGGGCTTTCAAGACGGCCTCACCGGTCTGAAGCGACACCTGGCGTTCAGCAGAAAGACCTCCCATCAAGACCCCCACATTCTTTTCCATTAGTTCTTCTTTGGTCATCATAGCCGCTCCGCAACAGATCCATGGCTCGCCCAAAGCAAGCCTTGGTTCATCAAGGCTGCCCGCCAGGGAGCCGCGCCCCATGGATTCTGAAGACTCATGAATGGTGTCCTTGCAGGTAAACCCTCGGCACCCTCTTGCCAAGCCGGCAAAAGATCTCATAGCAGACGGTTTCGGCCCACTGGGCAAGTTCTTCAGCGCGAATCTGCTCGCTGCCCTGTCTGCCCACCAAAACAACCTCGTCTCCCAGTTGCACTCCCTGGATGCCCGTGACATCGATTATGGTCATGTCCATGCAAATCATGCCCACGATGGGAGCTCGACGTCCCCTGACCAATACCTGCCCCCTGTTGCTAAGGTTTCTGGGTAGCCCATCGGCGTAACCCAAGGGCAAAACAGCCACCTTCATGGCCTCTTGGGCCACAAAGGTGCGGCCATAAGATATGGACTGCCCTGGATTCAGGTCTTTGAGATGGGTTACCCTGGTTTTCCAGGCCAAGGCTGCTCTGAGGGGAAGAGTATTTGGCATGCTGGGGTTAGGAAGGCAACCGTACAAGATTATTCCAGGCCTTACAAGGTCCAGGCAGCTCTGCTCCAAGCTGAGGAGCCCGGCGCTGTTGGCTGCGTGCCGAAAGGGTATCTTGATCCCACTTTCCCTGGCTTTTCGGTCTATCTCCAAAAATCTTTCCAACTGCTCCCTAGTGAAACGGGAGTCTGGATTCTCTGCAGTGGCGAAATGAGTGTAAAGACCCTCTATCCTGATGTGCCTGAGGGTGTTGAGTTGCCTCAAAAAGGCTGGAGCCTGATCCCCCGGCACCCCCAGACGGCCCATGCCTGTGTCCACCTTTACATGGACCCTTCCAATAAGGCCCCTGCGTCTGGCCTCCTGGTCCAGGGCCTTGGCCAAGTCCATGTGGGAGATGGATATGGCCAGATCTTTTTCCAGGGCCATGCTAACCTGCTGGGGGAGCAAAGGCCCCAGTACAACTATGGGAGCCGTGATCCGTGCATCCCTGAGCTCAGCCCCTTCTTCGGGGAAAGCCACCCCCAGATGATCCGCCCCGGCTCGCAAGGCCATGCCGGCCACGGCCTTTGCTCCATGGCCGTAAGCATCCGCTTTCACGATGGCCATTATGGATCTGTGTGGCCCTACCTTCTCTTTGATGAGCCTAATGTTGTGAGCTATGGCCTCCAAATCCACCTCGACCCAGGTGGGCCTGGCTTCAGGGGGTAGCATGCACTCAACGTGACTGTCCATGAAACTCCTTTGGCCCTGAGGGAAAAGCCATCATCTCACCATTTCTTGTAAAACCACTTCCTGTCCTAGAAGCTCCCAAATTCCAGCACCATTGTGTGCTGCTGCTTTGAAGCCCAGGTCTCCATGGTAATATCTAGAAGGATCCTGCTCAAGGTGTGTGCGGCACTTCTCTCAGCCCTTAATGAGCTTGACAAGCCTTTGTCTTAGCTCCACGGCCCTGTTTATGTATGCTTCGGTGAACTTTCGGTTGGCTTTGCGATAGAGGAGCGTCTCTTCCTTGGGACTCTTGGGCATCACTCGGAAGGATTCCATATCCACCAGAAGGGATCTTTGCTCATCAGGCAGATCCACCCCGGCCAGTCGGGCCAGCTCCAGCAAATCCTTTTCCTGGAGGGGATCTTCCACCCGTGCCATGACGCAGCAGGCCCTCAAGAGCTTTTCAATGGCAGCTCTGGCAGCCACCAAGGCCCACACGTGATGGCCCCTTGCAAAAAGAGTGTCCATGGCCTGGAAATCCACGTCAGAGGAGTAAAGCCAATGCCTGTTGAGCTGTTGCTCGTCCATAGGTGAAATCTCCGAAGACAGCCTTGGGCTCAAAAGGCTGCCAGGCGTTTTTTACATGATAGAAACCTTCCAAGTCAAGGACATGTCCTCAGGAGCCATTTTCCCCCCTTGAATCAGACAATAGGGGGGGTAGTCTAAAGCAGAACCTCGAGGCTAGGAGGTGAGGAAAATGGAAGAGACTTACAAATATGAAACCTTCGGCGCCGATGCCGGAGTGTTCGACAGGGAATTTACAGGCTATCTCAACAGAATGCGTCAAGAGGGTTGGAAGGTGAAGAGCTGCTCTTTCTGCCACGGTGGGGCAGATGGTAAGAGCTGGAGTTCGTGCATCTTCAAGAGACATGCATGAGCCATTTCTTGTCAGGAGCCTGGATTTCCATGGCTCCTGGCAGCAGATCATGGAGGAAGGAGAGGGTGAATCCCAATGTTGCCACAAACACAGAGCAAGGAGGAGTTCTATAGACTTTTCGGTCCAGATGCGTTTTCCCGGGCTGATGAAAGCGATGACAGCCTTTTTTATTCCGAGGATAGATTCGTGGAGCACCTGGACAGCCTGGCCTTGGAGACGGTGGAGCAATTGATAGGGCAGCTCATTGTGGAAGAAAATCCTGTCATCTTGGATCTCATGGCAGGATGGGATTCACATATTCCTCCCAAGATAACGCCGGCAAAGGTTGTGGGCTTGGGACTCAACGCCAATGAACTTTCAAGAAATTCTATTCTGACAGAAAGAGTCATTCATGATCTCAATGGGGATGCCAGGCTGCCCTTTGAAGACAAGTCCTTTGATGTGGTGCTTAACACTGTTTCAGTGGATTATATGACCCGACCCTTGGAAGTTTTTAGGGAAGTGGGAAGGATTCTCCGCCCTGGAGGGCTTTTTCTGGTCATATTTTCCAACAGGATGTTTCCTCAGAAGGTGATCCGTTTGTGGCGGGCAGCCAGCGAGGAAGAGCGTCTCATGTACGTGGAAGACCTCTTTCATTACTCTGGCTGCTTCCATGAGCCCAATACATTTGTTTCCAAAGGTAAGCCAAGACCTGCCCATGACAAATACGCCCATTTGGGTATTCCCAGTGATCCAATTTATGCTGTTTACGCAGAAAGATCAGGGGGGCGTGCAAAGCCATCTCTGAGGCCGAAACCCACCCTGGTGAACACTTCTCTGCCAGAGCAAGGGGAACTGCAAGAAAGGATGCAGAGTGTGCAGCGGACATTACGCTGCCCATACTGCCAGGAGCCTTTGCGGAAGTGGGCCGTGCCCCAAAATCCCTTCACCGAATGGGACACGGATTTCATGTATGTTTGCTTCAACGATGCCTGCCCTTACCTGGTAAGGGGGTGGCAAGTGATGGGTGAACAGGGCAATCGAGGTATGTCCTACAGGTGCATGTTCAATCCGGTAAATAATCGCTGTATGCCCATACCTGTCCCATCTCTCCAGGCTTTGAAGGATGGCATCCTGGAGTAAGGGTAATGATAAGGGGGCTCTGGTTTACTATCCCAGCCCCAAACACCTTTTATCTTGTGCCTCTGGAGCGGGGAAGCATCCCGTTGGGCAAGATCCAGCTTTTTAGACGTGGTTTCTTAGCTGCAATTCCAAGGGATGAGGCCTTAGATATACCTGGCGGCTTAGATAGGGCTGTTTGTACTTTCTCACATAGTGGTTCATGAGGGTTACGGGCACTATGAGGGGAAGCAGACCTTCACGATAGCTGCTCAAGAGTTCCAACATTT
>VSSL01000692.1_pt1 | contig 10312 bp, 9 predicted proteins | sample 4557531 | NCBI WGS metagenome assembly VSSL01 (sample SAMN10986726, study PRJNA523729) | hot springs metagenome | isolation source: hot springs | place: India:Timba, Gujarat | collected 2018-05-31 | reverse complement strand
GTCATTACCTCCTGGCCACCAAATAATGGATTACCGATGTCCATTTTGTGTGCTTCTAATTTTCGAGTGTCGCTCGCTTGCCTCCCGTAGATGTATTTTATACCTTGCGAATCTGTAGGGATCGCGCAGCAGATAGCCCAGGGATCCTCGCCGGGACGCAAGCTCATAGTCGGCATGACTAGGATCTCGTGGGAGTTAAGCATGCCGGTCTGATGCAGTTTGGCCCCTCTGATCACTACTCCTCCGTTTCGTCGCTCTTTTACTCGTAGATACAAGTCCAGATCTTCTTGATCCTTGGGACGCTTTGATCGGTCCCCCTTTGGGTCTGTCATTGCGCCGTCCACAACAAGGTCTTCTTGCTGAACCCAGCTCCAATATTCTCTAAATCGTTGGTGAAAATCGGTGCCATACTTTCGGTCACATTCAAAGGTGGTGCTAAAAACAGCATTCGCCGCATCCCATCCTACGCAGCGCTGAAAGCAACAGCCTGTCATGGCGCCGCAATAACGCTGCATCTTTACCTTCTTCACCAAGTCCTCGGGGCTTTGATGAATATGGGTGAACCTGTTCACCTCGGAGTTGCACAGACTGGATACCGCACGAAATAGCCCCTGGGTGGTCGGTACGTGCGCGCCATCGTAGGTGAAAGCAACAGCCCTCCTGGAAGGTATCAACACCTCATGTTTACCCACGTCCTCAATCTTTTTTCCCAAGACTTGGGCCAAAAACCTCTTATCTTCAATGGATTGCAAATACTCTGAGCCAGTCTTCAAACCCATGAGGATCCTCCTTCTTTCGGTTCGTGGCTGTCAAAAAAACGCGAGAATTCGAACAATCATCGTTGCCGATGACGGTGTTTCTCGAAACCCCGATGACGCGACAATTAGTAGCGACGTCACCAGAAGCTCTGGTGAGACCAGCAGGCACGGCTAACCTCGACTGACACAAGTGAAGGCGCATCTTACCCTTTGACTTTTGAATTGCTATGAGGTCATTGATGCCTCAGTCATGTACCTTAACACTTTGGCGGCAAAAGCGAGATTCAGACCGATCAAAATGTAATACCCTAATCTTTGGCTAGAACCAACGCGGTACCCATGCCTCCGCCAGCACATAGAGTAGCCAGGCCGGTTTTAGCGCCACGCCGTTGCATCTCATAAAGTAGGGTCACAGTGATCCTCGCTCCAGTGCATCCCACTGGATGCCCGAGGGCTATTCCACTGCCGTTTACGTTAGTTATCGATCTGTCCAAACCCAAGACTTTCTCACAAGCTAAGTATTGCGCGGCAAATGCCTCGTTCAGTTCCACTAATTCTATCTGATCCAACGCCAGACCCGCTTTGCGTAGCGCTATTTTGGTAGCGGGCACTGGACCTATGCCCATTATGTCCGGGTCCACTCCAGCTGTGCCTGTAGCTACTATCCTAGCCATAACATTCAATCCTAATTCTTTAGCTCTGCTACTTGACACCATCAACAGACCAGCCGCCCCATCGTTAATTCCCGAGGCGTTACCAGCCGTCACAGTACCATTTTCTTTGAAAGCAGGCTGGAGTTTGGCCAAAACCTCCAGCGAAGTATCTCGCCGGGGATGCTCATCAGTGTCAAACACGAACTGCTTGCCCCTCTTCGCTGGAATATCGACAGGTACGATTTCCTGTAGAAACTTACCGTCATCTATCGCTCTTATAGCCCGCTGGTGACTCTGCACAGCAAGTTCATCCTGTTCTTCGCGACTGATGCCATATTTTTCTGCGAGATTTTCAGCAGTTATTCCCATGGCCGGACCAATTCCTAATTCCGTCAGAGAATCCCACATGGAATCCCTTACCGTAGCATGGCGTATGTTCGACCCCCAACGCAGCTCGTCGATTGTGTATGAAGCATTGCTCATACTCTCGGTACCACCCACCAACAAAACCTCTGCTTCCCCAGCTTTGATTTGATAGTAAGCCATTTGAATGGCGGACATTGACGACGTGCAGTTCCGATGGACGGTTATTCCCGGCGTGGTTAGCGGAAGGCCCGCCCTGACCGCGGCAACTCTGGCGAGGTTGTTCTCTCTATACGTCTTCTGATAGTTACAACCCCAAATCACGTCTTCTATGAGAGTAGGGTCTATTCCGGTTCTATCAATGAGCGCTCTCATTACAACAATTGTCAAATCGACAGCATTCAGCGTTTTCAATGCCCCACCGTATTTTCCGATTGCCGTTCTACAAGCGTTCGCTATCACGACGTCCATTATTGTTCCTTTCAGCTTAATATCAGACAAAATGTTGTTTCGTTCCCGTATTAGAATCCGTAGGAGTGGAGGTTGTGCAGTGCAGCATCCGCAAGCCACGACCTAACTAAGTTACATTCTTGCTCTTTCTGCTTACGAAGGCGCGTAGCCGTTGCTTGGTGTCCTCTGAATCGAAACACAGACTAATCAGTTCGTTTTCGTATTCGTATGCTGCATCGAGATCCACCTTTTCAGAAATCTTTTTCAATGCCTTTGCCATTCCAGTGGCCACAGATGATTTGCCGGCTATATCTCGAGCGTAATTATTGACGAACGCATCAAATTGCGCCGCTGGCACACATTTGGTGATCAGTCCTATTGCTTCGGCTTCCTGGGCGGTCACGATGCGCCCCGTCATGATGATATCCCAGGCTCGCCTAGCTCCCACGAGATAAATCAGACGAGATACGCCACCTAAGATACCGAAATTAATCTCCTGCTGGCCAAAACTAGACTCCGGCGTCGCAAAAACAGAATCACAGTTCATTGCGACGATGTTCCTCCCCCCGTAAGCCATGCCTCTCACCGCTGCGATGAAGATCTTTTCACTTCCCGTCATCAACCGGGCAAGCCTTCTCAGATAGGTCGTGTAACGCCGAAATTCCAGGGGGCTCATACCCGCCATTTCTTCGATATCTGCTCCTCCAATGAATGCGCGATCTCCCGCGCCCCCTACGATTATGACTTTGACGTCTTCTCGAAGGTCAATGAATTCTAGCTCGGAACAAAGCTCCCTCAATACTGACAAGTCTAAGGCATTCAATTTGTCTGGACGGTTTATCGTAACCCTGACAATTCCCCGTTCAACATCTGATACCACAATGTTTCTTGACGTATTGTTCACGTTTATCGCCCCTCACGCTTAATCGATGTTCACGCCGAGGAATCTCTCACGAGCTTCCCTGTCACCCTCAAGCTGCTCTGCCGACCCCTCGTAAACTATTTTCCCTTGATCAATGACGTAAGCATAGTTGATAAGATTCAATACAAATTTTAGGTTTTGTTCAGCGAGCAAGATGGTAGTCTCTTTGCTAATTTCCTTGATCAATGCTTGAATCTCACTCACAATGATAGGAGCCAAGCCTTCAGTGGGTTCGTCAAGCAACAAAATAGATGGGTTGAGCATGAGAGTTCTTGCAATGGTCAGCATCTGCTGCTCTCCTCCACTCAGTTCCATCCCGCGGTGCGAAGATAGTCTTGCGAGCACTGGAAAGAAATCGAAGATCTTTTCTATGCTCCAGCCATCGGCCAGGCGAGGGCGCACCCGGGTCATGATCTCTAAATTTTCTTTGACCGTGAGATCAGAAAAGACTCGTCTGTCTTCGGGCACGTAGCCTACACCCTTCCTTGCAATTTGATACGGCGGCAGGCCGCTAATTTTTTCTCCGCGATAGACGACTACCCCTTGCATCGGAGTAACCAGCCCAATGATGCTCTTGAGGGTGGTGGACTTTCCAGCGCCGTTTCTTCCTATGAGGCCAACCACGCTACCCTTTGGCACGGAAAGAGATATCCCGAAAAGGATGTGGCTTTTCCCATAAAAAGAGTGAATGTCACTAACCTCGAGTTCTTTCATGCGAGATCTCCCAAATATGCTTCTCTGACATTGGGGTCATTTCGTATGGCTTGCACAGACCCATCTGCAATCACCTGTCCCCCGTGCAGCACCATAATTCGTGTAGAGATGCCGAAAACCATGTCCATATCATGTTCCGAGAAGATTATCGTTATCCCTGTTTTTTCCCAGATGTCTTTAATCAATTTAACGGTGTGGCTTGTTTCTTCTGGTCCCATGCCTGCCGTTGGTTCGTCCAGCAGCATGAGATCCGGTCGACTGGCCAGCGCCATCGCCATCTCGAGACATTTTTGATCCCCGTGAGACAGTGAATTGGCCACCTGACCACTTTTCTCTGCAAGATGAACCAGATCCAATATTTCGTAGGTCAGGTCCGTAACTTTGTTGAGTTTGTCAACGCTTGGCCACAGCCGCATTCCTTGTTGCTGCTGAGCAAGCACTGCAACTCTCACGTTACTGAAAACAGTTAGGTCCGGGAAAAGGTTCACAATCTGAAATGATCTCGCAAGCCCTTTCGTGACTATCTGAAAAGGCGATAGTCCGTCTATTCTCTCCTCTTTGAAAAAAATGCGGCCGCTTGTAGGCCGGTAGGTTCCGCTAACCACATTGAAGAATGTGGTCTTACCCGCGCCGTTGGGTCCGATGATAGACATGAGTTCGTGCTTAGAAACTGAACAATTCACTCCATTTAAAGCTAACATCTTTCCGAAAGCCAAAGAAAGGTTTTCTACCCGCAGGATATGCATGTCATCTACCCCGTCCTTTATTCGCACGACTCGCTAATTGTCCGCATTTAATGACAAGATGAACTTTTTTGCGTAGCCCGTTATCCCCATGGGAAAGACCATTACAACCGCTATGAGAATGGCGCCTAGCACCAGTTGCCAATATTCCGTGATTGCGACTATGTAGCTGTGCAGTACGTAATAGAACAATGTGCCGATGGCTGGACCGATTAGCGTGCTAATCCCTCCAATGAGACTCATGAATATAGGCTCCCCTGACTTCGACCAATGGGCGGCCAACGCGTCGATAGTACCGGCAAACGGCGCGAACAGAGCCCCGCTGACTCCGGCAAAGAAACCTGAAATCACAAACGCGATCAATTTGTATTTTTTTACTGGAAATCCCAAGAATTCTGTGCGTGCAGGGTTTTCTCGTATGGCAAGAAGCACCTGACCAAAAGGCGATCTAGAGATTACTTTAAGTCCATAATAAGAGATTGCAACAACAACGAGGATGAGATAGTAGTTGCTAAGAGGAGATCGGAGAGATACACTTGTGAATCCCAGATGAATTACGGGATGTGGTATGCCCGACAAACCGTCGGCCCCCCCAGTGAGGCTGTTCCATTTGTAGAGCACGCTGTAAAGCAGCATAGAAAAGGCCAAGGTCAGCATACCAAAGTAAATCTCTGAGCGATGAATACTGCAGATGCCCACCACCAAAGACAAGACAAGGGACACTGCTAAGGCGGCTGCCAACGCCAGCCACCAAGAATGGCTCACGTGTATGAGAGTCAGGGCCATCGAATATGCCCCTACCCCGAAAATAGAGGCCTGGCCGAAAGACAACATCCCTGCAAAACCGAATAGTAAATTGAAACTCACCGCAAAAAGAGCAAAGATAAAGATTTCAGCCAGCAAGAAAGTCCAGTACTTCGGCAGAAAAAATGGAGCGACAGACAAACATACCAACACTCCTACCGCCGTAGCCGCTGGCAGTTGACCTCCCAAAAACTTCCGAAATATTGAGGACGTGTCTCCCAGGTAAGGGGCAATCGGAAAATGGACTTGTTTGATCTCTCGACCGAAAATGCCCCGGGGGTAAACGGAGAGAAATATAACGAGTATTATGAACACAAGACTCATCGACAGTTGAGGGAAAAAGATACCGGTTAATACACTCATTTGCCCAATCACCAATGAGGCTATAAATGTACCTCGGAAACTCGCGACGCCTCCTATGACGACTATGGCAAAACTATAAATGAGAAATTCCGCGTCGACCCCGGCCGCTATCGAGAGTTTCAACGAACCCAATACGCCGCGCCGGCTGCCAATGCAGTACCGATAGCGAAAGCAATAGTTCCCCTCTGGGTCACGTTGAATCCCAAGGCTCCTGCCATTTCTCGATCGAGAGAGATCGCTCTGAGGATTTTTCCAAATGTTGTTTTCTGAAAAAGAACCCACAATCCAAATGCGGTGACGAGCCCCATGGCTATGATGAATATTGATGTCACAGGGATGAGCTGATTTAATATAAGAACGCTCCCCTTGAGCAGATCAGGGGTGCTCACTGTTTTAACGCTGGTTCCCCACAAGATTTTTATGAGGTCATATATGACCAAGATAAGACCGAAGGTTAATAGAATAGAATAGACGTGGTGTCTGTGATACAAGTGGCGCAGGAATATTATTTCAACGGCTAATCCAAATATGCCTACTACCAGGGGGCCCATTACCAAGGCGACCCAGAAATTATCCGTCAAAGATACCACTGTGTAAGCCACATAAGCCCCCAAAAGAAAAAAGGCTCCATGGGCAAAATTCAATACACCTAGAAATCCCAAGATGATGTTCAGGCCAGACGACAAGATGAAGAGCATCATGGCGAATGTCAGGCCGTTGATTATATATGCCATTCTTTGGTCCTACCTCATTCACGCTGAGAATGGTAAAGGTCGCTGGGATCGACTTCGTCAACCCCAGCTCGGCTGTCATGATGAAAATGGTATGGGCAACCCGAACTTAGCCTTGGCCTCTTCGTCAGTTATCATTACTTGTTCGTAGGGAAGGGGGACTATTTCTGTGGCCAACCAATAAGGCGCATCAAGTCCCGGCTGCGAGTTTATATACCCCATATAATAGACTTTCTTTAATGGTAAATGAGATATCGGCCGCACCTTCAACCATCCTGCGTATCCATCAAATTCTAGACCCTCCATGGCTTTCGCAATATCTTCTGGTTTGGCGCTGTTAGCCTTCTCGATAGCCTTCTTGAGAATGAACAAAGCGTCATAATAGCAGGCGACCGTATCCTCTGAAACCCATTGCCCATACTCTTTGACGAACATCTCGTTGAACTTTTTACCTGGCGGCAACGCGGGATGACCTTGATCCATCCCACTCCACATGGGTTCCATCTCTTTTCCCATTGCCTTCGCGATTCCCACTGAATTGCCGTAATGAAATCCGACAGTCTTCTTGTACAATTGATAAGGCTTTTGTTGACGCAGGAAAGTCACCATATCCCCTGCCCAAGAAATGGATACAAGACCATCTGGCTTGTAGTCTAGAATTTGCTGGATAGTGCTTGAGAAGTCGGCTTCCCCAAATTTGTGAATGAATGGTTTAACATCACTGTCCTTCAATTTAGAGTTGGCGATGGCATCCTGAAAATCTTTCAGGCAGTCGTGCCCCCATGAGTAATCCGGCACCAACACGGCCCATTTCTTGAATTGGGGATACTTCATTTCAGCTAGGCGTACGATGCCTCTCATCTGCGTCGGGCCATCATCACCCAAGCGGAACGCGAGTTTGTGCATTGCGCTATAAACTGAGGTCCCGTCAACCTCGTAGTCGAAGTGCACAACTCCATATTGTTTGGTCACCTCTGATAAAACCTTTGTGACGTTTGTAGTCGTCTCCCCGTGCAGGGCTATGACACCCTCCTCAAGGATCAGCCTTTTTGCAACGCGAGCAGCGTCTTGTACTTTACCCTGGGTGTCTTCGTAAATTACCTTCAATGGCCTCCCGATGATTCCACCCTGGGCGTTGATGTGTTTCTCCGCCAACTTGGCGCCCATGACCTCGGCGCTACCGATACTACCGAATAGGCCGCTCAACACTTCGCAGTATCCGACCTTGATGGGTTCCTTCGCTTGGGCATACAAAAAGGTTGTCCCCACTGAGCTAAACAGCGAAGCTCCAAGAACGCCTCCCGTCAGCGTCGCTGTTTTCTTCATGAAATCACGTCGGTCCATGTTTTCCCTTAAACATAGGCTTTTCTTCTTTTGCATCGACATTTTTACCTCCGAGGAATCTTGCCGCGGATCGCGGTAGTTTCTCATCTATTCAACCTGTCGCCACGTTCCCAAAAGATGAAAGGTTGCCATTCTAGCCTCTTGTCCTCGATTCTTCCTCCTCTCTCAACACCCTGCGAAGCAGTTTTCCGGTGGTGCTTTTTGGTATATCAGTGCGAAATTCAATGACCCTTGGATATTTGTATGCTGCCATTTTCTCTTTCGCCCAGGCAATGATATCGGCCTCTGAAATCTTGCCTTCATAATCTCTATTTAAGACGATAAAGGCTTTCACGGATTCTCCCCTCTTGGGGTCCGGTATAGGAATGCACGCCGCCTGCTCCACAGCAGGGTGCCTCATGAGGAATCCCTCAACCTCTTCCGGAGCAATTGCATACCCTGAAGACTTAATCATCTCCTTCTTGCGCCCGAGAAAATATACGTAACCGTCCTCGTCAAACTTTCCCATGTCTCCAGTGTAAAGCCTTCCGTTTCGCAACACTTCTCGAGTAGCATCCTCTCTATTCCAATAACCCTTGAATACTGCTGGACTTTTTACGGTTATTTCCCCCACCTCGCCGGGGCTCAGCTCTCTGTTCTGATCATCAAAATCCACTATTGTCATGTCTGTGCCGGCGTGGGGTATTCCCACGCTCCCTATTCGCGGCTTATCCAGAGGGCTAAACGTGTCGCCCGTGTGCGTTTCACTCAATCCGTAGGCGGCCTCGACAATGACCCCGCCTCGGGTAGCCCTAGTCCATTCTTGAGCAAATTCTTCCGTCAAGAACATCCCGAAACTCGTAGCCAAAGCAATTCTCATAGATGATAAATCAAACGAACCCTCTTTCAGGATCTGGGAGTACATGGAAACGGTTCCATACATCTTAGAACATCGCAGTTTCTCGATTGCTATTGCGGCCGACAATGGATCAAAACGCGTCATAATGACCATTGTACAGCCAGTATAAAGAGGAGTTATCAGACCCCATAACATTCCGGCAATGTGGTAGATGGGCATCGCGGTGAACATAACATCGTCGGAATCGTACCTATATACCATGTCCTGGGCAGCTGACTTGTACAATTGGTTTCCATGAGTCAGCATAGCCCCTTTAGGAAGGCCAGTAGTGCCACTAGTAAATTGCAATAGGCATACATCGTCAAGGGTGACGTTGGGCGATTGATATTGCGGAACCGACGCGGAGAGAATGTCTACTAGTTCAACTGTTCCTGGACAATGAATCCTATGGCCACGCATGCTCTCATGCAGCGGGAACGCAGGCTCGGACGGCAGAAAATCTGCAAATCCTGTCACGATTATGCGGTCAAACTGGCACTTGATATCCGCCTCTTTTACATTTTCATAGAGCTCATCAAGACAGACTATCGTCTTAGTACCCGTCTGCAACAACTCCTCTTCCAGCTCCCATGCCTTGAACATGGGGCCGCACGGAACCACTATGGCGCCTGCCTTGTGCGCTCCAATCTGACAAATTACATATTGCGGACAGTTTTGAAGGTAAAGCGCTATTCGATCCCCCTTCTGCACTCCTTCCCGCAACAAATACCCAGCGAACGCGTCCGTCAACCGAGTCAGTTCTTCGTACGACATCTTCAGACCATAAAAGTTGATCGCGGCCTTGTCTGGCCATTCCCGAGCATGGGCTCTCAAATATTCGAATATCGGTTTCTCCCCTTTTGAATAATGTATCTCCGTGGGTACTCCCGAGGGCCATTTCTTCATCCAAATCCTGTCCATTTTCTTACCTCCCAGTGCTTTGAAACAGCCTTGTAGTTCTTACACGCCTACGAAGACATCCAATATTCACCTCTGAACTAGAGCTCGCGCTGAACCCTTCAAGCCGTGCAAAACAAATTCGAAAATGAAATCCGCTATCTGATCAGGAGACAGAGCTCCCTTGGGGGAATACCACACACGACTTCTTGCGATGATGGATGCGATGCTGTAAGCAGCTAGCTTAGTATTTGTTGGCAGAAAATCACCTTTATTTTACCCCTTTCTATAATATTACATAATATGGTATCATATTTATTCCTCATCCCTATAATAATCTTGCGCTTTTCCAACGAAAGATGTCCTAATTCAATGTCGAACAACATCTTTGCAGATCTTCGATAGCCCAGGGTGAGACGCACGTGATTCCTAATGAAATACCTAAGCTGCTCCATTGGAGGCGTGTCTTGGTCAAACTCCAGATGCTCAATCGGTTTCAGGATCCCCTCCATCTCCTCGCGCAGCACCTCGAACAAGAGTTCTTCTTTGCTTTTGAAATAGTTGTAAATGTTGGCAGGCTTGCAACCACAAGCTTTAGCGAGGTCAGCCATGCTGGCGCCTTGAAAACTCTTTTTCCAGAAAAGGACTCTCGCACAGTCCATCATCTTTTTTTTTTCTTGTCCGACTGTCTCT
>VSSL01000691.1_pt1 | contig 10315 bp, 5 predicted proteins | sample 4557531 | NCBI WGS metagenome assembly VSSL01 (sample SAMN10986726, study PRJNA523729) | hot springs metagenome | isolation source: hot springs | place: India:Timba, Gujarat | collected 2018-05-31 | reverse complement strand
GCGAAGCGCGCATCGCCAATGGAACAGTGGACATCGGCGCGGACGAGTTTCATCCGCCCATCGTACACGGTATGTTGCTGTTTAACGACCTTGCGGGAAGCCTGCCGCCGATGGTGGACTGGGAGATACGCAGGGACAGTACCGAGGTGCGCCGTCTGCTGCTGGACGCCAACGGCGGTTTCGTGGTTCCGCGCGCGCCTGCCGGGCAGTTTGCTCTGTCGGTGAAACCGTTGAGCTATCTGCGGCGCACGGTAGAGGTGGATACCAGCGAAGGTAGTGTGCTGGACCTGGAGATTTCTTTGACCAACGGTGACATCGATGGGGATAACGAGGTGACGCTGTTTGACTTCGGCAGGCTGGTGGCGGCGTTCGGTAGTGCGCCGGGAGGCATCCGTTGGGACCCCCGCGCCGACCTGGACGGCGATCTGGAGGTGACGCTGTACGATTTCGCTGTGCTGGTACGCAACTTCGGCGAATTAGGCGATGAATAGTGGAGGGACAGGGGCGCACAGTCGTGCGCCCCTGTTGGGCAGGAAGGCTACGCACTCCCGCAGAAGAGAACCCACAGCAAACCATTCTGCCGAAAGGACGGAGGCTAACATGAACCCTTTGACCCTTTCCACCTTGAAGGCATTGACGCTGCGCCGCCATGCGCGTACGAGGCGCGTGTCCAGCTACGATAAGACCGGCGGTAACGGCGATTGCTGGTATATCCCCGCGGGCGAAACCGCTACGTTAGCGGACATCTCCGGCGCGGGGTGTATTACCCATATTTGGTTCACCGTCGCCTGTAAGGACCGCGACTACCTGCGCAAGACCCTGCTGAAAATGAGCTGGGATAACGAAGCGGAGCCGAGCGTATACGTGCCTCTGGGCGATTTCTTCGGGCTGGGGCACGGTATCGCGCAGTCGTTCGTCTCTGCGCCGCTGGCGACGGTCGCCCCGGCGGAACAGGAGGGCAAACGCGGCGGCAACATGGCGATGAACAGCTACTGGCAGATGCCCTTTGCCCAGCGGGCGGTGATACAGGTTGTCAACGAGTGCGACGTGCCCATCGACGCCTTCTATTTCTACATCGACTACGAGGAGTATGACTCCCTGCCGGAAGACGTGCTGCGCTTCCACGCCCAGTATCGGCAGGAGTGCCCAACAAAAGGCATCAAGGGCGAGCTGGGCAGACAGGGCATCGATATCGGCACGCTGTTCCGTGAGCCCAACATCGACGGCAAGGAGAACTATGTGATTCTGGAAGCGGAGGGCGCAGGGCACTACGTGGGCTGTGTGCTGTCGGTGCACAATATTGACCCCAACGTGGACGGTCTGACCTGGTGGGGCGAAGGCGACGACATGTTCTTCATCGACGGGGAAGAACTGCCGTCGCTCAACGGAACCGGCTCGGAGGACTACTTCTGCCACGCCTGGGGGATGCATGACCGCGCGTATCCGTACGCCGGCACCTCTATTTGGGAGCACGACCCGCGCTACCCCGGACGCCACAAGTGCACCAGCTACCGCTTCCACATCCAGGACCCGGTGGTGTTCACCAGATCGCTGAAGGTGACCATCGAGCACGGGCACGCCAACTTGCAGAACAACGACTACTCCAGCGTGGCGTTCTGGTATCAGACCGAGCCGCACAAGCCCCATCCGCCCATGCCGGGCAAGTGGGAGCGTTGCGCCCGACCGGATACCCTGTGCCCCGGTTAGGGTTTTGAAAAAATCATCTTCAGCGCAATAGCCAGCAGGGCTATACCAAAGATACGCGAGAGCGCTGTGTTGGAGAGGTGGACGGCGAACTTTGCACCGAGAAGTCCACCCACAAAGAAGCCCGCCGCGAGAAACACGGCGGGCAGTATCTGTACATAGCCCTGCCGGTAGTACGTGTACGCCGCCAGAATGCCTATCGGCGGCACCAGCATTGCCAGCGTGGTGCCCTGCGCCTGATGTTGATTCATGCCAAAGAGGAATATGAGCGCGGGCACGATAATCACGCCTCCTCCTATTCCCAGCACGCCGCTGAGAATACCAGCCACAATGCCCAGAAGGGTATAGCCTGCAGACTTCACCCTGAACCTCCTCTTACTTGGGTCTCCACAAGATTTTACCTTAAGAAAGGCGATGTTCACTGCAAAGGGCGCAGGGTTTTCCCTGTGCTCTCTGTGTTCCCTATGCTTAGTCTACTACAGCCTCTCGGCAGGAGCATTCTCTACGGAATGACGAATCCGATGTTGAGAATCTTCCCTCGGGAGGTACAACATGAAAATCGCGTGTCAGGAAGGCATGGCGCCGGGCGGTACGTTGCAAGAGAAACTGGATAACCTGGCGCAATACGGATACGAAGGTATTGAGTTCTGGGGCGCGCAGTTTGTGGACACCGACGCCGGTGGGATGCGCAAAGAGCGCGTGGCGGAAGTGCGTCGCCTGACCGAAACCACCCGGTCAAGCCCAGCACGATATGCGCGGGCTACCGTGGTGCGTTGCTGGACGCCGACCGTCGTGAGCGCGAGCGCGCGGTGCAGGACATCGAAACCTTGCTGTACGCTGCGGGCGAAATCGGTGCAACGGGCGTCATCGTCGTACCCATCTTCGGAGGACCGCGCATCCCGGACCTGACGCCCTACGCTACCGCCGTGCAATTGGAGACGGAACTGCTCTGCAAACTGCTGGAGCCATTGAGCAAAGTGGCTGAAAAGGCAGGCAGTTACATCCTTCTGGAGCCGCTCAACCGCTATGAAACCCACTATATGAACCGGCTAGAACAGGCGGTGAACGTATGCCAGCGGGTCGGAGGCTCGCACCTGAAGCTGATGGCAGACTTCTTCCACATGAGCATCGAAGAGCGCGATATTCCCGCCGCTATTCGTGGCGCGAAAGGCTACCTCGCGCACGTGCACCTCGCCGATAGCACGCGCCTGCTGCCGGGCTATGGGCATACCGACTTCCGCTCAGGATTCGCCGCGCTGAAGGAGATTGGCTTCGACCGCTACATGGCGCTGGAGTGCGGAATCCCTGGCGATCCTCGTGAAGAACTGCCGAAGTGCGCTCAGTATCTGCGTGCGCAGATGCCATGAAGAGGCTCATTCTCGCACACGACCTCGGCACAACGGGCAACAAGGCGGTGCTGGTAGATGAAGGCGGACAGCTCGTGGATACCGCTTTCGCTTCTTACCGCACCGCCCATCCTGCGCCTTTTGCTGCCGAACAGAGTCCTGCCGACTGGTGGCGGGCGGTGGTGCGCTGTACGCACACCCTGTTGCAACGGGATGAGAACCGACGAAGCAGGCTGGTAGCGGTCGGTTTCAGCGGGCACATGAACGGCGTGGTGCTGGTGGACGAGCAGGGCAACCCGATTCGCCCTGCGCTCATCCACGCCGATATCCGCGCTCAGGAGCAGTGCGAACAATTGCGTCAGCGCATCGGGGAGGAGCCTTATTACGCCATTACCGGCAACCGCATTGCGCCTTTCTACTCCTTGCCCAAGCTCATGATGGTGGCGGAGCAGGAGCCGGAGGCGGTGCAACGCGCCCGCTGGATGATCCAGTGCAAGGACTACTGTGCGGGGCGATTGACCGGCAGATGGGGTGTCACCGACCCCTCCGACGCCTCGTTGACGGGTATCTATGATGTCCAGCGCCTTCGGTGGAGCGAAGAGGTGAGAGAAGCCAGCAGCATCCCCGCGCGCCTGTTGCCGGAGGTGGTTCCTTCTACGGAGGCGGTCGGTTGCGTGTCGCGCGAGGCGGCGAGGGCAACCGGCTTACCCGATGGGCTTCCGGTCGTGCTTGGGGCGGGCGATGGAGCGTGCGCCACCGTCGGTGCGGGCGTGGTGGAGACCGGTGAAAGCTACACCTACATCGGGGGCACAGCGTGGACATCCTGCCTGCGCGAGCGGTTTATCCCCGACCGCCACATGCGCCTGACCACACTCATGGCGGCTCAACCTCGTCGCTGGGTGCAGTTCGGCACGGTGCAATCGGCGGGAAGCGCATGGGACTGGTTCGTGCAACTGTTCGGCAAGGGGGTAGGGACGGCGCGTCTGCAAGCGGAAGCCTCCGACGTTCCGGCTGGTAGCGACGGGCTTCTTTTCCTGCCCTATCTGAGCGGCGAACGCGCGCCAATCTGGAATCCCCGCGCCAAAGGCGTCTTCTTCGGCTTGCAGGCGCATCACACGCGAGCGCATCTGGCGCGGGCGGTGCTGGAAGGAGTGGCGTGTGCGCTGGAGAGCATTCTGCAGGTCATGCGTGAACACGAGGCGATAGCCGGAAGTGTGCGGGTGGTAGGCGGAGGCACCCGCAGCGACCTCTGGATGCGTATTCTGGCAGACGTGTACGGATGCCCCGTTGAGATACCTTGCCATGCCGAATCCAGCACGGCTATTGGCGCAGCGGTGATTGCCGGGGTGGGCGTGGGGCTGTTTGAAGACTTCGCTATCGCGAAGGCGATTGCCATGTCGCAACGCCGTGTCGAGCCGAACGAGAGCCATCGTGTGGTGTATGAGGGTCTGAAACTTCGCTACGCGGAGCTCTACGAGGCGGTGAAAACGTTGTTTGCCGCCGTGGCGAGCAATAGCGGGTCTACTTGACTTTTCCTGTCCGAAGCTGTAATGTGAGGGCGGAAGAGTTTTTTGATTTCTCGCCGTGTTCGCATCATGGGAGGGTGTGCCATGAAAGGTTATGTGCTCAAACACCTCGTGGTGTGGCTGGTGATGTTCCTTGCGCTGCCTCTGTCGGTGGCGAACGCGCAACGCTCCGTCGACGAGGCAAGACAGCAATATCTGCAATCTCATGCCTCTTTTTCTCCTCTCAACGCAAATCCTGTCGGACGTTCCTCTTTCTTGCCCACCCGCACGCGCCAGAGTGGCGACTGGATGCAGGATGTCCTCTGGCTGAAGCCAAGGGTGTACCCGGTTCCCGGTGCGGGCGCGGTGTTTTCTCCGGATGGACGGTATCTGGCGGTGCCCACGGCGGGGTTCGGACAGGTGGGCATTTACGATGTGGCGCAGGCAAAATGGGTTCGCTTCATCACGGGACACTCCAGGGGGATAACCTGCCTGACTTTCTCCCCCGATGGGCAGCTGCTGGCGACAGGCAGCGAAGACCACACGGTGAAGTTGTGGTGGGTTTCCGATGGCAGTCTGGTGCGCACGCTAAGGGGACATTCCGACGACATTTACTACTGCCTTGCTTTCTCGCCCGACGGACAGTGGCTGGCTTCTGGCACCCGTTTGGGTCCCATTCGGATATGGAGCGTTTCCAGCGGAAGTCTGGTGCGAACGCTGATAGAAGCGGACCTGTTGCCCACAGCCATTGCTTTTTCGCCCGATGGGCAGTTTCTGGTTGCAGGCGCGCGGTTCTCGGGGGCAAGTACCGAACTGCTCCTGTGGCGTGTGGCGGATGGCGCTCTGGTGCGCACCTTCTCGGGACACAGCGGCGTGGTGTTTTCCGTGCTCTTCTTGCCCGACGGGCAGATGATTGCCTCGGCGGGTTTCGACCAGGTCATCCGGTTGTGGAGAGTATCCGACGGCAGCCTGGTGCGCTCGTTGACGGGGCACACCGGGCAGATATACTCTCTATCCTGCTCACCGGACGGGCAGACGCTGGTTTCGGGTAGCGACGATGGCACAGCAAAAGTATGGCAGGTCTCCACGGGCAATCTGCTTCGTACCTTCGCCTTGCATGGGGCAACCGTCGTAAGCGTTTCCTTCTCGCCAGATGGGCAAACGGTAGCCTCTGCGGGTTCTTACCCACGCAATACCCTCTTGCTCTGGCGAGCTTCGGACGGCACCCTGCTGCAAGAGATAGAGGGGCTGCAAGGCAGCCTGGGTTCATCACTGGCTTTCTCGCCAGACGGTCAACTGGTCGCGTGGGGAGACATGAACGGAATCATCTATCTGTGGCGCAAGGGTGACGGAAGCCTCGCCCGAAAGATTAGCGGGCATACGGACGCCGTCAATGCCGTCGCTTTCTCCCCCGATGGGCAGGTGCTGGCTTCAGGCAGTTCCGACAAGTCTGTCAGAATCTGGTCTACCGCAGACGGTAGCCTGAGACAGACACTTCTCGGGCATACGAAGGAGGTGCTCTCGGTTACGTTTTCGCCGGATGGTCGCTGGCTGGCTTCCGGGGGCAATGACGAGACCATCCGGGTGTGGAGCGCGGTAGATGGTACACCGATACGCACTATCATGGGAGCGGCAGGACAGGCGAGATCGCTCTCTTTCACGCCAGACGGGGAGCTGTTGTTCTCGGCGGGATGGGACACCACCGTGAAGGTGTGGAGGCTGTCCAATGGCAGTCTGGTGACCGCTCTGGAGGGAGCGTATGCCGTTGCCTGTTCGCCCGACGGTCAAGTGGCGGCGACGGGTGGTTACGATGGCAAAGTGAGAATATATCGCGTTGCGGATGGCGCGCTGGTCAGGGTGCTGGATGGCTTTGCAAACCTCGGGGCAGTTGTTTTCTCGCCGGACGGGAACTTCCTTGCCTGGACCAGTGGAGCGAATTCTATTGGCATCATGCGTGTCTCCGATGGAACTATCGTGCGAAAGCTGGAGGGGCTTCCTGTTGAGGCGGTATACGCCCTTGCTTTTTCACTGGATAATATGGCGCTGGCGTCAGGTGGGGGGGACGGTGTTGCACTCTGGCGAACGCAGGCAGGCGGGACAAACGCTCCGCCGAATCCGCCCAGCCTGCTCACCCCTGCCGATGGAGCGACGGTGAGGACTGCACCCTTCACGTTTACCCTCTCCGCTACAGACCCGGAGGGTGCCCGGCTCCGGTATAAAGTAGAACTTTTGCAGGGTGGTCAGGTGGTGGCGACATTTGACCAGACGCGCGAACCGACCGGCTGGGACAAGACCAGCTACGCGAGCGGAGAGGAGGCAACCCTGACGGTTTCCACACTCGCACCGGGAACGTACCAGTGGCGCGCGTTCGCTTTTGATGGCGCCGACTGGAGCAGTGCGAGCGCAACGCGCACTCTCACCTTCGCCCCCACGATACGATGGACGCTCTCCGAGACCGCAGGAGATGTGGTGCAGGTTCCTATCTTCCGGGTGAAGGCGGACATCGGCGGGATACCCTCCACCGAGCAACTGCAGTATCGGGTGGAGGTCAGTCGGGATGCACGGTTCACTCAAGGGGTCATTGTGTTCGACCAGAGCGTGGATGCGACGATGTGGAGCAGGGGGGCTTATGCCCCCGGCGAGACCGCCGGATTCATCGCCCGATATGTCTTTCCGTTGTATACCCCCCTCTACTGGCGGGCTCGGGTGCGCCGGGTGGGCGAAGGCAGCTGGTCAGAGCCTTCCCCTGCTCAACCGTTCCAGGTGGTTCGAGGCTTCAGTGTGGCTATACCTGCTGGAGTCCGCATTGGGCGCGCCGACAGCATACCGGTCACCCTGACCAATCCGTATAGCGACCCCATCGACCTCGTGCTCGTAGGCGAGGTGTCGCTGAGCACGGACGAGTTTTCCGGCACGGCGAGAGTAATCGCCCCCGACGGCACGGTGGTGGACCAGGTGGAGTTGAGCCAGGAGAAAAAGTATCTGGAGGTGTTCGTGCTGAGCCTGCCTCCGGGCACGCGCACTTACAACATTGAGGTGAAGGTGGACAGCTCTCGCTGGAGCAGTGGAAGCCGGGGGCGCGTGGCACCGCTGTTAATGTTTGCCGTCAAGGTGTTAGCTGGCTGGGCGATGAGCTTCATCATCGAGACGGGCTGTGAGGCGGTTGCCCGCGAAGTTCTGGGCAAAGAGGGATTTAGTGACCTCGAGGCAGGCGAAGAGCTTGGTCGTATGGCGGACGCGGCGCAGGGGGAGGTCTTGGATATGGCGGAAAAGCGAGCTGTTCAGGGTCTGCAACGACGTGGGGCAATCAAGCTTTTCCGCAAGGTTGCCGGTAAGATTACGCCTTTCACCAGTGTGGTAGGTGCGCTGGGCGACTGCATCGATGGCATCACCAACGCTTTTGGTGAAGGTGGTGAAGGTCTTCCCATTGTTCGCGCCTACGACCCCAACATGAAAATGGGCGTCATTGGCAGACAGGGATTCATTCAGGCAGGCGAACCGCTTCCCTATCGAATCCTGTTCGAGAACATCCCGCCTCCTCCGCCTGTCGTACCCGCACCCGCGCAGGAGGTCGTTATCACCGACGAACTGGACGAGGAGATAGACCTCTCCTCCTTCACCTTCACCGCTGTCGGATTCGGCAACCACATCCTGACGGTAGCGCCCGGCACCAGGGACCTCTCGCTGGACGTGGACCTGCGACCAGAAGGCAAAAACATCGTGGTGCAGATCCGCGGCTCGCTGGATGAGGCGAGCAGGACGGTGACGGTCTCTTTCCGGGGCATCCACCCCGACACCGGACAGCTGCACCCCGACGGTTTCCTGCCTCCCAACCAAAACCCGCCGGAGGGCGAGGGGTTCGTGGCTTTCGAAGTACGCATGAAAGGGGATGTGCCTTCGGGAGCGCAGATTCGCAACCGGGCAAGTATCGTGTTCGATGTGAACCCGCCGATGGACACGAACGAAGTGGTGGTAACGGTAGACCGTGTGGCTCCGCAAAGCCGGGTGACCCAGATATCGGGGGTATCCGCCATCGGTGGACGATGCACCGACTGCGGCACGCAGATGCGGGGAAGCGTCGAGGTGGCTTTCGAGGCGGACGATGACGTGTCCGGCGTGGATACGGTGGAGCTCTGGTATAGCGAGGAGCGGGTAGGCGCGCGCAGCAGGCAGGTCGGCGTCGGAGGCAGGGAGTATCGCTTCTATCGCGCTCTGTCCGGTGACGCGCAGCCCCTCTTCCGCTTCCCGGGCAAGTTCGGCTATAACTACCGCTTCTTCACCGTAGCGCGAGACGTAGCGGGCAACAAGGAGCCGGAACCGGACGATTCCGATGCCCGTATCACCGTGGGCGAACCTCCCACTCTACCCGCCGGGTTGCGCCTGATAGGCGTACCGGTGCAGAGCGAGGAACCCGACCCGAAAGCGGTGTTCGCCTTCGAGGGCAACAAGTGGGCGCGGTACCATCCGGCTCAGGGCAAGTACATCCTTTACGATAACGACCCGACAGGATACACCCGTTTTGCGGATGCGGCAGGAGTTCCCGGACGAGGTTACTGGGTTCGCCTGGCGCAGGAGACGGTGCCCCAGATATGGGGAGCGCTGCCGGACGATACGCAGCCTCTGTCCATCCCCCTGAAGGCAGGCTGGAACCAGATTGGCAACCCCTGGTTGCAGGAGCTGGTATGGGACACCACTGCGGTCAAAGTTCAGATAGGGAATGTGACGAAGTCGCTGCGGGAGCTGCAGACCGGAGAGGGCGTAGACCCCTATCTCTGGCGCTGGGATGGTAACCGTTATCGGCTGGTGTACGACAGCGCGCTTCTGTCTGGCGTAGAGAACCGCCTGCCCGCGTGGGAAGGGGCTTGGGTCTATGCGCATACCGATTGCCAGCTGATTCTGCCGCCGCCCGGCTCGGGAAGGCGCGCCTCCACCGCATCTGCTGCAAGAGGGCGAGAGGGTACTGGCGGCTGGGTGATTTGCTTACAGGCGGGTGTGCGCAATCAGATAAGCGAGGTCTGGCTGGGCGTGGCGGAGGGATGGAACGGCATGGCTATCGGTCTGCCCCCGCAGCCCCCCGATGAGGCTGGCGCGTTGCAGGTGTCTTGCCTGCGCCATGGAACACCGTTCGCGGCGGATGTGCGTCCTGACGGGCGAGCGAACCAGACCTGGGATATCGAAGTGCGCGTACCGCCTGGCGAAGGCGAGGCAGCGACGTTATGGTGGAACGGGGTACATCGCGCGCCGCGCGGGGTCAATCCCGTGCTGATAGACCTTCAGACTGCCGAGCGACGCTTCCTGCGCCATTCCAGCTCGTACCGCTTTTTGGTCAGCAGGGAGGGCGGCACCTACAGGTTCCGTATGGAGCTTGTGCCACAGGGACAGCTCTTGCGCCTCTCGGCGGTGCGGGTAAGCGGTGGGCGTTCGCGGGGGCAGTACACCGTTTCCTTTAACCTGAACGCCCAGGCGCAGGTAGAGGTGAGTGTGCTCTCGGCGGGCAAGGTGGTGCGCCGCTTAATGAGTTCGGCTACCCGGTCTGCGGGAATCCAGCAGGTGGTCTGGGATGGTCGGGACAGCAATGGAGTGGCGCTACCTGCAGGGGCGTACATGGTGGAGATAATCGCCGTCAGTGCGGACGGTCAGAAGGCGCGGGCAAGTGTGCCGGTCGTTTTGACGCGATGAGGAGGGAGCGAGATGCGACGCTTCGCTCTACTGGTGATTTTGGGGTTGATGTGGAGCCTGTGCGGATGTGGCGGGGGCGGG
>VSSL01000690.1_pt1 | contig 10324 bp, 7 predicted proteins | sample 4557531 | NCBI WGS metagenome assembly VSSL01 (sample SAMN10986726, study PRJNA523729) | hot springs metagenome | isolation source: hot springs | place: India:Timba, Gujarat | collected 2018-05-31 | reverse complement strand
CGGCGGAATGAATCAACTTCGCTCGCGATCAGCGTCACACGCACGCGATCAGGGTTGGCTTGGTGCGGTGAGCTGACCACGCCAATCGCTAAATCCATCTCGTTATCAATCGTCTGATGAATCTGCGCGATCGCATTGTTCACATCGTGCAGACCGAGATTATTACCGCCGATGATCGATACAAAGAGACGCCGCGCCTTCATCAAATGCCCTTCCAACAAATCACACCTGAGTGCCATCTGCACAGCGCGTTGGGCGGCATCACTACCAGTTGCGCTGCCAATGCCAAGCATCGTCTGGCCGGCATTGCTGAGGGTTTGGCGAACGTGGGAAAAGTCGAGCTGCATCAGGGACGGCAAGGAGAGCTGCTCGACGACACCACTGATTGCAGCGCTCAAAATCGTATTGCTATAAGTGAGCGCATTGCTCAGCGTCTCCCGCGGAGGAACAAAACGGAGGATCTTCTGATTGGAGACCACCACCACCGCATCGGCAGTCGCGGTCAGGGAAGCAAGACCTTGTTCGGCCGTGCGACTACGTTTGCCTTTCTCGACTTGAAACGGCATCGTGACAAAAGCGAGGGTCAGTGCGCCAAGTTGGCGGGCAAGACGGGCAACCACTGGCGCGGCGCCGGTGCCGGTACCCCCACCCATACCGGCGACAATCACCACCAGATCGGCGCCAGCTAGCGCTTGGGCCAACACCGGTTCGCTTTCGAGCGTCGCCTCTGCACCGACCTGAGGATGGCCGCCAGCGCCCTTGCCACCTGTAAGCTGCGGCCCCAATAAAATGCGCGTGGGTACCGTAGTTCTTCCAACCAGATCTTGTTGATCGGTATTGGCGACAATCACGCCAATCTGAGCGGCCGGCAGTTGTAAGGTACTGACCAAATTCCCGCCGCAGCCACCCAAACCGATCAGCTTGATGGTAATCGGGGTACGAGGCTGAAACGATACATCTGCTGATTGCATACGCCCCCCTACGAATAATGGTTTGGTATCACACCTACTCGCTCACCGGAATCTCAGCGATGGAGTCGCTCACCCGCACCCGGCCAGCGCCAATGTGAAACTGCCGGCGCAGTAACTGCACCAGCGCCTGTACCGCGCTGCGCAATGGCGGCGGCGCATGTTCGAGCGACCCCTCAACAGCAATCACGACGGCGCGTTGATCGAGTTGCTCGGCGGGCAAGCCAACCCCGCGAGCAGTGCGGGCAATATAGCGTTCGTGGCGCAGACGAAACACAGCGCCGGTATGATCCACGTAATAGTGCCAGCGCGCATTGGCGTGAGCATTGACCAACTGTAAGCTGGTTGGGCCGGGAGTTGGCACCAGCAAAATGGTATCAATTGGGCGGCGGCGTATTTCACCATCACCGGCGAACAGGCTCACATCAATCAATGGCTGGCCTTGCCGGACTGGCCCAAGCAGGGGAGCAGACGTCACCGGCGGCGGTGGCAGGCGTTGGCCATCAACCCGCGATAGCCGCACCACGCCGGTCGCAAGCTGGCGGTGGCTACCAAGCAAGGCCGTCAAGCGCCCAAAGGGACTCGCCGGCGGCAACGGGCGATCGAGCGGCCAATCCGGGGCCGGCAGGCGACAAGCGATCACATCGAGCGCAAACGGCATCAACGCCACCGGCACGCCATCGATCACCACAACTTCAGGTTGGCCCAGCGGCGCGCCGAGTTCTTCCCCCAACGCATACTGGATCAGGGCCGCATCAGGTTGGTAGCGGCGACCAGTGCGGAGGGCAAAGAGATCGTCAAGCAAGAGCCGGGCCAATTGAGTGGCACGCTCGCGGCTGAGACCAGACGGCGCCAACTGGCCAGCAGCGACGCGGCGAAGCTCGCTGAGCCGGTAGATCACCTGCCACTGGCCCACCGGCGAGCAAAGGCTATCGAGGGCAAAGTGCTGGCAAGCGAAATTCAGTCCGGGCGCCAGCGCCAGCCGGTGGTTATGGCTAATCGGCATCCCCAATTCATCGGGATGCTGAAGAAAATACTGGTGGAAGGCCCAACCGGGTTGAAAGCCATTGACCGGATCGGCAGCGCGAAAGATTGCCTCAAGCAGCGCCATCCGTTGCGGGCTGGCCGGCACGGTATTGAGCCGATTGACACTCTCACCGGGGCGGAGGGAGTCATTGGGCCCAACGGAAACAAACAGCGCATCGCGCGCATAGACTTCGACCAGATAGCGCGTCCCGTCAGGCAGAGCCAACGCGCGTTCGCGGTCGTTGGGCGCGGATGCCGGACGCGGAGCGAGGGGGCGAGCGACCAGCGAAGCGACCGGCATACCGAGGTTGGCGGCGCGGGCGTGGCTAAAAAAGGGCCACTCGGCGGGCAGGCCGCTGCCGGCAGCGCGATATGCGGCATCAAGCATGTATTGGCGCAACCGCTCACCCGGCGGCAAGGCAGGGGCATCAGGCAAACCGGCGAAGACCTCGGCTAGAAACCGTTGCCATGGGAAGCCGGCCGGATCGGTCTTGCGTCCGGGGGAGATATCGAGATGGCGCACCACTTGGGCGGGCGGAATCTGGTACTTCTGCACCAGCTCGCGGGTCAGCCAGAGCGCAGCAGCGTACTGTTCGGGCGGGTAGGGATCGCGACCATCGTTGCGATTCTCGAGTTCGATCCCCACCGACACATCGTTACAGCCAGACACCGTGCGGCCATCAACCTCCCAACGGCTCACGCCGGCATGCCACGCGATGTCTTGATCAGCAACCAGTTGGAAAATCTGGCCACGTTTACTGATGTAATAATGGACTGACACCTCACGACCGGGAGCACCGCCCTGCCGGAGCCACGTAAAGTCGCCGGGGTACGAACCGGCAGTGGCATGGAGCACCACCATCCTGATCCGATCAGGAGTGCCCGGTTTGAAGTGATTGCGGGTCATGCCAACCCATTCGATCTGATACATACGTACACCTATGCGATGGTTATGATGGAGCCGCACCTCTGTGCGGCGGCACCAAGGGACAGCGCTACATAGGATCGATGCCGTATCGCCGGCGATACCATTCGTCTTGAATGCGCAACCGGCGGATCACGGGTGATGGTTGGCGCGCCGGAGACCGGTTGCCCAGAGTCAACGCCGGCGGCTGATCGCTCGGCGGGCGCAAGTAAATGGGTCCAAGGGTGCGATTACGCACGTACAACGCCGGCACAAACCACGACACCTGATCAGTCTCGCCGACATACAGTGCGATCCGGGCGGCGACCAGCGCCTCTTGCACACTCCGCCCCTGCGCCAACCCGGCGTAGACAATGCTGGCGATCCGGGTGGCAGCATCGGCGCGGATCGTAAACTGCATCCCAATCACCACCGGCACCCCAGCAATGCTCAGGGCAGGGGCAACACTACTAAGCAAGGCCGAGCCGGGGGTGGCCATTGCCCCTTGGCACGCATGCAACAAAACCATCCGCACCCCGCCAGCGGCAGCGGCCAACGCCCCCGGCGGCGTCCATTCTTCCCCGCCGCTTTCGCGGTCAAGCAAGAGCGCGCCGGCGCCTTGCTCGTAGCGGCCGTGGCCGTAGTAATGGATCACATCGGGCGACCACTCGCGCACCACTCGTTCGAGTTCACGGCGTGAAACCGGGCTCAACTCACGCATTTCGGCCAAACCCAATTCGAGCAACGGTTGCAACGCACTCATGCGGGCGCTGCGTTCAAGCTGGCGCAATTCGGGCGGAATCCCGGCTTGGGGCGAGAGGGCGAGAATGCGCAGCGCACCGCTGCCCGGCGCCGGTTGCGGCGGCGGGCCGGTATGCTTCAGACGGCGTTCGATCGAGGCTGACAAGCGACGCTCGGCGAGGAGCGGGGTTGGCTCATCGGCCCACAGCAGCTCCCACGGGAGCGCGGCGAGGGCAATATCAGCCGGCGCGTGGGCATTGAAATGGCAGGCCATCAGCAACGGCCGATCGACCGCCAGCGCATAGTTACGCACAATCTTGAGGGCTTCAGCGCCGCGCTTATCGTGGGTCAAGGCCCGAAAGAGGCGGCGACCGACCCGGCGCGGCAAATCGGACGGCACCCGATCGCCGTCATCCCAGAAATCGAGTTCACGCAGCCGATCCTGTTCCGCCGGAGAAAATGTGAACGCCGCTTCTTGGGCTGATGTCCATGGATGCGGATAGGCCGGATCTTGCAACACATCAAGGGCGCGCAACACAAGCGGCACATCGTGGGCAGCGATCGGCATCGGCATCTGGCTCTGGGTGATATCGATCACCTCATTAGCTTCCCAGCGCACAAAAAAGCCGCGGTGATACGAACTAAAATCGACCGAGAGCAGAACGGGCTGGTAGGTTGGTCGCATAGTGATACAGATGGGTATGGCTAACAGCGGGAACACACCATCGTAGCCGGCAACGAGCGGCTCATCCTTCACGAGGTGCAGCGGGCAGCTCGGTCATCAGCAGAGCGAACAGCAACGCCTGATCAGCCGCCTGATCGCGCACCAGCAACCGCTCGCGCTGCAAGGTTTGGCGCAAGCGCTGGCGAGCAATGAGCGCACTGCCGGACGGACGATCGAGCACGAGGCGCGGTTGGAGCGTCAGGGCGCTATTCATGGAGCAATCCTTTCCAGCAATCTACTACAGTATGTAGTAAAAATGATCACAAAGAAAACGCGCTGTTACGCGCCACTGCGACATTCCAATCATGGCGCGACCAACGGCCGGCAGAGGCCGTAATCGTCGACTCACATTCTTGCCAGCGTTCAGGCGTCCACACTTCTAAATACTGATCCATTCCCACCAGAATAGCGGTGCGATCAAGACCGGCGTAAGCACGGAGCGGCGCGGAGATGACGATCGTTGCCTGCTCATCGAGCGCCAAGGCACTGGCATCGGCAAACAGCAGCCGGCGCAACCAGCGCTCATCAGCCCCGCTGAGGGTCAGATTGCTCACCCGTTGGGCCAACCCACGCCAGAACGGTTCAGGGCACAGTTGGAGACAGCGTTCAAAACCGCGGGTCACAACCACGCTAGCATTGAACAGCGGACGGATCGGGGCGGGAATGGCCAAGCGGCCTTGTTCATCGAGCGACACCTGCCATGTACCGAGCAGCATTGCTTCCTCACAGGGTCAACATGATAGGTAGGAGGATCCTTTTCGGGTACTTGTTGGGTTCTTAAAATACCTGCCTGAATTACTATAGCATATAATATTCGAGCCGTCTAGAGTTTTTCGCGGGAAGTTCTCAGCGAGGCCTTGACATTACTACAGTCTGTAGTATTATAAAGCTGAACCTAGTACCAATGACTTTTTGCCTGCAATCGCCTGCTCGTTGTCGCTAGTAGAAATGGCGTTATGACGAGACAAACTGAACAGGAGGAACGGCTCTCACCCAACCAGCAACGCCAACAAGCACCCAACAAGCACCCCAAAGGCTAGACAAAATGGTTTATTAGTGGTATAATATTCCCTGAAAGGAACCCGAAAGGAACCCCGCAATGCAAGCAGTGAATCACGACGCAACGTTCAACACGGTGACCGAGGCTGATCATCTAGCAGTGCAATTGCCATTGCAGGTGATGGGGCTATCAACTGCCTACGCTGCTACACTCGAACTGCTCCAGCGCCGTTATCCGACCGTCTTGCCTGATCATTTATGGGCAGAGGTTGCTGGCGGGGTCGTTCTTTCCCTTGCGCCGGTCGCATTAGCTGCGCGCCGCTTACGCAACCTCGATTGGCGCAATTATGAAGATTTGGTCTGGCGTAGCTTTGTGGCTGCGGGCATTCCCATCATTCTCTGGCAACTCGGCGCGAATGCGCTGCGCCGCCGCGAAGCCGAAGATTACTTGCGCCGAACACGAAGGAGCGCTGTTGATTATGCCAACGATACCACGCCGCTGGCCAACCGAATTGGAGACCGAGAGGGTGGAGCTGATCCGCGTTGCGGACGAGGCGGTGCAGCACATCCAACAGGCCCGGAGTACGCTTGAAGAGGTGCGCGCTGAACTGGGGCGCAATGTTCACCTTGCGCGAGTGTTGATCGTGACTGCCGAGCGTGCCGTGTACGATGCCTTGACTTGCACTGAACGTATGCGGCGCTACTTGGCCGTCGTGCGCGGCGCTGAAATTCATGGACGCTGGCCGATGACGGCGGCTCGCCAACGTGACGATAGCGAACAGGCGTTGGATCGAGCCGCCCAGAGCCTCGAAGAGGCGCAAGACCTCTTTGAGACGTTACGGCAGAGTTATCTCGCGAATTTTACGCTGGCCGAGGCCGTGCTGGCCGATATGACGCTTGCACTCGCCCGCGCTCGTCGTTCGATCGAACAAATGGTGCGCTTGCTCACCGAAGCGGCGATCGGACGTGATTAGGCCTTGTTTGTGATCACGCAGCGCAACCCATTTGCTATGGCGTTGGCGTGACAGGAGGCACGGGCGTCGCAGTTGGCGTTGCTGTCTGCGGCGACGGCGTTGCAGTGGGTGTTGCGGTTGGCGTAGGCACGCCAACATCATCCACCGTATCGGCGGCAATGTCGCTTAGCCGGTCAAGAAATCGGATTAATCGCTCGCTACGCTGTTCGATCTCGCGGATCCGCACATTTTGCTCGGCCTGAATAGTTGCCACGACTGCCACCACAACTTGCCCCTCGCGCAACTGATCTTGCAGGGTTACTGCTTCAGCGACCGCCGTTTGCAAAGCCTGACCTAACACTACCGCCGTTGCAGCTTGCCCGGCTTGGGCAGTCGCCGCTGCTGCCAATCGCCCCGCCTGCGCTTCGAGATCATCGATCCGCTCGCGCGCATTGCCCAGCTCGATGCTCGCTTGCGCCTGCGCCGTTTGCAGTTGGGCCACCGTATCGGCTTGCGCCGTGGCCGCTGCCTGCAACCGCTGTACCTCAACGCTCGCTTGCCGGATCTGCTGCGGCGTGGTCAGATCAACTCCCAACAGCAACAAGATGCCTCCGGCTGCGACTAACGCTACTCCAGCCGCAATGATCACGGTCAATAACCAGCCAATCAGGCCGATGATCCGGCTCACACAACTGCGCGGGCGCGGCGCTGGCGACGCTGGCGGCGGGGCTACAGGCGTTTCATTTGAATCAGATTGGGTCATGGTTATCCTACTGCATCGGCGCGAACCCATGGCTATTGTAGCATGCCGGTTGGCAAACTAAGAAAGCGGTTGCCAGCGCAGGCGATCACCCGCGCCATCCCCGTCATTTGACAGTCTGCAAGGCGCTGGCTACAATCGCACCAGCCAGATTGCTATGCCGAGGAGCCTATGAGAGTTCCGCTGTCATGGTTGCGTGAATTTGTTGCGGTCGATCTGCCGGTCGAAGAATTGGCCCGGCGCTTGACCTTCGGCGGCATGGAGGTCGCTCAGATCCACCGGATCGGGGTTGAGGGCGCGCCGCTGCCGTGGGATCCCGAATTGATTGTCGTTGCCAACGTGCTAGAGGTGCGGTCGCATCCGAACGCCGACCGGCTGGTTCTGGCCGAGGTTGATTATGGCGCGGCCCAGCCCCATACGGTGGTCACCGGCGCACCTAATCTCTTTCCCTATCGCGATCAGGGCCGCTTGACCCATCCATTGAAAGCGGTGTTTGCCCGCGAAGGCGCACAGTTGTACGATGGCCACGCCGAGGGCTGGGTGATTACCAAGCTCAAGGGCCGGCCAGTGCGCGGCGTGATGAGCGATGCTATGCTCTGTTCAGAGAAAGAGCTGGGTCTGAGCGAGGATCACGAGGGGATTTTGATCTTGCCTGACGATGCGCCGGTGGGGATGCCGCTGCGCGACTATCTGGGCGAGATTGTGCTGGAAATTGACCTGACCCCCAACTTCGCCCGTTGTCTCTCGATCGTTGGCGTGGCCCGCGAAGTCGCCGCGCTGACCGGCGCGCCGCTGACCTTGCCCGATCCGCAGGTCGTCGCTACCGGCCCGTCGATCAGCGGGCGGGCTAATGTCACCGTCCACGAACCCGATCTCTGCCCGCGCTTTATGGTCGGGCTAGCCGAGGGCGTACAGATCGGGCCGTCGCCGTTCTGGATGCAACGCCGCTTGATTAACGCCGGCATGCGCCCGATCAACAATATCGTCGATATTTCCAACTACGTGATGATCGAGTGGGGCCAGCCAACCCACGCTTTTGACGCCGATCGCGTAGCCGATCGCCATCTGATCGTGCGCTTGGCCCAACCCGGCGAACGGCTGACGACGCTCGACGATCGGGATCGCGATCTAACTCCCGGTCCCGATAGCGGCTTGACCCACCCGCCGCTGATGGTGTGTGACGCCACCGGGCCGCTGGCAGTGGCTGGCGTGATGGGTGGAGCTAGCTCTGAGGTGAGCGCGACCACGACCAACGTGTTGCTCGAAGCGGCTATCTGGGAGCCGGTGCAGATCCGGCGCACGGCGCGCGGTCTCAAGTTGCCCAGCGAGGCGTCGCGCCGCTTCGAGCGCGGGGTTGATTACGAGTTGCCGCCGATCGCGCTGCGCCGTTGTCTAGAACTGATGCGCCTGTACGCTGGTGCAACGATTGCCGCCGATTTCATCGATGTCTATTTGCGCCCGTGGCAGCCTGTGACTATTGACCTGCCACCCTCGGAGGTGCGCCGCTTGCTCGGCATTCACCTCGATGCCCACACCATTGCTGGCATTCTGGACCGGCTAGGGTTTGAATGCACGATCAGCGGCAGCGCAACGGTCGGCGATTTTGCCATGCTGGCCGCCGAGCCGGTGATACACGTGAAGGTGCCGTCGTTCCGCCAAGATGTGACGATGGCCGCTGATCTGTGCGAAGAGATTGCCCGCGTCTACGGCTACGATCAGATTCCGTCCACCCGGCTGGCCGATGAATTGCCGCCGCCGGTGACGCTCAAGGCGATCGAACTCGAAGAGCAGGTGCGCGATCTGATGGCCGGCGCCGGCTTGACCGAACTGATCACCTATTCACTGATCGATATGGCGCTGGTCGCGCAGGTGCAACCCTCTGAGGCTGTCGCCGAGCGGTACCTCAAGCTGAGCAATCCTAGCACGCCGGAACACGTCTATCTGCGCCGTTCGTTGTTGCCCTCAATCGCGGCGGCGCTGGCCATGAACCTGCGCGAGCGCGAGCGTTCGCTGGTGTTTGAGATTGGGCGAGTCTACTTGCCGCAAGCCGAGCCGGGCCACGACGATCGCTGGCTGCCCGACGAACCGCGCCGGCTGGCGATTGCAATGGCCGGCCCGCGCCAGCCGGAAAGCTGGCTCAGCACCGACCGCGAGTGGCTCGATTTCTACGATCTGAAGGGGATCGTCGAGTTGCTCGGCGAACGGTTAGGGCTGGCCGAGCAACTCAGCTTTGTGCCGCTGACCGATGACGAGCGCTTCCACCCCGGACGCTCGGCGGCGTTGATGCTGGTGCGCAAACGCGATAGCCGGGGGCGGCCAGTTGATCAACAACTAGTTGGCGTGCTCGGCGAAGCCCATCCGCAGGTGCGCGCGCGGCTAGAGGTGGCAGCGCCGCGGGTGTTGCTGGCCGAGATCGACCTCGAGACGCTGTTCGGCCACGCCGGGCAAGCGGTTTACCGGCCCATCTCGCGCTTCCCGGCTAGCGTGCAAGATCTGTCGATTGTGGCCGATGAAACGGTCAGCGAAGCGCAGATCCGGGCCGTCATCCAGCGCAGCGCCGGCGAGTATTTAGAGCGCCTGACCCTGTTCGATCGTTATAGCGGGCCGCAAGTGGGGGAAGGCAAACGCAGCCTGACCTATCACCTTGTCTTCCGCGCGCCTGACCGCACCCTGCTCGACGAGACGTTAGCCAAGATTCGCAAGAAGATCATTGGCAACCTCGAACGCGAGCTCGGGGCAACGATTCGCAGTTGAGCCATGGCAACCGCGCCGGCCAAACTCATTCTCTGCGGCGAACATGCCGTCGTCTATGGGCGGCCAGCGATTGCGTTGCCGCTGGCCGACATTCGGGCGACGGCAACCGTTACGCCGCTCCCCGGCGGGAGCGGCCCGCTGATCAGCGCGCCCGATCTGGGGGGGCAATGGCGAATTACCGAGCGGCCCGATGAACCGCTGAGCGGATTGGTGATGGCAGTCATCGATCGGTTTGGCGTCCCGCCTGATATTGAAATTACCATCCGCTCGGCGATCCCGATCGCGAGCGGCATGGGCAGCGGGGCGGCCATCGCCACGGCAATTGTGCGTGCGTTGCTGGCGTACAGCGGCCAAACCCTGCCGCCGGCAGCCATTTCCGAACTCGTGTACGAGAGCGAACGCGGCTATCACGGCACACCGAGCGGGATTGACAACACCGTGGTGGCGTTCGAGCAGCCAATCTGGTTTCAGCGCCGGCCATCACTCCCGCCGTTG
>VSSL01000689.1_pt1 | contig 10326 bp, 13 predicted proteins | sample 4557531 | NCBI WGS metagenome assembly VSSL01 (sample SAMN10986726, study PRJNA523729) | hot springs metagenome | isolation source: hot springs | place: India:Timba, Gujarat | collected 2018-05-31 | reverse complement strand
TGCCCGCGGCCGAGGTGGCCACCGGTGCTGCCAACGTTTCGGCCAAAACGGCGAAGCTCCTCATGGGCGCGGCTTAGACGGACGCCATTGCCTGCAACTATCACCGGCTTGCGGGCCTCGTCGATTCTCTTCAACACACCTTCCACCTGTGGGGGGGGGGATGCATGTAGCAGGCGATCCAAGATAATTCTGCGTGGAGAATGTTTGCGGTACGGACTCGTTATCCAAAAAACCCGACAATGCATGGCTGTGATAAAGGACAACGACAGGTCCGTTTCGGCCGGAAGTGGCGTGCTTGATCGCCAGTTGCGTATGCTGAATCGCCTGAGCGGGAAGATGTGACTCGAAAACAGCTTTTGCGACTCCCGCAAAAGATGCTCTGGCATCCCAGTTGCCGTATTCGCCGGTGCCGGATTGGTAAGGGGCATGCTGCGAAAACGGGGCACCGTCTGTAAGATCGGCAAGTATCAGCATCGGTGAGCTTCCGAGCTTGGCCTCCAGGACTCCCAGGAGGGCGTTGGAAAGCATGAAGAGGCCTTGGCCGATAGCGACTCCCGGCTTGCCTGTCAATCGTCCGTAAACCTCAGCCATCACCCCGGCCAAGGCTTCGTGACGGACGAGAATCGGACGAATTTCATCGCGGTAATCGTATAGGCCGTCATAAATTTGCATGCTGTTGCCGCCCGGTACACCGAAGATCATGTCGATCCTGCACTCTTGGAGTACCTTGACGATCGCCTGGGGAACCTTCAGGGGTACGGAGGAGAATCGTTTGGCAGGCATTTTCGTTGTCAATCCATCAGTTGGCCGCCGTTCACATCGATGATTTCGCCGGTCAGGTAGCTTGAGCTCGGTGAGGCCAGAAAAACGGCAACATGGGCCACTTCCTCTACCATCCCGATGCGCCCCAAGGGAATGGTTTCCAGGTATTGACTCCAGTCTCCACCAGTAATCCTCTGGGTCATGTCGGTGGCAATGACACCCGGCGCAATGGCGTTGACGTTGACGTTGAAAGGGGCAAGGTCGCGTGCCAGGGATTTGGTGAAACACATCACAGCCGCCTTGGATGCCGAATAGTGTGCCCCGACGGCGATGCCTCCGACTTTACCTGCGACCGATCCCAAATTAATGATTTTACCTCTTCGTTGCTGTTTCATGATCGCCATGACGGCTTGCGAGCATAGAAAAGTGCCTTTGAGATTGACTGCGAGTATACGGTCCCAGTCTCTTTCTGTGATGTCGGCGATGGAAGCCCTCTGACAGATGCCTGCATTGTTCACCAAAATATCGATCCGGCCGTGTTTGTGATAAATTCTAGCGAACGCAGCGCGCACCGCTTCCCCTTGCGATACGTCGATCGCCTCAGAGAAGGCCTGACCCCCGCGGGATTGAATTTCGGCGGCAACGGCCGCCGCCTTTTTTCCATCGATGTCCAAGGCCCAGACATGAGATCCTTCGTCAGCGAGTGCCATGGCAATTGCTCGGCCGATCCCATCGCCGGCGCCGGTCACGATGGCGACTTGGCTGTTTAGTATCATGATGTAGCCTCAATCGTATTGGACCAATTCGACGGTGTTTCCTTCAGGATCCTGCATGTAGGTAGCCCACACGCCGGGACGCAGATTTTGTGGTGGGCAGTTGAATGGGACGCCGGCCTCCAGCAATCGACCGTAGAGGTCATGGATGCCTTTGACTTCTAAAGCAAGATGGGTCAGGCCAAAATCACACTGCCGCCTGTCACCCACGCGACGGCCCTTGGGATGCAAATATTGGAAAAGTTCCATTCGTGTACCGTGGCCTTTTAACATGACCACTCGCGCCTTTGCCTCCTTCAAGCCCACGACCCTCGCTATCCCCTCTCCGGTATATTGCTGTTTTTCCCAGTCGATCTCGAAACCGAGTAGGTTCCGATAGAAGGAAACCACCCGGTCCATATTCTCAACCGCCATGGCCACATGGTGCCACCGAATTTCCATTTTTTCCCCTAGATTACAGCTTGCTCCCAACCCGTCAGACCTAGACATTGGTTTGCCGATTCAATCGGATGCATTTCGGCCTGTATCGCCTCACCCGTTTAGGCGCAAGATTGCCATAGAGGTCGGCTCTGCGTGCATCAAAAACCGGAAGGTTTTTTCGAAACTCTTGTACAGCGGTCGGCCCGATTTCCCCAACGATCAGTTCTTCGGCATGGCGGCTTCCTTCGGCCACAATCTCCCCCGATGGAGTGACGATGCGACTTTTTCCAGCAAACGTAACCGCTCCATCGGTCCCCACCCGATCGACTGCCAGAAGATATGCTTGGTTTTCAACCGCCCGCGCACGGGTCAAGATGTCCCAGTGGGTTTGCCTAAAGGATGGCCAAGCGGCACATACGACGAGTACCTGAGCGCCGGTTAGGGCGAGACGCCTGAAGAGCTCCGGAAAACGAAGATCATAGCAGATGGCAAGCCCCCAGCGCATATCCCCGATATCGACGGCGACCAACTTATTTCCGGATGAAAAACACTGTGCCTCATTGAACGGGGGAGGGGTGATCAGGTGGGTCTTGCGATATCGCGCGAGGAGCTGTCCATCAGGCCCGAAAACGGCAAGAGTGTTGTATATTCTCCTCTTCGTTCGTTCGACCACTCCGCAAAGAACGTAAATCCGATTTTCTTTGGCTCCTCGCTGCAGGATACGCAAAGACTCTCCTTGCGCGTCAAATGAACACCTTTGGATGACCGCAGCATCGTATCCGGTATCGGCTGTCTCGGGGAAAATGACCGCCTCGCACCCGAGCCCAGCCGCTTTCACGACCAGTTGCGAAATCGATCTGCAGTTTTCCCTCACTTCTCCCAATCGGCATTTCATTTGAGCCAAAGCGATTTTCATCACCGTACCACGCTTCAGCCAAGCAGCGCTTTCGGGAGCCAGAGGATGATTTGCGGAAATATCATGCAGATCCCAAGGGCGCTGATTTCGATCAAAACGAAAGGAACGATGGATTTATAAATGTCAATCATGGTGATGTGCGGTGGCGCGACAGATTGCATGTAGAAAAGATTGAAGCCAAAGGGCGGGGTAAGAAAGCCCATTTCCATATTGATCGCGTAAATCACCCCGAACCAGACCGGATCGAAGCCGAGCGATCTTGCGATGGGAAAGAAGATGGGAGTGGAAATCATGATGATGCCGGTGGGGTCCAGAAAACATCCCAAGAAAACCAAGATTGCCATCATGCCTATCATCTGCCCCCATCGTCCTCCCGGCAGATACGATAACAAATCTCTGGCAAGCCCTTGAGCCCCGATGGCGGTGTAGAGAGCGGTGAACACGGAGGCCCCAAAGATGATCCACATCACCATGCAGTTCAGTTTGAGCGTTTCATGGCAGCACTTCTTGATCACTGCCCAGTTCAGTTTTCGATAAAAAAGCGCACAGAAAATGCTGCCAAGCGCCCCGACGGCTGCGGCTTCACTGGGGGTAGCGGCTCCGCTGAAAATGCTTCCCAGAACAAAAAAGATAAGCCCAATCGGGAGGATCAAGTCTTTTAAAGCAGAAAACTTATCTTTCCAGCCTACACGATGCTCCTTTGGCAGTGCGGGAGCCAAATGGGGGAAAAGGGCACACAGGATGGCAATGTACACCATGAACATGAAAGCCAGCATGAACCCCGGAATCACTGCCCCAGCATAAAGCATGCCGATTGATGTGTTCGTGTACATTCCAAGAATGATCAGCATCACGCTGGGTGGAATGAGAACCCCCAATGCCCCCCCTGCCGCCAAACAGCCGATTGATAGCTTTTCGTCGTAGCGATGCGCCAACATGGAGGGAAGGGCCACGAGGGCCATGGATACGGTGGATGCGCCGCTGACCCCTACCATTGCCGCGAATATGGCGCAGATGGCTACTGTGCCGATCGCCAGGCCGCCGCGCAGTCCCCCCCATCCATTTGTACATCATCCGGTAGAGCGCTCCAGCGATACCGGCAGCCTCCAGCATGTTGCCCATGAAGATGAACATGGGGATGGCGAGAAAGACAAAGGCATTCGCGCTGGTGAAGGTCCGGTTGGCCACCATGTGCAGGGCATCCGGTCCCCAAAGGAAATAGGTAGCAACCACCGCCGTGCCCCCTAAGGAGAAGACCAGCGGCAGTCCCAACAATAGAAAAAAGATAAGCAATCCGAAAACCAGAAGGCTCAGCAGTTCAATGCTCATCGCATCTCCTCCCAACGGGCGGCGACGATGCGGATATCGCGGATCAGCTTGGCGATCCCTTGCAGCAACAAAAGAAGGACGCCCAGCGGCAGAGTAAGAACCACCGGCCAAAGTTTAGGGTTCCAATCGGTCCCGCTGGCCCGTCCGCTGGATAAAACATCCCAGAAAAACCTCGAGCTCGCGTAAAAGAGAACGCCGCAGTAAGCGAGAAAGCCGATCCAAGTGACCAGATTGCATACCGCTTGGGTTCGTTGGGAGAATCGACCGTAGAGGGCGTTCATGTTGACATGGGCGTTTTTTAGGTGGGTGTACCCCGCCCCCATTAAGGTATAGCCAGCAAAAAGAAAGGTAATCATCTCCGTTCCCCAGATGGTCGGCGCCTGAAAGTAATAGCGCATGATGACCTCGTAGATCGACACCGCCAGCATGGGGAGAATGACGTAGGAAGTAAGGCGCCCGATATGCTCATTGACGCCGTCGATGAGCCTGAGAAAACGGTCAGCCCACCCCATGACACCCCCTGAAGGAGGAGAAAGGTCCCCCGGGAGACAAGAAGCGACCCGTCTCCCGGGGGAAAAGTTTACTCCTTGGCCCGGAACATGCGCGGACGTTCGGAGATGGTCTTGGAGAGATCCATGATCATTTTGACGACTTTCTGGCTGACCGGATCGCTCTTGGACTGATCTTGGATAATTTCGTCGGAGAGTTTTTTCATTTGTGCCAAGTCGCTGTCAGGCAGAGTAGAGAACTTGACTCCAGCCTTTTTCATGATCTCAACGGCTTTGGCGCTCTCGTAAGTTGAAATGGTGGCGCGTTGCAATGCGAAGATGCGGGTTGCGATGTTCATGCACTCCTGCAGCTCACTCGGGAGGGACTTGTAAGCGTCCATGTTCATGAACATGTCCTCGGCATCGAAGCTGATCAGAGACGGGCCGCAATAGAATTTTGCGACTTCATGCAGCTTCGTGGCCACGTTCCCGTAAGGCGAACCCCAGTTTGCGCCGTCGATCACCCCTGTTGCTAAGCCGGTGTAAAGTTCCTCTCCGGGTAGACGTGCGATGCCCGCCCCGTAGTGTTTCCAGATTTCCGCCACTACGCCGAAACTGCGGATTTTGAGACCTTTGAAGTCGGTGAGCGTTTTGATCGGCTTCGTGGAAATGGTTTCGCCCCACTCGTCGGAGTAGACAGGACCGAGAAAGTGGATATTCTTGGTCGCAAACTGTTCACGGCTGATCTCAAGGAGTCCGGCTTCTTGCCACAGGTAATCGTAATGCTCGAGAACGTCTAAAGCGAAGGGCACTCCCCAAGCCCAGATGGTATAGGGAAACACCCCACGCCAGTAGGCCTGGGCGCTGTAGCCGATCTCGACGACACGTTTGCCGACGCCGTCGATCAGGTCGAAGGTCGCTACGAGAGCCCCGGGGGATATGGCTTGATCTCGATCCTGCCCCCCGACATGAGATTCACCATTTTGCAGAATCGGGGCACGAGGACTTCCCACTCCTTCCATCCTGGACCGAGAAAGGACTGCAGGCGGAATGAAAAATCCGGGTTCTTGGCAAACGACCGCTTTGGCGATGCGAACATGCCCGTCAGTGCGGCGCCTCCGAGTGCAGCGGCTTTGAGTACGTCACGTCTTCGCATCCGTTCCTCCTTTTTGATTGGGGGTGGTTTGTGCTGGGTGAGGTTTCCTTGGAAAGCGGCCCAAGCCGCCAATCTGCCCCGCCCATGCCCGTGGAACCACCGGGGTCAACGTGAGGCCGGCAAATGAATGGCCTTGTTGTTCCAGTTCAGTGCCGCTTCGCTCAAGGTTTCACTCACCGTGGGGTGCGGTTTGATCCCTTCGCAGAGGTCTTCGACAAAAGCCTCCAGACTCATCGCCGTGGAAGCCTCGCTGATCAGGTCGGTTGCGTGGGCGCCGAGGATGTGGACACCCAAGATCTCTCCGCTTTGTGGATCACCGATGATCTTGACGAAGCCTTCGGTTTCGCCGAGGGCGTGGGCCGCACCGCTGGCTTGATAGGGAAATCGACTCACCCGAATTCACAGCCGTGCTGCCTCGGCCTCCTGCTCCGTGAGACCGATGGCACCGACTTCAGCAAGCCCCCATATGCAGCGAGGGATGCGGTGCGGTTGAACAGGGTGGCTCATCCCCTTTAAATCGGCCACGGCGGCCTCGGCCTCGGCTGCAGCTTTGTGGGCCAGCATCATGCCTCCCACCAGGTCACCGATGGCATATACTCCTGAAAGGCTGGTCCTCATTCTTTGATCCACGCGCACAAACCTGCCGTTGAATGCCAGATCAAGCCGCTTGACGTCGAGACCGTCCATCACGGGGCTGCGCCCGGTTGCAACCAGCACACGGTCGCCGGCTTCTTTGATCACCTCCCCCGAGGGATTTCTAAAAAAAACCATCGCCCCCTCTTCCGATTCGGTTATCTCCAAGACGACGCTTCCGAGGTGGACTTTCGCTCCCCGGCGGATAAGCATCTGACGCATGGCCGCGCGGACATCGACATCCTCCGTATGAAGAATGTCTGGCAGCATTTCGATCAAACTCACCCGGGCTCCCAGGTAGAGGTAGATGGACGCCATCTCGATGCCGATGACGCCGCCTCCGATGATGACCACCTGCCGGGGGAGCTCCGGCGAATCGAGTGCCTCGTCGGTGGTCTGCACGATCCGTCCATCGATCGTAAATCCCCGCGGCACCGCCGGGCGCGAACCGGTTGCAAGAATGATGTTCGCCGACCTGACGTGGTAGGGGTCCGAACCGTGAGGAGCGATCCGGATCTCGCGCGGCGACAGCACATCGCCTTGACCAGCGGCGACGGTGATGCCGTGGCTGCGAATGATTTGCTCGAGACCGGTGCACAGCGTCCCCACCACCTGTCGCTTTCGTTCCAGCATTTTGGCGGGATCTACGGCGATGTGGCTGTTGTTCAAAAGGACATCGGACCTGCGTGCGGCATGGAACAGCTTGGCGTCGTAATAGTAGCTTTTCGTCGGAATGCATCCGCGGTTCAGGCAGGTCCCCCCAAGCCGATCGCGCTCCACCAGAAGGACCCTCATCCCCTCTCGGGCGGCGCAGATGGCGGCCGTGTATCCTCCGGGTCCGCCGCCGACAATTGCCAGATCGTAGATCACCTCGAAGAGACTCCTTCTTCAGACATGCAAAAATGAAAAGGTTGGCTTTTCTAAACGCCATTTTAGATTCTGCAGAAATTCCGCCGCCATTGCCCCGTCGATGATGCGATGGTCCACCGACAGGCCCAACATGCAGGTTTGAACGGAGGTCAGCTGTCCGTTGTTCAATTCAAGTTGGCTGCGCGTCTTGCCAACCGATAAAATCCCGCTTTGGGGCGGATTGAGAATCGCAGTGAAGTGGGTGATGTCGTACTGGGCAAGGCTTGAGATTGTAAAGGTGCCGCGCTCGATCTCGTCAAGATTAAGCATACCCGCCCGTGCTCTTCGAACCAAATCCTCCCTGTGGCGGACGATTTCGCAAAGGCCGCACCGGTCGGCCGACGGGATCGCTGGCGTAATCAGCCCCCCGGTCAACGCCACGGCAAGACAAATATTGATCTCCGGGAGGATGTGGATCTCTTCGCCCCGCAGGGTCGCGTTCATCATTGGGAAATCCCGAATGGTCAGTGCAGCGGCTTTGATCAGAAAATCGTTAATCGACGGACGCAGTTGGTACCGAGCCTCGAAATCCGGCAAGAGCTGCTGTCGAAACGAAAGCAAGGCGTCCATCCTTACTTCGGAGAAAAAATGAATGTGGGGAGCGGTGAATGCACTTTCCGCCATGCGTCGCGCAATCACTTGGCGCATGCGGTCCATCTGGACCACCTTTCCCAGGCGCGGCGCAGCAGCCTCTTTGACCGCCAGATCCACGTCGGACTTCATGATCCGCCCCCGCACGCCGGAGCCTGTGATTCCCTTCAGATCGATCCCGGCTTTCGCGGCCGCGTGCCTGGCGAGGCGAGAAGCGGTCGCGTGGGGGGTCTTGACGGCATCGGCGACATCCTTATAAAGTATCACCCCTTCCGGTCCGCTCCCCTGCACGCGGGCAAGATCGATCCCCTTCTCTCGGGCAAGCTTCCGGGCCGCGGGTACGGCGCGAGGCGTTCCGTCGGACGTCTTCTGAAGAAGCGGCGCATGGGCCTTTGCCGGCTCGTTGATCGCTTCTACTCCATCGTTCCTTGCCTCATCGCGGGCGGTGGCACGTCGGCCTGCGGCGGGAGGCTCCCTGTATTCTTCAGGCAGCTCTTCTCCCGGTTCTGTGATAATGGCGACGATGGTGAGGACCGGCACCTTCTGTCCGACAGGCAATAAAATCTTCGCTAAGATTCCGCTTGCGGGCGCTTCGACCTCGGTCACGACCTTGTCCGCTTCAACTATAAACAGGCTTTCTCCTTTCTGTACAGGTTCCCCCTCCTTTTTCAGCCATTCGACGATTATCCCGGTCTCGATGGTCACTCCGAGCATGGGAATTACGACTTCTGTGGCCACTCTGGAACTCCTTTCTCATGCGTAGGCCATGAGCCGCCGGATGGACTCGAGCAAGCGGTCTTTCCCGAACATGTAAGCTTTTTCCAAAGGCGGAGAGAAGGGGACGGGCGTATCGGGCGAGCAATTGCGGAGGATGGGCGCCTTGAGATAGTCGATGGCCTCTTCGGCGACGATGGCAGCGAATTCGGCTCCCACTCCACAAGTTTTGTTGTCCTCGTCCGCCACCAGCAACCGGCCGGTTTTTTTCACAGAGTTGATAAGGGTTCCGGAGTCCAGGGGAGTCAGCGTCCGGGGATCAATCACCTCCACCTCGATCCCTTCTTGGGCAGCCTCTTCGGCAGCTTCCAGCGCGGCCAGGACCAACGCATGCGTGGCCACCACCGTGACATCCTTTCCGGAACGCTTGACCTCCGCCCGACCGAAAGGAATACGGTAGGGCTCTTCCGGAACCGGCCCTTGGTGTTGTAAAGGCGTTTGTGCTCCACAAAGACCACGGGGTTGTCGTTCTTGATCGCCTCGATCAGCAACCCTTTGGCGTCGTAAGGAGTCGAGGGAACCGCCACGTAGAGCCCTGGCGTATGCATGAATATGGAATGGTAGCTCTGGGAATGCTGGGCCGCTGTGCCGCGCCCGGCACCGATGTTGGTCCGAAGCACCATCGGAACCTTGCCGCGGCCTCCGAACATGTAATGCATCTTTGCCATCTGGTTGATGATCATGTCCATGCACACAGTGGTGAAATCAATAAACATGATCTCCGTCACCGGCCGCATGCCGGTCAAAGCGGCACCGACACTGGCGCCCACAAATCCTGCCTCGGATATGGGGGTATCGACCACGCGATCGGGTCCAAATTCCGCTTGCAACCCCTTGGTGACTTGGAAAATTCCGCCATAACACCCGATGTCCTCTCCCAGGAGGACCACACGCTCATCTTCCAACATGCAGGTGCGCAAAGCTTCATTCAGAGCCTGAGTGTAAGTTATCTCTCTCATTGGGGATTGACCTCGCTCACGTAGACGTCTTCATACATTTCTTCGAGAGCCGGAAAATCACTTTGAGCGGCATAGGCGACCGCTTCATCGATGGCCTGTTGGATTTCCTGCTCAATCGCCTCGAGGGTCTTTCGGGTTGCGATCTTTTGATGGATCAGCTCTCGGCTCAAACGTTGAATCGGGCATTTCGCCATCCATGTGGCAATCTCTTCTTTGGTGCGGTATCGTTCCCCCTGATTGGGGTCACCTTCATGATGCCCTCGCCAGCGATAGGTTTTGCATTCGATAAGGGTTGGGCCTTCACCTTTTCTGGCGCGGCTTACCGCTTTGACCGCTGCTTCATAGACCCTGAGGACGTCATTCCCGTCGGCCACTTCGCCCGGCATGTCGTAGCCCGTAGCACGCACAGCGATGTCGGAAATGGCTTGATGCTTTTGCTGGCAAACAGAAATTCCGTAGAAATTGTTTTCGCAAACGAAGACGACGGGAAGTCGATGCAGAGAAGCAAGGTTGAGACTTTCGTGAAAGGTTCCGTTATTTGATGATCCGTCGCCGAAAAAGCAAACGGCGACTTGGTCTGTGCCCCGCCACTTGGCTGACCAGGCGGCACCGACGG
>VSSL01000688.1_pt1 | contig 10330 bp, 5 predicted proteins | sample 4557531 | NCBI WGS metagenome assembly VSSL01 (sample SAMN10986726, study PRJNA523729) | hot springs metagenome | isolation source: hot springs | place: India:Timba, Gujarat | collected 2018-05-31 | reverse complement strand
TTTGACCACCTCTTCTGCCTCTTTCTGAAGCGCGGGGATAATCTCATCAGGGTAGATGGCGCAGGCGAGGGCAAAATCTTGCCAGACCATTACTCCGTGCTCATCGCAGAGGTTAAAGAAGGCGTCGGACTCATACACATTACCCCCCCAGCAACGCACCATGTTGCAGTTCAGGTCGATCAGCATGTCGAACGTCGGCTTCAGGTGCTGGATGTCGCGGCTATGGAAGGCGTCCAGCGGAACCCAGTTCGTGCCCTTTGCAAATACCTTCACACCGTTAACCACGAACACGAACTCACCGGGCTCTTCGGGCGTGGTGACTTCGGTGCGGCGCAATTCCACCGTGCGGATGCCGATGCGGCTGCAATGCGCGTCCAGCACGTTGCTCTGCTCATCCAGTAACTCTGCCGACGCCTCGTATAGCGCAGGTTCTCCGTAGCCTCGCGGGTACCACAGGTCTACTCCCTGCAAGTGTATCCATGCCCGACCGTGTGTATGAAAAACAGGGTGTAAGCTTTCATGCACCACCTGTCCATCTCGGGATAATCGCAAGCGCACCTGCCAGCCGTCAATGACGTGCTCATCGGTAGTGAAATCCCAGTCCACAAACAGCACCGCCGACCGGTGTTCGGCGTCCACAGAGGTAGTTGCCCAGTACACCGACCGCCAGCGCGTAGGCGAAAGGAATTGTAGATACACATCGCGCCAGATGCCGGCGCTCACCGCGCGCGGCATGATGTCCCAGCCGTAGCAGTGTGGTGCTTTTCGCACACCCAGCGACTCGAAACCGCACGGCAGTGCGCTCTCCACAGGGGCAGGTGCTCGTTCTCTACCTTCCAGCACTGCCGAACGGATGCGCACCACCAGATCGTTTTCGCCTTCTCTCAGCGCGCTGGTGACATCAAACCGATGGGGAATCAGCATGTTTGCTGCTTCGCCGACCAGCACGCCGTTCAGCCAAACCTCAGCCAGACAATCCAGCCCTTCAAACACCAGCTCGGCGACATACCGTTCGGGCACCATAGGCGAGGAAAACCGCCTGCGATACCACCACTCGTACGTTTCATATTCGCGCAGGCGGTAGATGTTATTGCCCACCGACAGCTCCGGCAATACGCCTGCCCGCATCAGGTCGATCTCCACATTTCCCGGCACGAGCGCAGGTATCGTGGACATTGTATTAAAGTTTATCCCCTCAGATTTTACATACTTTTCATGCTGTGGTCGGTAACTCAGTTGCCATTCGCCGTTCAGGTTTATCCGTTGCATGTGTTCTCCTCCTCAATCCCAGTTTATGGGAACGTATTCAGCGTTCCATGCGCCTATTTCAAAGCGTTTGTCCACAGGCATTTTGCCCTCTATATTTGGCATAAAGGTCACCTGTATGCGTCGGCTCTCGCCCGGCTGAAGCCAGAAGTAGCCTTCAGACACGCGCAGACTGTCCGAGCACACAGGAGCGTGAAAGTGTACACCTACTGCAGGCAGCCTTCCCGTGTTCTCTATCACCAGATGGTCGCCATCTCGCCGTGCGGAAAGCGTGGTACGGGGCAGATCAAAAAGGCAACCCGGTTTCTGGCGGAAATTGAACCAGTAGAAGTTGTGCGTGACCATCGTGTTTTCCCGAACCAGCTCTACCAGCACCAGCAGTGGTGTGGTATGCGAATCCGGCACGCTGAAAGCCACCTCTCCAAGCGAGTGTACACGGGTGAGGGATTCTCGTACGCTCAGAACCTTTTGCGCTACCTGCTGTAACCGGGCGTCGAACAGTCGGACGCGCACCAGTGCGGTATTTTTCCACTGTTCACAGTCGTCCAGCAGGTACACCTGTAGCCGAAGGGGTTTACCCGCTTCCACGTCAAAGCTGTCGAACAGAGCCACTACCTGTAACGGCGCAAAAGCGCGTTGTACGAAATAGTGCGCGATTTTGGGAACCCCGTACCAGTCCACTGTAGACCACGAAACGCCCGGATACACGTCGGTCAGCTTGTAGTAAATCACACCGGTAGACTGGTTCCATCGCGTACGCATCCTCTCCAATACTACCCGTACGCCAGTTGCCTGCGCCAGCTGACTGCCCCGGGTGAAGCCCTGCAGGTCTTTGCAGGGGTCAAATTCCTGAGCATAGCGGTTCAGATGCACCATGTTCTGGGGGGTGAAAGTCGGCGTATGGTGGATAAACGCGCTATCGTCGCCGGGGGGCCACTTATCCCGTTCGCTCTCGGGCAAATACTTCAGCGTACTCTCCACCGCACAGGGTGACGCCAGCCCGAACTCACCGATGAATAGGGCGATGAGGTTCAGATTGCGTTCCAGCGGTTGCAGACCCCAGTACACGTCGTAGTTGTGGATGCTACCGCCATATGGATCGGTGCGGTGGTAAGGGCGAGTGCCGTCCAGCTCCATACACCGTCTGCCCAACAGCTCAATCAACCAGCCCTCGCCGCTATGTTCGTTACCGCCGCACCAGAGCACCAGGCTGGGATGGTTGCGCAATCGCCTGATACTGCGGACAGCAATCTCGTCCGCGACCGCAAGCCGAATGGCGTCGAAGTTCTGCCACGTGAGCGGAAACTCTTGCCATACCATGATGCCCAGCTCGTCGCAGAGGTCATAGAAGGTGTCCGTTTCGACTAATCCCCCTCCCCACGAGCGCATGATCTGGATGTGCGCGTCCTTCGCCAGCGTGAGAAAACGACGGTAGCGGTGCTCGTCCAGACGCAAGAAAGCGTCCAGCGTCGCCCAGTTGCATCCTTTGACAAACGTGGGGCGCCCGTTGATGACAAACGTCCAGTTATACAGGTGGGGCTGCGCTCCCTCTGGCAGGGGACGCATCTCGATGGTGCGTATCCCAAAGCGTGTCCGTCGTGCGTCCACGACCTGTCCGTCCACGATGAAGCGCACATCGCACCAGTAGAGGTAAGGCTCCCCTAACCCGTTGGGCCACCATTGCCGGGCGTTCGGTATGTCGAACCGGTAACGCCCGGATACCGTATCCCCGGACGCTGTTAACATAGCTTCGTAATGGTAGCCTTCTCCCTCGAAGTTCGCAGGGTAAACATCCCATCGCAATACCCCATGAGGGTAACCTTGTCGGGCTTTCACTGTAGCAAAAAGGTCTACGGTGCCTCTGCCAGCGTCTGTGGTAGCCAGAAAGAGCTTTTCTATCTTAACCGCGGGAACCTGCTCTACCCTGACCGATTGCCAGATACCGATCGGTGGGCAGTTCACATAGTGCCAGCCATAGACGCAATTTGTCTTGAAAACCAGTTTCCAGTCGGTTGGTATGGGGTCTACCCGCACTACCAGCGCGTTGTGCTCGCGCACGATGCCTGTGACATCGAACTCGGGTCCCCCGAAAGGTCCTTCGTGTTCGCCCAGCCGTACTCCGTTTAGATAGAAGGTCGCGCTGTAGTCCACTCCATCGAATATCAACCGCGTTGGCTGTCCCGGCTCCCACTTAAACTGGGTGCGGAACCACCATTCCTTCTCAGCCACCTCCTTTCGGGCGATAACATCGTTGAAACCGACGGTGGGGTCCGGGATTTTCCCCGCCTTAAAGAGCGCGGTTTGCACACTACATGGCACGTCGGCGGCGATGGCGTCCTGCCAGCCTTCTCCGCGCAGCAGAGCCCGCTCATCTCCCCTGCCTTTTGGCACACCCAGCATCTCCCATGCGCCGTCAAGAGACAGAACCTTCCGGGATGTCCGCAGTGCACGCTCTGCACCCGGCAACAATGGAACAGTAACTGGCGCCCCCGACATCGGCGGTGGGGCTGGCGCAAAAAGTTCACGGTCAAGGTCATCCAACGACTTCCCTTCGACTCCCTCCTCGCGCAACAGTTCCGCTCGCGTGGAGGCTTTCAACCGCTCTGTCTTCGCTGCACGAATCGCCCGAGCAGCCGCACGAATCCAGTAATCACGGACAGAGGCGTCCATGTTTTCTCCACCGCCCCAGTGTATCAGCCAGCCTTTTCCATAAGGTATGGCTACCATACACGGAACGTAGTCGGAGCTCCACACTAAAACTGCGCTGCGCTCGGTCTGAAGTATCCGTATGGGCTGAGTGTTCACTTGTTGAGGGTCCGGTAGTCCGAGCTCGTGTCCCTGCCTGGTGAGCTGAAGAGGGCGCGCTCCACGACCTACTACCGCTCGTAGCCCGAAAAAATCCTCCCAGTGGTTGCTGTCCAGATTGCCGGTGTTGATGTCTTTGGCGATATAGTGCGGAACACCTATCGGCATGACGTAGATACCGCCGTGCTGAACGTATTCCACGAGAGCTTTTGCAACCGTGCCACCCCAGATACCATACTCAGGATAGGTATGGTCGGTTGCAATCAAAATAGCGTCGAATTGCCGCAGGCTGGCAACACCCAGCTGCTCACGGGTGAGCCGGGCAACCTCGAAGCCCTCTTGACGAAGAATGTGTGTGATTTTCTCCCCCGTCCATTCCGATGCGTAAGGCTTCGCCCACGTCGAGTAGTCCACCAGGTCATCGGCGATAATCCCGACCTTAAGCGTCGGCTGCGCCAGCACCATCATCACAAGAAAGGGTAACACCCGTTTTTCCCTCCCAATCCTGGTCGTTGGTTAGGTATTCGCCTGCGCCGATGGGTTTCCTACTTCGCTTGACTTTGCCCGCCGATGCAGGATAGAATCAAAACCCGATGATTGACAGGAGTCAGGAAGTAATGCGCGTTTTCAGAGCCGTTGCTGTAGTCGCTTTGTTCGTCTCTATCGGATTGGGAATAGTCTGGTATCTCTATCGAGCAGGCTATCCGCTGCCTTCGTCCATTACGCGTATTATCCCGGTCCGTCCGCCTGTGCCGGAGGGTATTCTGATACATCACTCCGCAACTCCTTTCCGGCTGAAAGGTCGCATGGTCGATGCCAGGAAGATAGATGAAATGCACCAGCAACGAGGTTTTAGTATAGTTTGCGGGGAAAAAACATATCATATTGGCTACCATTATGTGATACTGCCTGATGGACGTATCCAACCCGGTCGCCCGGAGAATTGCCCCGGCGCACATTCTGGTCAAAGCTACTATAACCAGCGATACCTCGGCATTTGTCTGGTCGGTGATTTTGATAGCCATGGTAGATGGAACGGCAGACGAAGCCCAAAAGAGCCTACGCCGGCGCAGATACAATCGCTGGTGAAGCTCTGTGCCAAACTGATTCAGAAATACAATATCCCCCTGCAGAACGTGCGTCGTCATCGGGATGTGAGCCAGACCTACTGTCCGGGCGACTATTTCCCTTACCGGCGCGTGCAGATGCTTATCGCGCAGGAACTGGAAAAGCGGATACAGAATGCCTCTGTAACACACCCGACTCATTAACTGGTGGAGGAGGATAGATGCCGGAGGTTTCTTTTGACCGATTTTACCGCTACGAAGAGCTGACCAACATCCTGCACGCATACGCGGAAGAGTACCCTCACCTCGTGCGCGTGGAAAGCGCGGGAAAGAGTTACGAGGGACGTGATATCTGGATAGTAACCGTTACCCGATTCGAAACCGGCGCAGATACGGAAAAGCCCGCTTTCTGGGCGGATGGCAACATCCACGCTACCGAGGTGTCTGCCTCCAGTGCAGTGCTTTATCTGCTGAACAAACTGTGCACCCACTACGGGCAGGATGCCGAGGTAACACGCGCACTGGATACCCGTGCCTTCTACCTGTGCCCGCGCGTGAATCCCGATGGCGCGGAATGGGCGCTCGCTGATAAGCCGAAGATTATCCGCTCCAGCACACGTCCCTATCCCTACGATGAAGACCCTATCGAGGGTTTGCGGCAGGAAGATGTGGATGGCGACGGACGGATGCTCACCATGCGCATTCCGGACCCCAACGGCGCGTGGAAGATTTCACCAGACGAGCCGCGCCTGATGGTACGCCGTGACCCAACCGAAACCGGTGGACAGTATTACCGCCTGTTGCCCGAAGGCGTGATCGACAACTACGACGGCGTGCTGATACCTCTACAGCGCAAAAAGGAGGGTTTAGACCTCAACCGCAACTTCCCGGCTAACTGGCGGCAGGAGAAGGAGCAGCGCGGCGCGGGACCGTTCCCCACATCGGAACCAGAGGTCAGAGCGATTGCCCAGTTTATCGCCTCGCATCCGAACATCACCGGCGCAGTCACCTTCCACACCTACGGCGGGCTGCTGTTGCGCCCGTTCAGCGATAAACCTGACGAGAAGTTCCCCGCCGAAGACCTGTGGACATACCAGAAAATCGGGCAGAAGGGCACGGAGCTCACCGGCTACCCGAATATCTCCGTCTACCACGACTTCCGCTATCACCCAAACGAAGTCATTACTGGCGTGTTCGATGACTGGATGTACGAGCATCTGGGCGTATTCGCGTGGACGGTAGAAATCTGGAGCCCCCAGCGACAGGCAGGCATCACCGACTATAAGTACATCGACTGGTACCGCGAACATCCGTTCGAGGACGACCTCAAGATGTTGAAATGGAGCGACGAGGTGCTGGAAGGCAAAGGCTATGTGGACTGGTATCAGTTTGAACATCCGCAGCTGGGCGAGGTAGAGATTGGCGGATGGAACGCCCAATATGCCTTCCGCAACCCGCCGCCCTCATTCCTGGAGAAAGAGATTGCCCCTCTGGCGGACTGGGTAATCTGGCAGGGGCTGATTTCGCCTCGCCTGGAGATTCTGGAAGCCACCGCCACCCCGCTGGGTGAGGGAGCCTACCGTATCCGCCTGGTGGTGCATAATACCGGCTGGCTGCCAACCTACGTCACCAAAACCGCTTTAGAGAATAAGGTCACCCGCGGCGTAGTGTGCGAGATAGAGCTACCCGAAGGCGCAACGCTGGAAACGGGCAAACTCCGCGAGGAGCTGGCACAGCTGGAGGGACGCGCCTACAAGTCCTCCGCCCCGACCGGCTGGGTTGCCGACCCCACCGACGACCGCTTGAAGGTGGAGTGGGTGGTGCGTGCCCCCAACGGCGGCGAAGTGAAAGTCACCGCACGTCACGACCGCGCGGGAACGGTGAGGGCAAGTATTCGCCTGGAGTGAGTTCGCGCTTCTGGGGAGGGCGAGGCTCCTGCCGAGCCAATGTAGGAATGTCTACGGCTGAACAGGAGGTTCGCCCTCCCCCAAAGGGGGAAAGCCCTGCTGGCCACTATCGCCCCGGCAGACGCTCCGACATGATGGAATGCGGCGGTAATGTTTTGCCTCGTTTCGTTACCTCTCCACCAGTCGTATTCAGCCAGAGCAGCTCATTCGGGGCGCAGAACGTGACGAACACGCCGTCTTCTTTGCCGTCCGACGCCACCATCTCGCGTGTGTTGGAGGACAGCTGGCGAGCCTGCGCAAGGTGAGTGCTTACAAAAGCGCGATACTCGGGACTTCCTCCCGCTCCCTGAAACACCAGCACCTGTCCTCTGCCGAGACGGGCATCTGGACCGAATAGAGCGTCGTGGTAGCTGGTATCTCCCTCCACATCACGCAGCCTGCCCATGCCGGTTGGGTAGAGGAGCAAACCGCCTGAGCGCACCCACTCGGTAATCGCACGCCATACTTTGCCTTCGGAGACGTTGCCATGTAGCAGAATCAACGCTTTCACGCGCTTCAGTCCGCCGTCCAGTATCTGTTCGTCGCTCATGTAGTCAAAGTCGAAGTAGTCACGCAGAGGCGGCACGTAACTCAGAAAGTCATTGCCGTTCAGCTTAATGTGCGTCTGCGGATAATAGACGGCAATCTCCACAACCGGCTTGCGCTGCTTGAACTCGCTGCCCCAACGGATGAAGTTCTGGCGGGCGATTTCGCTATCAAACAGGTTGGGATAGTAGTAATGTAAGCCTCGTGCTCCAGAGGCAGTGGCATTGTAAATACGGGCAATGACGCCGTAGGGGTCCACTGCGCCAGCCGGCTCAAAGCTGTAGTACGCTCCGTACTGCCTGCCCGCGGAAGCCACCCATCGCGTGAGCGAAAAGTTCGCCGCGTAGTCGCTTGCCTCGTTGGTAATGCGCACTCCGCCGCCGACCTCTGCGGCAATCTTGCATTGTTCCCCGAAGTTCGCGCCGTGCTCTGGCGGAGCATGACCGCCAGTGCAGAGATAGATGTCACCCTTGGGAAAGTGTTTGCGGGTCTCCTGCATCCAGAAGCGCGCCCACTCGTTCATCGAGCCGATGTACCAGTCCACGAAATCCAGCCAGGCACGGTCGTTCGGGGCGTTCTTCTTAAGAAAGGGACGTATCTCCTCGAATCGCTGATATGCCCTGCCCCACGCCCGGGAGAGAGCCTCTACGCTACCGTATTTCTTTGCAAGCCACTGCTGGAAGCTCTTCACCGCATACGGGTCCCCAGCCCAGTAGCCTGCATGGGTGTGATAGGGACCATAGATGTCCGCAGTCCAGTCGTTCCCGGTTGCGATGTAGATAGCCTCCCCATAGTTGCCCGTAATCCCGAGCAGAATAGATTCGATGACGCCAGTGTCCCGATAGTGCTCGCAGAACGCCCGGATAAACCGTGCTACGTGCTCGCGCAAGGCAGGGTTCCACAGCGATTGCACGTCAGACTCCTCGCCGTGTTCCAGACAGACATATCCCTGATAACCCGCCTGCCTGTTTTTGTAGTACCATTTGGGCAGGCTATAGGCAGAGCCTACAATCAAAAACGGCACCCATTTCATACCGTACCGCTTGTATATCTCCACATAGCGGTCGTACACGCTCCAGTCGTACTTGCCCGGCTCCGGTTCGCACAGGTTCCAGCGCACGTAGCCCTCGTGGCTGGTGACCCCCAGCTGTTTCAACGCAGGCATTGCCGCCTCCAGCGCACGGGTGATCGGTTCCACATCCTCTTTGCGAGCCGGGTCAAAACCGCCGATAATGAGCTGCCCTCCCCGCCCGATTTTGACCAGCGGGGTGACCTTCAGACGGCGAATATCTTGCTCCTCTTGCTGCATCACTTGCCTCCATTCTGATGGGCGTTCACCCGTCACACGCACTGCACGAACATATATCCTGCCGTAATAGGCGGATAAGCGGAAATCCGCACCCAGATTCTGCCGTCCGGCAAACAGGGGTTGTCTGAGCGCGAAAATGGCTTTTTTCCACTGACCCGTGCCCAGCAAACGTCCTCCTGCCTGCTCTTCGGCACGGCGGTACTTCGCCTGCAGGCTGTCTCCCGTATTACTGTCATATTCCAGCGCCAATACGCCTGCCAGTGCGTCGTCGTAATACTCTACCACCACGTACACGGGAGCGGACCATTTCCTCTCATCCACGTCGAAGTACAGGAACACCGAAGCGGGTTGTGTACCTTCTTGAGTGGTGACGCACCGCGAGCCTCCCCTGCTGGTGTAAGCCACGAAGCCATCCGCTCCGCTCAATACCCTGATGCCCTGCGATTCCCTACCCTGTGCCGTCACCAGAAAACGTGCTTCACTCCCGGCTCCTTCTCCGCCCTGCTGAGAGTGCACAATGCATCCGCCAGCTATCGCGACACTTAACACCCAGACCAACGCCAATCGCACTTTCGGTCACACCCCTTCTCACTGATTCACCCCATAAGTTCGCAGGTGCCTGAAAATCTCCTCTGCCCGCGCATTTTCGCGGTATAATGTAAGTGAATAACAATTCGCAACCACACGAAGATGAAGGCTCCACAGCATCATCAGACGCATCGGAAAGTACGCGCGCGGTTGCGCCTCGCGCGTGACCGCATTGCGCGAGCGGATTACGGGTCGGCGATTGCCTTTCTGCGTTCCGCACTGAAGCGGCTGGAAAAAGAGCCCGCCTCTGCCTCTGATCGTGCCCAGTGTTATATCGATCTGGCAAAATGCTACAACCGGCAGGGAGACCACGCTTCGGCTATCCCGTACTGCCAGTGGGCGTTGAACCTGCTTCAACAGGAGTGGAACGCCGAGCTAGCGCAGGCGGAGGCAGAAATGGAGCTGGGTATTGCACTGTTGCACACAGGCGAACTGCGTGAGGCACAGCGGTACCTCGCTCGCTCCTGCGAGACCTTCGAAGCGCATCATCTCTGGGCGAAAGCGGCGCAATGTGTGGAGAATATAGGCATCCTGGCAAAACGACAGGAACAGATAGTACGTGCGATTAACGCCTTCAGCTACGCGCGGCGTCTCTACAGGCAAATAGAAGACCTCGCTGGCGTGCGTCGGATGGAGAATCATCTACGCGATTTGATACCCGAAGAGTAGGAGTTGCCCTCAGTGCCCTCAAACCAGATTGCCGTACGGGCGATAATATTTGACTTTGTGAATACCCTCGTGCCCCTTCGCGAGCCGGAGTTCTTGCGCATCCTGCAGGGTGTCTATGAATACACGCATCCTTT
>VSSL01000687.1_pt1 | contig 10332 bp, 7 predicted proteins | sample 4557531 | NCBI WGS metagenome assembly VSSL01 (sample SAMN10986726, study PRJNA523729) | hot springs metagenome | isolation source: hot springs | place: India:Timba, Gujarat | collected 2018-05-31 | reverse complement strand
TACACCTTTGCTTTTGGTTTGAAGTCTTGGGGACTAACAAGTAAAACTGTCTGGGGAGTAGAAATCGTTAACTTTGTATTTTGGATTGGCAATTCACACGCTGGCACATTAATTTCCGCAATTTTGTACCTTCTTCGACAAGACTGGCGAAAATCCATTCACCGAATTGCCGAAACATTTACAATTATTTCAATCATAATTGCTGGAATTTATCCCTTGCTTCATCTTGGAAGACCGTGGCTTTTTTACTGGATGTTCCCTATTCCCAATCAAATGCAGACCTGGGCTAACTTCAAGTCTCCTCTTATTTGGGATTTTATTGCAATACTAACCTACATAATTTTAAGTTTCCTTTTTCTAACACTTGGAATAATTCCAGACTATGATAAAATCAAATTCAAAAAAAAGAATTCCCTTGGAAACGTCATTTCATTAACTTTTCGAAAAATTTGGTTAGGTTCATTGAATAATTGGAATGAATACAAATGGACTTATCACATTTTTGCAGGCATTCTAACATTCGTAGTAATTTCAGTACATTCGATTGTCTCCTATGACTTTTCTGTTTCAATTCTACCACAATGGCATTCAACGATGTTGCCCGTGTTCTTCGTTGTCGGAGCAATATATTCTGGTGTTGCTTTACTTCTTATTTGTACAACTCTTTTGAACTCAATTAGTTCCTTTGGAGAAAGAATTAACCAAATTGCCTTGAACAATCTTTCGAAAATGCTTCTTGGCTTTTCGCTTGTTTTCCTCTACTTTTATATTCTTGAACTTTTCTTCCAATTCTATAGTCAAAATCATTACGAACAATGGATTTATTCTTTACGGTTTCAAAATGAATATAAAATTATATTTTTATTATGTGCATTTTGATTTTTGCCATACCACAATTCTTTTGGTTCAGAAAGTTAAGAGAGAATAAAGTTGTACAATTTCTTATCGCTTTGTCAGTGCTGGTTGGAATGTGGCTTGAAAGATATATTTTGATTGTACCCGTGCTTTCAGCAGATTTTGTTACAAAACAGACTATCAACTACACACCATCACTATTGGATATGATACTAACATTTGGAAGTCTTGGCTTTTTTGTAATTGTGTTCTACGCAATTGGGAAAAGAATACCAATGGTGCCAATCTACGAAGATTAATCGACAAATAGGTATGGTTTCCATTGGCTGTCAATCGAAGAGCCAACGAAACTTTTAATAAAAATGATATGGTTGGGTTTCCTTGGCTTGGCAAGAAGTTTCATTCCCGCCTCTTCTGGTGTACGATTGCCCTTTTTATTATTGCAAGAAATACAAGCGGTTACAAGATTTTCCCAAGTATCGGTTCCACCACGTGATTTTGGAATAATATGGTCTACTGTCAGATTTCCTGAAGTTGTACCGCAATATTGACAACGATAGCCGTCCCTTCGAAGAATGTTTTTTCGTGAAAGTTCGATTTTCTTATGTGGGATTTTGATATACCTTGACAATCGAATGATACTTGGCAAAGGAACCTTGTTGTTAACAGAACGAAGAACTAATCCATCTTTTGGGGCTATAAGTTCAGCCTTTGTAAGTAATAAGAGAAGAATAGCCTTCTTTACCGAACAGATACTGATTGGTTCGTAACTTTGATTTAGTACTAAAACTTTGCTCTTTAAAGGATTAACTGCAAAATCCTTCTCGTCTAATGAGCAATCTTTTTCGAACTCCACCCTCCTTTTGAAATATCAAAATTAGCAAAAAAATTTAAAGAAAAAAACGAATAATTCGTCAATTTCTTTTTTAAAAATTTAAAACAATGTTCGAAGAATACACAAATGTTGCGATTGAAACAGCAAGAAGGGCTGGAAGAATTTTGCTCGAAGGTTTTGGTACATCCTTCAAAATTTCTTCGAAAGAAGGAAAAAACAACCTTGTAACAGAGTATGACAACCGTTCGGAAGAATTTATAATTAATAACTTGAAAAAACATTTCCCCGACTTTTCATTCCTCGCAGAAGAAAGCGGTCAGTCAAACAACAATAAAAATAATGGATACGTTTGGGTAATCGACCCATTGGACGGAACAGTGAATTACGCCCACAATCTGCCTATTTTTAGTGTTTCAATAGCCTTGATTAAAAGGAAAAAAATGTACTTTGCGGTGTAATTTACAATCCGATTCTTGATGAAATGTTCGTAGCGGAAAAGAACAAGGGTGCTTATTTAAACGATACTCGTCTTTCTGTTTCAAATTGTGATAAACTCGACAATTCATTTTTAGTGACAGGTTTTCCGTATAATATTGATTCAAATCCAGGGCATTGCGTCGACCAATTCGTACAAATGTTGAAGCGTGGGATTCCAGTTCGAAGGCTTGGGTCCGCAGCGTTGGATTTAGCCTATGTTGCTGCTGGTCGTTTCGACGGCTTCTGGGAAATCAATCTCAACCCTTGGGATGTTGCGGCGGGATTTCTTCTTGTCGAAGAAGCGGGCGGAGTTGTAACCCAATACAATCTTGAACCATATTGGATATTCGACAACAACATTCTTGCAACCAATGGGTTGATCCACAATGAACTTTCAGAAACTTTGATTGCTTGCTATTTCGAGTTAAACAATGGAACTTGAAATAACAATAATGTCGGGGGCTGGAAATATTTTTTCCGTTGTTGATAATACAAAATATCAATTTCCAATTCAATTTTACGAAAAACACGCCACCCATATTTGCGAAAATAGTTTTTCAAAAGGAAGAACCGAAGGCTTGCTCGTAATTGATAAATCACAAAAAGACACGGATTTCTCTTTGAAATTCTTCAATCCCGATGGTAGTTTTGGAATGATGTGTGGAAATGGTGGACGATGTGCTGTTTTTTTTGCTTCAAAGGGGGGTTTAATAAATAGAAATAAGTCTATACTTTTTGATGTTTGGGATGAAACCTACGTTGCAGAATTTATCGAGGACAAAATCAAAATCCGATTTGCACCACCCAAAACCGTAGAAATTGGTAAAAAAATCCATTTGGAGGAACAGATTGTTGTTGGGGACTATGTCGACGTGAGCTCACAACATTTCGTGATTGACTACCAGAAATCACCATTTGCAAGCCAATACGACTTCTTCGCTTTTCCAATCAAAGAAATTGCCCCACAAATTCGCTTTCATAAAGAATTTCAACCCAAAGGAGTAAATGTAAATTTCTATCTTGCTTCCGATGACAAAATATACCTTCGCACTTACGAAAGGGGCGTGGAAGGAGAAACCGGTGCTTGTGGAACGGGAGCAATATCGACTGCTGTCTCCCTTTTTCATAGAAATAAAGACATCAATAAATTTAAAATAATTCCACCGAGCAAAGATGAAATTGAAGTCCACATAAATGTAAATGAATTAGGTAAAATAGATGAAATTTATTTAATTGGCAACGCAAAAGTAGTTGAAGTTGCAAAATTGGAAATAGATAATTAATGTATTATATACTTAAAGGGGAACCAAAACCGATACAATACATCAAAGGAGTTGGTCCAGCAAGGGCAAAAGCATTCAATAAGATTGGCATATTCACTGACATCGACCTATTGTACTACTTTCCAAGAAACTACATCAACCGAACTTCAATATTAACGATTAAACAAATATACACACGATTATTAAAAGATAATTTTTACTTCACCGAATTGAACAACGATTTGAAAGAAGAAGTTACATTACTTTGCAAAGTTGTCAACAAGTCTGTTAAAACTTCTCGTGGAAATAAAAAATATCTGATTGTTAATGTAAAAGATTATAACAACGACGAGGCAAACTTAATATACTGGCAATACCCTGACTATTATGAAAAAGTGTTTGAAAGAGGACAGTACTACATAATTTACGGTACTCCAAGTATTGATTATCAAAAAGAGGTTACATTCCATCACCCAGAATTCGAGCCATTTGACAAAGTTGAAGAAATAGAGTTTTTCAAAGGAAAAACAATTCCTATCTATCCAATGAGTTCAGCATTGAAATCTGGACGAATCAACAACAAGGTTTTAAGGAAAATCATATACGATATATTACCCAATACAATTGAAAAGGTAGAAGATTTTTTGCCAGAAAATATAGTAACCGAATTAGATTTTAGAGACTTAAAGTATTGTCTCAAAAATATGCATTTTCCAGAAGATGTAAATGAAATACCAAAGTTAAAAGAACGGTTTAAATTCGAAGAGGCTTTTGTATTCGAAACTTTGCTCGCCCACTTTAGAACGAAACAAATTGACATAGAAAAAGCCCCAACCTTTGACAAAAGCAATGGAATAATAAAACAATTTTTGAAATCTCTACCATTCGAATTGACCAACGACCAGAAAAAAGTTATTTCACAAATTTTGACCGACTTTCAAAGCGGAAAACCGATGAACCGATTAGTGCAAGGCGACGTTGGCTCGGGAAAAACAATTGTTGCAATTTTTGCAATGCTTTATGCAAAGGTTAACGGATACCAATCTGCAATTATGGCTCCAACAGAAATTCTTGCAGAGCAACATTATTTAACGATTTCCAATTTGCTAAAAAATTTCCCAGCAAAAATCGAATTAGTTGTCGGGAGCCAAACAAGCAAAGAGCGTCAAATCGTAGCCCAGAAAGTCAAATCTGGTATTGTCGATATCATCATTGGAACCCACGCTCTATTCGAGGGTACTGTTGAGTTCAATAATCTAGGACTTGTCATCATTGATGAACAGCATAGGTTCGGAGTTGCACAAAGAAGCAAACTTCGTGAACTGGCTCGACAGTCGCTCGACAATTCTTTGGTTCCACATTTTCTCGTAATGTCCGCTACACCAATTCCAAGAACACTGGCAATGACACTCTACGGAGACCTCGACGTTTCCACAATCAAAGAAATGCCCAAGGGACGAAAACCGATTACCACAAGAATTGTTTTCGAAGAAAATTTGGCTAAAATGTATGAATTTATACGAAGTCAACTGAAAAAAGGACACCAAGCATATTTCGTTTATCCACTAATAGAGAAATCTGAAAAATTGGAAATTAAATCTGCCACCGAACATTGGAAATTATTACAAGAGAAAATTTTCCCCGAATTCAATTGTGGCTTGTTACACGGGAGAATGAAATCCGACGAAAAAGAGGAAGTAATGCGAAATTTCAAAGAAAAAAAAATTTCACATTCTGGTTTCGACAACTGTCGTAGAAGTTGGAATAGACGTACCCAATGCAAATATTATGGTTATCGAAAGTGCGGAAAGATTTGGTCTTTCCCAATTGCACCAATTACGTGGTCGTGTTGGTCGGGGCACAGCAAAGTCTTATTGCTTTCTCGTAACAAGCAGTAAGTTCAATTTAGATAGACAGAGCACGCTTTTCGACAATTCGGAAGGGAAACTTGCACTTGCCAGGCTAAAGGCTATGGAACAAACAACCGACGGGTTTAAAATCGCTGAAATCGACTTGCGTCTGCGTGGTCCAGGAGACATCCTCGGAATCCAGCAATCTGGATTGCCACCATTCAAATATATAAACCTTGCTACCGATGGAGAAATAATTGCAAAATCCAGGGAATATGCTTATAAAATCAAAGAAATCGACCCAGCCTACAAATCCCATCCAAAACTAAAACAAATCCTTCAAAAAGTAATTAACGAGAAAAAATATTTTGGAATAGGATAAGAAGAGGCTATCTCTTTGAGATAGCCTCACAAATTTTTAATTACAACAAATTCTTTTATTTCTTCAATACTATTTTTTCGAAAATGTTTTTACCGTCAATATTCAAAACAAGGTAGTAAACGCCATTGTTAAATTCTGACAAATCTATTGGCAATTCATAGAAAGCATCTTTCAAATTCGCTTCATTGAAACCATAGACTTCGTTACCAATTACATCGTAAATTTTTGCCGAGAATATCTTGCCTTCTGTCTTGAAAATTACACGCACCACTCCACTCGTTGGATTTGGGAGAATTTGTATGGATGGGTAAGTTTCGTAATTATTTTCCACTGAGGTTGGACTATAAACTGCGTTGATTGGATCATATTCAGCCCAGGGAAGATCCCATCGTTCAATTAAGTTTTGACCAAATGCTCCGCAGTAAGGAACCTTGTCGAAAAATGGATCGTCAAAGTTTACTGATCCATAATTTTCAAACTTAGCAGAGGTTAGATAGGGAGCAGTCTGCTTTGGTTGTGGGTTAATTAATCCGTTTTCGCCAAATGGATCTATTAACTCTGCTTTGTAAGGAGAGGATAAATCAACATTGTTGTTGAATTCTGGTTTCAACATCCAATCTGATGGAATAGATGGGGTTGTACCATCAACATAGAACAAAGCAGATTTAATACCATATATATTGTTATTTCTGATAATTATGGAATCATTTGCAGCAGCCTTTTGAGAGCCAGAAGATAATATTTCAAATCCTTTGGGCCAGCCCATAATTACAGAATTCACTATGGACAAACGTGCATTGCGACGAATTTGTACCACAGTACTATAACGAGAATTGAACTTATTCGCACCAGTTCCCGTAGTCCAACTTGTATCTTTAATTGGACCTATTGCTGTTACATTAGAAAAACGTGCAGATGTAAGGGGATTATTGTAAGAGCCAGCTGCATCATTATCAAATTCGAAAAGGTGGCTACCAGAAACGTCTGCAATTTCTGGTGCTCGAATGGAAAGAGCAAATTGTACTCTTCCACTAAATCCATTATCGCCATCAAATTCATCATCCAAGCCTTTGTAAGCAATAATATACTTTGCGTCTACCGTTCCGCCAAACCATTCGAACGAATCGTCATTGGCATAGGAAACCATTACGTGGTCGATTTTGGTTCCTCTACCCACAGCACCAAGAGTTAAACCATTCAACTCTTGATTTGGAGCCGCAGCAATTCCTCCAAATTCAATTCTGACATAACTTAACACCCCGCTATTGTCGTTGTCGTCTGGGTTATTTCTACCACCGAACCAACCTCGCACCCTATTAGCATCAGCAATACCACCCTCGAGTGCTGCTTCGCCGCCGGGATGGTTTGTAGAGGCTAAACCACAAAGTAATATACCACCCCAATCGCCTTGTCTTCTCTGGCCTGGAGGGGCGGAACTAGTAAAAATAATAGGCTTTTCTGGCGTCCCTTGTGCCAGTATTTTGCCCCCACGATTTACACAAATGGCTGAATTTTGTCCAACAGTGTCGCCAATGATAACAGTCCCAGGTTCAATTTCCAAAACACCTAAGGAATCGACAAAAACATACCCATCAAGTGCATAAATTTTATTTGCTGAAAGTTTAACTCTTGTGGCAATTGGCGTTCTCAAAACTGAGTCCGGTTTTAGAGGTTCCGGTTGTTCAATTTCAAAAGGTGCATCATTTATATCGGTTACGCTCTCGTTAAGAGAACCATCGGGGTTCAATAAAACCATACGGATATACCCGGTTGTAGTACGAACAGCGGGAACACGCCAGCCACCAGAGACCCTTCCTCGCGTTTGACCACTATCGAGTACATTAGCCAAATTCGAGATTGTTGTCCAAGGCCCAGTCGGCGAAGTTCCAAATTGAAATGCAAAACGTGAACGATAGGTTCCAGTTGTATCCCATCTTATATCGACCGAACTTCCAGCACGAAACTTTTCGCCACCATTTGGATAAGTTAGTTTGATGCTCGTAGGTTGACTGTAAACCGAAACGAAAGTAAACAGAATTGCAAATAGGAACATTGAGGTTTTGGTAATATTAATCATAAGAGTACTAAAAATGTTAAACATACAAAGGGGTATTCAGGTTCTAGAAAATACTATAAGAAATTGAAAATGATATAGTTGTTCCAAATTTATTAATTGACCAGGTCCTTCCGTTTTGCTGGTATACAGTTTCTGCATTCAATATGTTCTTCAAACTCAATCTTAGGTCAAGAGAACCAATTTTTTGACCAATTAACAGATCGAGGTAATTTTGCGGCAATTCATATATGTGTGGGTCCTTAGCTTCGAAAACACCAACTTGCGAGACACGAACAATTCTCTTGCCAAAAGTGTAGTAGGTTAAAGAAAGCAGAGTTCCAGATTTTTGATTGTTGTAAAACAAACCAAAATTGAGTGTGTATGGAGATTGTCCCCACATTGGTCGGCGGTCTTCTGTTCCTTTGCCACCTTGGTTAACTTCAATAACCGAACTAATTAAAGAGGCGTTGCCGACAAAACTCAAATCGTCCAAAGCCTGCAAGATGAAACCAAGATTTTTTCTTAATTCGAATTCAAGACCCAGATTTTTTGCAAGTCCATTAGCATTGGCAAATGTTCGGGTTAATTCACTTTGTTGGGGATAGATAGTCTCTTCAATTGCATTTTCAAATGCTTTGTAGAAAAATCCTATCGAATAAAGTTCATTGTGCGAAGGAAAATATTCAAATCTTAAATCCACATTTGTAATATTTGCTCTTTTAAGGTTTGGATTTCCTTGTATTAGTGTCAATTCAGAATAATCGTAAAAGGCAAATGGAGCAAATTCACGGAACGATGGTCTTGCAAGAGTACGAGATAGATTTAACCTGATGTTTGCATTCTTTGTCGGCATAATAAGCAAATTGAAAGCAGGTAGATAATCAATTGTCGGATAATCAACATTTATTGGTGAATCATTTATGTCGTGACTATTCAACAATATTTGATCTCTTTCAACTCTTAACCCAGTAATCAAACGTAATGGAATATTCAGCAAATTAAATCTGTAATCAATCATAAAGTAGCCAGCAAACAACTTTTCACTCGCATTGTATGAATCGCTAAGTTTTGAATCTTCACCGATTCTCAAACCATCTTCAAAAGAAAAGTTTTCCGGAGCAAGTATTTTATCTATATTGTCATAGGAGGAAAGTAATTCATAAACATCCTCGCGGAGATAAGGAGACATTGTGATTGTTATCGAACGAGCATTAAAAGATCTTTGCTTTCTTTCAAAAAGCCCACCAAATTTAACTTTCAAGTTTCCAAACTCTCTTGACAAATTTAGATTGGCAACAACATTTTCTTCTGTTGTATAGGAATAGAATCTACCAGCACGTGTGCCATCACCTTGTTGATTTGCAAGAAGTTCCAATATAAATGGAGTATTGGGATCGTATTCCAAATCTGCCAGTTGTCGAGAAAAACGAAACCTTCGATAGTCTGGTTCGTCTCGATTTAATTTCGAAAAACCAACACTCCACTCTGCTTTTAAACTTACTGGCATTATTACATTGTTACCTTGGACTGTAGTATTGAATAATGTTTTTTGCGTGTAATGCATTGAAATATTTTTAAATTCCAGGAATTGATAACCCAAATCTTTTCCATCAATTTGCAGGACCTCGTCTTCTGCATTATTTACAATTGAAGTTTTTATGGAAAAAATTTGATTATCTGGTGTTTTAATCGATAGATTCAACAACCCTGCTGAATTTGTATTGACATTTGACCGACTTCCAGTGGTTTTGTATAATGTATCAAAATTTGAAAGGTAATTTATTCTTCTGATAGAATTGACAACATTATCTACCGAGTACAACCCGTTGGCAGTCAACCCGATGAAATAATCACCAATCTCGAAGGTATTCGAGTATTGCATATTGAAATTCTTATTATCCAATGGGGTTATAGTTCGAGATTTAAGTTTCAAGGTTTTGTTATTTAAGGAGCGGGCAATTGATTCATACTTTTGCAAAGCACCAGTTGTATCGAATGGGTTATTGGCAAGGTTCAACAAATTGTTAAATTCTCTTCGATTTGATGGGAAGTCGCTGGGCAATTTCCTTGTTCCATCGTCCACTCCCAACCAATCTAACTTACCCCCCTCGTATCCTCTAAACGCATCCTTTTTAAAAGTTGTAACAGAATTGCTTTTTTGAACCTATACTTACTTTGAAAGTTTTACCAGAGGGAAAATCGACGGTGTTCAGTTGAATCAAACCACCAGCAAAAGTACCAGGCAAATCTGGTGTGAACGACTTGACCAAACTAACGTTTTCAACAAAATCACCTGGGTATAAGTCAAAGGAAAAGGCGCGCTTATCAGTCTCAGTCGAAGGAAGATTAACGCCATTAAGGATAGCAGAATTGTAACGCTCGCCAACACCGCGGACAAGAATAAAATCGTTGAACATTGTCACACCAGAAATCTTTTGCAGTGCAGAGCTTAAATTCTTGTCGGGCAATCTCTTAATTTCGGAAATTGAGATTCCATCCATAAGATTGCCAGAGTTCTTCCTTAAATTCAGCAAGGCAGATTCGTTATCGTTGATACGAAATGCTTCGACAGTAACTTCTTGTGTTGATTTAATTTCTGGGTAGAGGGGAATAGG
>VSSL01000686.1_pt1 | contig 10334 bp, 6 predicted proteins | sample 4557531 | NCBI WGS metagenome assembly VSSL01 (sample SAMN10986726, study PRJNA523729) | hot springs metagenome | isolation source: hot springs | place: India:Timba, Gujarat | collected 2018-05-31 | reverse complement strand
CATGGAGAGCTGTTCTCTTGTTTTCGCGTCTTTCGAGGCGCGGCTGGGTCTCATCATGGCCGCTGAGAGATCTTCTAGCTTGTTGTTTTTTTGTCTGGATGCCACCACGTAGATCGTTTCTTCCCCCGTGACGTCGTCTAGGACGTACCATCTTTCGCCGTTCATGGACGGCAGCCAGTATGTTTTACCCGCCTTGACCTCGGCCGTACCCTCAGTTAACTGGGGGTTGGGATACAGTTGACCGAACTGACCCGTCGAATCCCGCCAAAATATGTAGAGGTAACAGTCGCTCTCAGCTCGAAAGGCAACTCCAAAATGCTGCCCTGACTTGAGCGACGTCCCGTCCTCGAGGACGCGCACTGTCCCGTCCGGCGTTTCATATTGAAATTGCACCTTGATGTTCAGCGGCGACCCGTAGGTAGGAACCACAAAGACAGGGGTGTCGTACGCGCTCGGATCCGAGGCATAAAATAGAGGATTTTGCTTCCCATCAGAGGCTTCTCTCGTTTTTGCGGCCACATAGTCGTACAATTGCTTCACAGTAATTACTGGCGACGATGCCTCCCGAACTGCCTCGCCTCTGAGTCCTTTCATGAGAAAATGGGTGAAGATACTGTTCCCGTATATTTCCTTTTCAAAGGACTGTTCGCTGGGGCTGCTCGAGGCGATGCCGACGCGTCCCTTCAGGCCCTGAAAAAGATTTCTTATGGGGTCCATCGACTTTGGAATGCTTTTGGCAAGTCCTCTGGTGAATCCGCCGGCGTGGCATGCATCCGCCACTAGCAAACACCTATCGGATTGGATGCCCTTGAACAGGTTCTGATCATTCATGAGCAGCGCGGTGCCGTAGAGATTATCCACATCCGCGTCATAGGTAATAAAATAAAACTCATCATCTTCTTTTTGACTGCGGTAACCTCGATCCAGGGGGTTGTACATAGCCCCATGACCTGAAAGATAAATTATGACAATGTCGTCTTTCGTGGCTTTGCCGAGCTTATTTCGGATCGCGCTGGAGATGTTTGCCCTGGTGGCTTCTTTGTCCACCAGCATGGTCAGGTTGGCCGATGCAAAGACATGCTTTCTTTCTTCCAGAAACTGGTAAAAATCGCGAGCGTCCTTGGCGGCAAGCGTCAGCGACGGCACACGGGAATCCTTGAACTGTGTGACGCCTACAGAAAGCGCAAAAAGCCTCGTCCCCTGGGCGAGGGACAACCACGGGGCGAAAGCGGTAATGCAAAGAATCACAGCAGTCTGAAGGGCGACGCAAAGGTTCCGCGAACCGATGAAAGGACGCAACCATTCCGTTGCAACCCGGCCCCAGATGTGACGCTCCAGATAGGGAGAAGGATTATTCCCGTGGATACTGCGCCGCATTAACATGGATGGTGAGCCTCCTTTATCAATGACAATCGCGATTCCCAGAGAAATGTGACGCGCATCCGGAGAAAATCTCTCAAAGACGGATCAATAATCTCACAAATTGTGTATGCGCATGATCCAACCGCTTCATTCCGGCTGCAACGCCTGCAAGTCAAGCTCTCCTAGTTGCCTCCAGAGGTCTCGTTTCATGTCCAAGTATCTTTCGAGCACCACGCACGACCGAATAAACAAGCTAAATCTTGTGCGGTTAAAATCCATAAGCAGTTTTGCAATAAGCGTCCAAAATTGCAGGCGGGTTTTCGAGAACAGCCCCCACCGCAGCGCAGTTTTGAAAAGAACCCCCATTTCAAACGCATCAGGGATCTTGAAAGGCACGTTATCCGGCGGCGGTCCCATCTGCGCGAGGTGAAGATAGGACCTCCTCAAATAGGCGGTCGGCTCATACAGTTTTTCATAAATATTGACATATTCCCTGATGATGTCAGACGTTGGACGGGTGGGCGTGAAGTTCATCCGCAGCTTTTTCCAATCCGTGACTTCGAAGCCGTCTCCGTTGTGGAGCCGCCCTTCCTTCTTCAATCTCTGCCACAGCGACGTGCCTGGAAAGGCATAGACCAAGGTCGCGTCTATTTCCGGTATGTTGTTTTTCTCTGCAAATTCGATCACTCGAAGGTCTCGGCCAGGCTTTTCCGCATCAAACCCCACCATGGTCAGGGCAATGATTTGGAGACCCGCTCGATTAATCTTTTGGCAGGCTTGATCGATGTCGGCAGCGGCATTCTGATATTTTCTGGCTACTTTGAGAGACTCTTTGTCCGTCGTTTCTATGCCAAGGTACACGCGAGTAAAGTTCGCCTTTACCATCAATTCCATGAGGTCTGGGAATCCGGCGAGATTTACCGATGCAAACGTGAAGAATTCAAAGGGCGTATGATGAAGATCGTTCCATCGGATCATTTCCCTGAGCAGCGCTTTGGCCTTGGCGGGCGCGCCGACAAAGTTGTCATCGATAAACCATACATGACGCCGCCACCCCGCCTGATATAAGGCGTCGAGTTCGTTCAAAATCTGCTGAGGCGTCTTCGTCCGAATAGCGCGGCCGAAGATGAGCGTCACATCGCAGAATTCGCAGCGGAACGGGCAGCCCCTAGAAAACTGCATTGTCATCTCGACATAGGCAGACATGTCCAGCAGATCGTAGGCGGGTGATGGGGGTGAGCGTCATGTCCGCGGCTCGTTCGATTCAATGAACACGCCGCGCTCATCGTTGTCGATGGCCTCAATCAGACGCGGAATCGTCGTCTCCGCTTCTCCCTTGACCACGAAATCGGCGCCGGCTCGAAGCGCCTCCTCGGGGAAGTGAAAGACGCCCGGCCCGCCCACTGCGACCTTTTTGTTTCGACGCTTCGCCTCGTGGATGAGGTCCACGATCTCGCCATATTGCAGGATCGTTCCTGAAATGACGACAAGGTCTGCTGCATCCCACATCTCAGACCCAATGGTCTGAAAGGTCATGTCCACGAGCTGCATCTCCCAATGCTGCGGAAGGAGCGCTGCCACGGTGATGAGGCCCAAGGGAGGTACGTAGGCTTTTTTCCTCACGAAACGGATACTCCTGTCTGAACCCCCCACATTTCTGGGACTATCCGGATGGATCAAAAGGACGCGCAACACTCACCTCCTCGAGCAATGCATAAGTATAGCACTGAATCGCTTCGTTTGACACGTAAAATACGTAGGCAGCAATGCTCGAATGTTCCTACGAATTCGACGAAGCAGGTCGCATTCCAACACAAATGTCGCGACACCATCTATATCACTTCTCGACGTTTCTGTTGAAATGAGGGGCCCGCAGCGTGAACATGATGACCTTCAAGGTCTCCGTGACGGTTTAAGAGGATCACTTAATAACTGCGCTGCGCTTGATCTGTCACGCCGCGCTCGATCCGGCATCCAGGAAGAAGAATGGATTCCCACTTACGTGGGAAGGACATGCAGCAGGACAAGAGCGCATCTCGCGATTATCTTCGAGAATGGCTCCATGCCCTGTTCAAAGGAACGAACGCGGCTTTTCCGATTGCCGGCGTTTTTTGCATTTCCATTTGTCTCTGCAGCAGGCTTCTGGTAGGATTACAGTATCGTTCTTTAATTGATGTGAAACCTCACGTCGGACCTCGGAGCTTCAACGTCGTCTCAGAGAAGGAGCGTGGCGTGACTTCCTTGGATAGACCGTGGCTGAAACATTACCCGCCCCACTGCGGGGCAGAGATACCTTACCCCCACACCTCTTTGACGGATTGCCTGGATCGGGTGGCCCAAGAAAGGCTCAATAATTCCGCGCTTCATTATTTCGGCGTCACGCTTACCTACCGCCAATTGACCGAGATGTCCAATCGATTTGCCCAGGCTCTGGTGCAGCATGGGTCGCGAAGGGGGACGTTGTGGGAATCAATCTTCCCAATACCCCGCAGTACGTGATAGCTCAGTTGGGCGTCATGAAGGCCGGCGCATGCGCTTCGGGAGTCTCCCCTTTGCTGACGGCGAGGGAAATGGCGCTGCAACTCAAAGACAGCAAGGCAAAGGCGCTTGTGACCCTGGACGCCATCTTCCAACATAGACTCCTTGAAATCGCGGCGGACCTTCCTGATCTCAAACTCATCATCGCGACAGGCATCGTCGATTTTCTGCCCTGGATAAAGAGGATCGCAGGCAAGGTCCTCAGGAAAGTTCCCACGGGTCGAGTCACCCCTGTTTCTGGAAAAACAGTGGCTATGTTCACGGACATTCTGAGACAATTTCCAGACCAGCGACCCTCTGTCGAGGTTCGTCCCGAGGACGACTGCCTCGTGATGTACACCGGCGGGACCACGGGTTTGCCAAAGGGCACGGTCATCACCAATGAAAATATTGTAGCTGAGCTTGCGATCGTCACGACGTGGCTCAACATGAAACGCGGGGAAGAAATTATCCTATCCGGTTTCCCATATTTCCACATCGCGGGGCTGGCGCTGGGTTTGGGGACTATGTACATCGGGGCCGCGCAGATACTCATACCCAACCCAAGAGACACTCGACACATCATCAAGGAGATGAAGTCCTATCGCCCTACCATCCTGGTTAACGTGCCTTCCCTGTACATGATGCTGATGGCCGAAGACGGATTTCGTACACTGGACTTTTCGCGGCTGGAGTTTTGCCTTTGTGCAGCCTCGCCGTTCCCCGTGGAATCGCTGAGGGAACTGGAAAGCATTATTGGCGAAGGGAAAATGCTCGAGTGTTACGGCATGACCGAGGTGAGCAGCTTGGCGACGGCAAATCCGAGGGGCGGTTTGAGGAAAATCGGGAGCGTGGGGATGCCTCTTCCCAACACCCTTGTAAAGCTCGTTGACCTCGATACAGGATTTTCGGAGGTCGGCGTGGACCAAGAAGGAGAAATCCTCGTGTCTGGCCCGCAGGTGATGAAGGGTTATCTGAACAGACCGGACGAGACGTCCCATGCCTTGAGGGTTCATGACGGGGTCGCCTGGCTGCATACAGGGGACATTGGCCGGATGGATGCGGACGGATTCATCACCATCGTGGACCGCAGCAAAGACATGTTGAACGTCGGCGGGTTCAAGGTCTTCTCCCGAGAGGTAGAGGAAAAACTCTACGAACTGCCCTGGATCGAGTTTTGTGCGATAGTAGGGGTTCCCAACCCAAAACGGCCGGGAACAGACATCGTGAAACTTGTGGTGCAGCCGCGTCAAATGGATGCTCAGCGCGGCGCACGAGAGCTTGAATCAGAGGTTCTGGCGTTTTGTCGCGAGAATTTTGCGCCGTACAAGGTTCCCAAGATCGTCGAGTTTGTCGAGAACATACCCCTTACCTCGGTGGGGAAGGTGGACAAGAAGGCTTTACGCTGAATTGAAGTCGAAGGCCGACGATATTGGAATCTCCTCTTTTGTGAATCTGTGAGCTAAGGTATCACATACATGTTACAGACCTGAATAATGTGGCAAGGGAGTGCGTACATGGAACAGGAATACTCCGTGGTCGGAAAGAGGGTCCGGCGGACAGACAGTCTTGCCAAGGTGACCGGCCAAGCTCTCTACACGGCGGACTTGAAGTTGCCGAGAATGCTGTATGCGAAGGCGCTGAGGAGTCCGCTTCCCCATGCAAAGATTCTCAAAATAGACGTCACAAGGGCCAAGAGACTGCCCGGGGTCAAAGCGGTGGTAACCGCGGCAGACGGCCATGGCGTCAAATGGGGCGTGTTCAAATACACTCAGGATCACCCCATGCTGGCCATAGATAAAGTTCGCTACATTGGTGAAGACGTAGCGGGAGTGGCCGCCGTGGATGAAGAAACCGCCGCGGAAGCTCTCGAACTCATAGACGTCGAGTACGAACCGCTGCCCGCAGTGTTCACGCCTGAGGAGGCGATGCGGGACGACGCCCCGCTTATCCATGACACGAATCCCCAGAACATCAATGTGCATGTCCATATAGACGTTGGCGATGTGGAAAAGGCGTTTCAGGAATGTTACCTCGTCAAAGAAGACGTGATTCATGCGGCTGGCGAGGCCTATTCGACGTTGGAGCCCTATGCGGTGGTGGCGTCGTACGCCGCGGGCTATCTGGATCTCTGGATGCCCAACGCTGGTCCCCATGTGCGGGCCAAGGCCCTGGCAAACCTCTTGGCCTTGCCGCTCAACAGAGTCAGGGTGAGGCGCATCTGCGTAGGAGGGCATTTTGGATCGCGATCTGAAGTGTCTCCTGCGGACTTTGTGGCGTCGCTCCTTTCGATGAAGACGGGTAGGCCGGTCAAGTTGGCGCTCTCCCGAGAAGAAAACGCATGCTGCACGCGCCAGACCCACGACATGAAGGCCAAGATACGCACGGGTGTAAAAAGGGATGGCACGATATTGGCAAAGGAATTTACCGTGTTTTACGACGGGGGGGCTTACAGCAGCACTGGCCCCATCGCCACATCCATACCCTACTACGTCCATGAAGAAACCTATCGCATCCCCAATGTCCGGTACGATGGGTACAGGATTTTCACCAACAAAGGGATTCGGGGGATGTATGGCTGTCATGGACGGGCCTTCCTCGCAGGCAACGAGATGCAACTGGACATGATCGCCCACGAACTCGGCATGGACCCTATGGAAATCCGGCTGAAAAATGGGCTCAAGGTCGGGGAAAAAACTGCCACCAAGTCTCTGGTCATCAGCGGCGGCCTGGAAAAGCCCGTGAAGGAGGCTGCTTCGGCCATAAAGTGGCAATATGAAACCCCTGGAACGAGATTTGGACAAGGCGCGGGCATGGGATGCGTCGCGATTATGTGCGGCTTTCCCATGGGATTTCGGTCAGGATCGGTGTGCTATGTCAAGATCAATGACGACGGACAGGTCACCATTGTCACAGGCGTGGTGGATACTGGCATGGGAAATGAGTCCATGATGGTGCAGATCGCGTCCGAGGTGCTTGGCGTGCCTATGGAAGACGTCAATCTCGTGAATGCGGACACCGAGGTTACCAATCTCGACCCGGGCGCGTATTCCCAGGCTGCAGCCTTTGTCGGCGGAAACGCGGTCAAGCGGGCATGCGAGGACGCCAAGCGGCAGATACTCGAACTCGCCGCAGCAAAACTCAATCATCCCATAGAAGACCTTGACCTCAAGAATCGTTCAATTGTCTCCAAGACCGATCCATCGAAAAAAATGCCGTTGCGATGGATCGTGCGTGAAGCCTTCTTCAAGGCTCGTCCCATAATGGGCACAGGAGCCTATATGCCCAAAATCGATTTTGAAAGGGAATGGGTCAAGAAGCCTTACGGACAAATGGCGGGGACGTTTTCTTTCGGCTGTTCCATTGCTGAAGTGGCTGTTGACACAGAAACCGGCTGTGTAAAGATTCCACGGTTCTGCGCCGCGCACGACTGTGGGAATCCCATCAACCCCTCGGCGGTTGAAGGACAAATCGAGGGCTCGATTCAGCAAGCAGGGGTGGCGACCATCATGGAAGAAATGAGATGGAGCGGGGGCCATCTCCTCAATCCTGACCTCTTGGAGTATAAAGTGCCGCTCGCTTGCGATATGCCTGAGATTCAAACGGTTATCGTCAGTTCGGACGACCCGGAAGGACCTTTTGGGGCGAAAGAAGGTGGACTCACCACCAGGATGAACGCCCATAGCGCAGTCGCCTGCGCCGTCCAAAACGCCCTCGGGGTTCCGCTCACCGAGCTCCCTCTTACCCCCGACAGGGTTCTCAAGGCCATAGATGTTGCAAAGACGAGAGGTGAGTCATGATGCTTCCCAAGTTTTCCTATTGCAGCCCCAAGAGCCTGAGGGAAGCCTTCGACGCTTTCCAGGAGGCGCGACAAGACGCGGTATATCTGAGCGGCGGGACAGACCTCATTCCACGACTAAAACTGCGGTTGGAGAAGCCGACATTGATCATAGATCTCAAGCGTATCAGCCAACTGAAGACCGCCGAAGAAACCGACGATTCCTTGAAGATCGGGGCGTTATGCTCGATTTTCGATCTCAAGAATAACGCATTGATAAAAAGATATTGTCCCGCGCTCGAGGCATCTCTGGACGCGACATCCTGTGAAACGCTGCAGATAAAGGGGACGATTGGCGGCAATCTATTGCAGAATACTCGATGTCTTTTTTATAACCAATCAGAATTTTGGCGAAAATCAAAGGGCCTATGTCTGAAGATGGGAGGCAACTCCTGCAACGCGGTCCCCGGCGCCAAGAAGTGCTTCTCGAACTATTGCAGCGACAATGCTGCGGCTCTGTGCACGGTAAACGCCAAAGTGAAGCTCGAGGGAATTGCAGGGGAGCGCATCGTCCCCTTGCCGAGGATTTTCAGCAACAACGCTGCGAAACCATTTCGGCTCGAACCAGGAGAGATTCTCACGGAGATACTGGTCCCCAAGCAGAAGACGAGGGGAGGATATGAAAAATTACGGCTCAGGGGCGCGATTGACTACCCCTTGCTGGGAGTCGCTTTTTCCCTTTCCGATGGGGTGGGGAAATTGGCGCTGACTGCCGTGGGGCCGGCGCCCAAGGTCGTGGACGTGAAAAACCTCTCCACGGATGCGGTGGACCAGGTTGCCCAAAAAGCCTTGCAGGACACGTATCTCGCTGCAAACACCGTCTTGGACCCTGATTACCGAAAGAGAATGATTGCGGTTCTCTCAAAGCGGCTCATAAAGAAAGTTGCCGAGGTGAGGTGATGATGAAACTCATGAATGTGGATATACGAATCAATGGGGAACCCACGTCCTTGGAAATCAAACCGAACGAGACTTTGTTGGAGACGCTGAGAAACAGAATGGAGTTGACAGGCGCGAAGGAGGGCTGCGGTCTGGGAGCGTGCGGGAGTTGCACCGTGCTCGTGGATGGCAAGCCGATGCGTTCCTGCATTACCTTGACGGCTGAAGTCGCGGGCTCGGATGTGGTTACCATAGAAGGGCTTGCAGAGGGCGACAGCCTTCATCCGCTTCAGGAAAGCTTCATGGACAAGGGCGCTGTACAGTGCGGATTCTGTACATCCGGCATGATCATGACGGCAAAAGATCTCCTGGACAGAAACTTGCAGCCCACGAGGCAAGAGATTGTCAAGACCATCTCCTCGAACGTTTGCCGTTGCACCGGCTATAAAAAGATTGTCGAGGCCGTAGAAGCCGTCGCCAAAAAAACCAAGTAGAGGCGAGGCGTTGCGAGTAGCCCTTATATTTCACAAGCGCAACGCGACATGAAGGAACATTCTGGTGAGATTAGCAATACAAGACCTTAAAAGATTCGACGAATCTGCTCAACCTTGTCCTGGAAAATATCGACTCAGCGGTCTTCCTCACGGACTGCGAAGTCAAACTCCAGGACTTCAATACGACGCTCGAGAAGCTCTTTTCCCGCCCAGAGCAGGACCTGCTCTACAAGAGATGCGGAAATGCCATAGGATGTGTGTTTGCCGTCGAGGAGGACTCCCTGTGCGGCGAGGCGTCGCACTGCCCAAATTGTGAACTGAGAAATTCCATTCTCAGGGCCTTGGAAACGAACGAGCCCACTGATAGAGCCCGGCTGCACCGCACATTTTACGTCGGGGACAAACCAGTGGAGAAGTACTTCCAATTTTCCGTCCGGCGACTCGAGTGCGGTGAAGAACCGCTGATCATGGTGGTTTTCGAAGATCTCACGGAGATAGAAAGCCAGCGACTCATGCTGATGGACAAGCAGCGTCGGCTGGAAGAAGACCTCCGGGCTGCCGCTGGCATTCAGCAGAGTCTCTTGCCCCAAGGCTTTCCTGAGACGCGCTCTTGCCTTTTTGGCTCAAAGTTCGTCCCCAGCGCCTTTGTGGGGGGGAGACATCTTCAACGTGTTCAGGCTCATGAGCGACGGATCGTGATGTACATGATCGACGTGAGCGGACACGGCGTCTCTTCTTCGCTGGTTACCGTCTCTGTGTCGCAAATGCTGCATCCTGCCAATATGCATACTGAAACACAGGGACAGAGAGAAGCGCCTCATCAATCATCGATTTTCGCTTCGCCTGCCGAGCTGCTGAAAATGCTCGACAACTGCTATCCTTATGAGAGATTCGACACATACTTTACGATCACCTATCTTGTATTGGACACGGCCACAGGTGAACTGCGGTACAGCAATGCTGGTCATCCGTCCCCAGTAGTGGTTCGGGCCAGCGGGAATCTAGAACTCCTTGAAGACGGCGGGTGTATGATAGGCCTCGGCGGTATGGTACCATTCGAAGAAGGGGTCGCCAAACTGTCGCCAGAAGATCGTCTCGTTATCTACACCGATGGCATTACCGAATATTTCGACGACAGGGGCCACATGTTCGGCGAGGATCGCTTCTATCAGTACCTCAGGGATCTCAGATCGTTGAGACCGCAGTCCATGCTGGACACGTTGTACGGCGAACTGATGCTTTTT
>VSSL01000685.1_pt1 | contig 10336 bp, 4 predicted proteins | sample 4557531 | NCBI WGS metagenome assembly VSSL01 (sample SAMN10986726, study PRJNA523729) | hot springs metagenome | isolation source: hot springs | place: India:Timba, Gujarat | collected 2018-05-31 | reverse complement strand
TTCTTTTACTGATACTTTAGTAAATGAACACAGGTTAATATTAAGAATCAATTCTAATATTGTTGATACGATAAAGCGGGATAATTACAATAGATTTGATACAACAATTGCATTTCCAACCTCTTTACTGTCTTCGTCAAATGTTAATCAAATAAGTTTTACATACACGAATCCTTCTACTTATGTAGGTAGAATATTGTTTGATATGTTCACTGTATTTTATCCGCGAAAGATGGAACTTGAAAACCAACATTTATTTATGAATTTAACAGAGGGTGACACTGCAACCAGAAAATTCAAAGTGTCCGGTGCAAATAATTTATATTCTGTATCTATTTATGATGTTAGGAATAATCTGAGAATTACAAATTATTATTTTTCTAATGACACATTAATATTTTCAGGAAAAATCAATGGAAAGTTTGAGGTTTATAATCAAGACATAAGTAGAAAACCCTTTAGAATAAAAATAAAAAGAGTACCTGATTTTCTTTCGCAACAGAACGGAGCAGACTATTTGATAATTTATAATAAACTTTTTGAAACTCAGGCAGAACAACTACGAATGCATCGTTCTAATTATAATCAATTTAGAACTTATAAAGCAGAAATAGAAGATATTTATGATGTTTTTAATTTCGGTATTGAAAACCCTATTGCAGTAAAAAACTTTGTTAAGTATGTTTATTCAAATTGGCAAGCTCCTAAATTGAGGTATTTATGCTTATTTGGAAGGGGCTCACTTGATCCTAAACACAACGTAATTAATGGAGAATATTATATAAATTATGTTCCTGTTTATGGGAATCCTATAACAGATGGTTTTTTTGTTAATTTTAATACCAATTCATTTACATATTATCATCAGGTCGCTGTTGGCAGATTACCGGTTTACAATATTCAGGAAGCTCAAAATGTAGTAAATAAAATAATTGATTATGATAACTCTTCATTATCAAAGTGGGTAAAGAATTTTATTTTCATTACTGGGGGTCAGAATATTAATGAACAAATACAATTTGCAAATCAGTCAAATACATTTATAAATACATACATCAATCCCTGTCCGATTTCTGGTGTCAATACTAAAATATATAGAAATGATTCTGCCGGATATATAACTTACAATTATCAAGATTCTATAAAGAACTCAATTAATTCTGGGGGCTTGATTGTTAATTACATCGGACATGCAGGTTCTAATATATGGGATAATGGCTTATCAGATCCAAATGAATTAAATAATTCTGAAAAACTTCCTTATATATTCAGTATGACTTGCTTCACCGGAAAAAATGCTGAAACAGAACTTAGAAGTTTTGGAGAAAAGTTTATAACAATTCAGGGGAATGGAGCCATTGGCTTTTTAGGTTCTACAGGTTGGAGTTTTTCTGGTTCCGGTAATAATTTAAATGGATATTTATTCGAGGCATTTAGTTCGGATACTTTAAGAAGTTTAGGGGAAATTTTGCAATATGCTTCTATTAAAATGAGTGTTGATTCATTGAGCTTTCCATCAAGAAATACTTTAAACTGTTATAATTTATTGGGTGATCCGGCTGCAAAATTAAAGTTTATGACTTATCCTGAATTCGATATACAGGTCAATGATTTTTGGAGTTCCAATTTATATCCTTCTTTAAAAGAGTTAATAAACTATAAAATATATCCTAAAAATCTTGGAGTTTGCTCGGATTCATGCAAAATCAGATTTCAAATTTTGAAAAATAATAATACAATATATAATAAAGATACAATAATAAAGAACTTTAATTATATAGATACTTTATCATATTTTTATTCATTTGACTCTGCAGGAAATTATTCGGCTAAAGTTGTAATAGACCCTGAGAATTGGTATCCTAAAGATTTGAAAACAAACAACACAATTATAATACCAATTTATTTAAAAAATATTTCCTTTGTTCCGTTAAAACCCGTTGATAATCAAGTAATTTCAACAGATTCAGTCGAAATATCTGGCTTAAACCCAACTATAAATTTTAACCAAAATCAAGTAAAAGTAATTTTATCAATTGATACCACAAATTCTTTTTCTTCTCCTTTAAATCGAATTTATTTTAAAAATTTGACAACCGGTGTTATTACAAAATTTAAAGTTGACATTCCTATCAAGGATACAAATGTTGTTTATTATTGGCGAATGAATGCAATTATAAACAATGTTGATAGTTCGGGATGGTCTGAAATTCGTAGATTTGTATATTCTGAAAATAAGAATCTCTTCAAATTAAGAGCTATAGATACAATAATACAGGTTTCCAAATATAAAAATGGGCAATTTGATAATTATGATATTAATAACCTTAGATATCGTGACGGGAAATTTGAATTAAGTCAATTTGTTGGTAATCTCGTTGCACAGTCCTGGGGTGGAAACTTTTTTTGATGCAACTTACTTTACAATAAATGAATCTCAAATTTTTCTTATTGATACTATGTTTTGGGGTGGCTTAAATATAGCAAAAGTTAGAAAACTTGACGGGAAACTTGTTGATTTAAAACATTTTGCTTTTTCTTCTAATTTATCTAATGATTCAATTATTAGCTATCTTAATAATTTTGATACAAATTATGTCTTAATGGTTGTGAAGTCAATTCCTACTTCAGAAACGCAAAATATGAATTTAGCTGTTAGGAATAAATTTAAACAATTCGGTAGTTATTACATTGATTCTGTCAACCTTACTCAGTTTTCAAGATGGAGTTTCATTTCTTATCGTGGTCTGCCACAACCACTAACTCAAGAAGGGTTCTCTAATATTGGTTGGTCACCTGTCAACATAAGTATGAATCCGCTGTTTTATTTTACTTCTGGAAATTTGATTAGTACATTTGGTCCTTCAGATGGATGGAAATATTTTAGTTTAAATTATTTATTATTCCCTTTTACTAATATTAAATATGATTTAATAGGCATAAAAAACAATGGACTGGAGGAGTATTTAAAACAAAATCAACCTCTATCGGAGTATATCGTTCTTGATAGTATAAATCCATTATTGTATCCTAACTCAAAACTTGTATTAAAATTCGAAATAGATACAAATCACCCTGAAGTTACTGTTTCCCCAAAATTTTCTAAATTAAGTTTATATTATACACCACCTGCAGAATTGGTGCCTGATTTAAATTCTTTTATAAGAAGCGATTCTATAGTTCAGGAAGGGGATTCAGTTACTTTTAGCTTAAGTGTTACAAATGTAGGTTACATCCCTGTAAATGTCATAGTTAATCAGTGGTCTGCAACTTCACCTCAAGGATTAGTGAAACTTAGAGTTGATACTTTGTATTCAAATATTGCAGTAGATAGCACTATAAAAATAAGTTCAAAATTATCAACTAAAGGTTTGCGGAAACCTCAGATGTTAATGGATACTGTTTACATATTTTTTGAAACTAAAGTGTTGAATAAAAATGAATTTTATACTTATAATAATACTGTAGTTACAAATATTTTAGTGACGGGGGATACAATAAAACCAGATGTAGAAGTAACATTTGATGGGGTTAAGGTTGCAAATGGGGATTTTGTTCAAAGGAAACCAAGAATTGTTTTAAAATTCTTCGATAATAGTAAAATTTTTATTAGTGATACTTCAAATGTAAAAATAAAACTTGATTATATTTATATTCCTTATTACATAAATGGCGTAAAAAATCCTGATTTGGATATTCAATTTATGAGAGATAAATATCTTCAGGCAATTGTAAATTATACCCCAACGCTAACAGACGGAGAACATTTTTTTGAATTTATCACTATAGATGCTACTGGCAATAGAGGTGATACAATTAAATATACACTTAATGTTGATCCGGAGTTCAGAATTACCGGTTTAAATAACTATCCAAACCCTATGAAGAATAATACAAGTTTTATTTTTAATCTTTCAGGCGAGTATCCACCGACGGAGTGTAAAATAAAAATATTTAGCGTTACCGGTAGATTAATTAAAACGATTAATCACTTTGCCAATATTGGTTTCAACAAGGTTGATTGGGATGGTAGGGATGAAGATGGAGATTATATTGCAAATGGTGTATATTTTTATAAATTAATCGTTGAAGGTATGAATAAGCTTGAAACCAAAATTGAGAAACTTGTTGTTTTGAAATAATATTTTGTTTATTATTGTAATGTATAAAAACTTATGAAAAAGTTAATCATATCAAGTTTTTTATTTATATTTTTTATTTCAACTGGATATCCTCAAAATTATAATTGGATTACTCCAAATACACCCTATTTGAAAATGTATATTATTGAAGATGGAATGTACAGGATTGATAAATCTGACTTTACAAATGCAGGAATAAATACCTCTTCTATAGATCCCCGAACGGTTAAAGTATTTTATAAAGGGAACCAAATTCCTATATATTTTCACGGCGAAGATGATGGTATATTTCATGATACCGACTATTTTGATTTTTATGGGAGAAGAAACTATGGTGGCTTAACAAATACATATAATGTTTATAATCAAGTTTCTTATGTTACTGATGAATATTATAATTTTTATTCTGACACAAATTCTTATTGGGTCGGTTGGGGAGGAAGTTATGGATTAAGATATGAGAATTTCTCATACAGCGTAACAACTTCATATCCTCTTAATTATTTTAAAGAAAAGCTACATTTTGAAATAGATTTGATTTATTCTTTAGGAGTTTCCACAGGTGATGGGGATTATAGGAATTTTATGAATGATAAATTCGAAGGGGAAGGGTGGTATTGGAAACAGATGCAATATAATAATACACACACCCAAACTTTTTTACCTATTAATTTACAGACAACTTCCGATCAATTTGAATTCAAAATTTTTGCTTACCCAATAAATTATAGTTCTTCAGTATCTTTGGAGCATAGAATTACAATAAGATTGAATAATAATTTGATTGATACTGTAAAGTCTGAGGATTTGAATCGAATAGATACCACAAGATTTTTTCCAGGGTCTTTCTTTACAGCAGGTTCTAATAATACAATTACTCTGAAATATACTCCACCATCAACATTTTCAAGTGCAAAGATTTATCTTGATATGTTTGAGATTACTTATCCAAGAAAGTTCCAGTTTGATAGCAATAAATTATCATTTAGAGATTTGACAGTTGATTCAACATCAAAGCAATTTAAAATTAGTGGATTTATTCCAAGTAACAATATTTTCATATATGATAATAATAATGGGTATAGAATAACAAATTACACATACAACGCAGATACTTTAATTTTTACAGGTAAAGGAAATGGAAATTTTGAAGTCTATAATAAACCAATTACCAAAAAACCCTTACGAATAAAACAAAAGCAAGTACCCAATTTAGTATCAACATCAAATGGGGTTGATTATTTGATTATATATAATAAACTATTTGAATCTCAGGCGGAACAATTAAGACAATATAGAGCAACTCACAACAGTTTTCGCGCATTTAAAGCAGAAGTAGAAGATATATATGATATATTTAATTACGGAATTGAAGATCCAGTTGCACTTAAAAGATTTGTAAAATATGTTTATCAGTATTGGCAAGCACCGGCAATAAAATACATTTGCTTATTTGGAAGAGGCTCTATTGACCCCAAGAGAATAAACTCAACTGCTCCCTATTACAAAAATTTAGTTCCCGTTTATGGAAACCCGGTAACAGATGGATATTTTGCAAATCTAAATGAAGGTTCATTTACTTATATTCATCATATCAGAATTGGAAGATTACCTGCATATACTACTGACGAAGCACAGACAATGGTAAATAAAATAATTGCTTATGAAAGTGAATCACTTGATAAATGGGTCAAAAATGCTGTGATGATGACAGGGGGATATTACTATGACGACCAGCAGGCAAATATTGCAACAGCAATGTATTTTATAAATAATTACATCCACCCTCCTCCATTATCAATGGCTACGACAAAAATATTTTTAAACGATTCTCTTGGTCGTATATTATATGATTATCAGGATTCAGTTATTGTTTCACTAAATCAAGGAGCATTATTAGCAAATTACACAGGCCATGCAGGGAATGGATATTGGGACTTTTGTTTTAATGACCCATATGTTTTAAATAATATGAATAGGTTGCCTCTTATTTTCAGTATGACCTGTTTTACAGGTAAATTTGCTGAATATTCATCAAGGGGATATGGAGAGAAATTTTTAACTTATGAAAACAAAGGAGCAATAGGTTTTGTTTCAACTACAGGATGGAGTTTTTCCTCTTCAGGAAACACTTTCAATGATTGGTTGTGGGATGGGATAAGTAATGATTCATTAAGATATTTTGGGGATATAATCCGAAATGCTAATTTTAAAATGTCGTCTGATTCAGGAAGTTTTCCAGTACGCAATACCATTAATTGTTATAATCTAATTGGAGATCCTGCCTGTAAGCTGTTATTACCAACTTATCCGGAATTTGATATTAATCAATCTGATTATGTGTTGTCAAATCAATTTCCTTCAATAAATGAAAAGATTAATATTAAGTTTTTTCCGAAAAATTTAGGTACTCACGCTGATTCCTGTAAAATAAGATTTTTGATTCTAAAGAATAATCAAACTTTTTTCAGAAAAGACACTGTTGTTTATTCGTTTAAATTTATTGATACATTAAATTATAACGTTTCAATAGACTCAGCTGGAGCATTTACTGTAAAATTAATTCTTGATGTTGATAATTGGTACATTAACGAAAATGAGTCAAATAACTCAATTTCATTTTCATTAAACATTAAAAATTTCAGCTTTACACAATTAAAACCTATTGATAATCAAGTTATATATAATGATAGTGTAGATATTGTTGTAATTAATCCTGGATTAGATTTTAGTAATAATTCTGCTAAATTAATATTTCAATTAGATACTAATTATAATTTCAATTCCCCAGCCTTACAAACATATTTCAATAACAATCCTCAAGGGGTTATAACTCATCAAAAAATTAAAATACCAATTCTTGATTCGAATATTATATACTTTTGGAGAACAAATTGTATTATTAACAATGTTGATACTGCAGGATGGACCGGCTATAAAACATTCAGGTATTCTCCTAATAAAACTATAGATAGTTCATTAACGATTGTAAAATCTAAAATCAATCAGTATCTTAAAGATGATTTTAATAATACTAAATGCGATACGGCGGGAATAATATTAAAAAATTATACTTACAACCTTGAAGCAAGTTCTTATGGTGGTAATACATTTGACCCTTCATATTTCTTAATTAATAAAAAGGTATTTTATTATGTATTGGAGCCAGACTGGAATGGCTTGGCTATTGCTAAAGTTAGAAAGACCGATGCTTATCCAGTAGAAATTAAACACATTACATTCCATTCAGCCTCATCTTCGGATTCGGTGTTAGCATTTTTAAACTCTTTCGATACTAATCATATTTTAATGGCTATTAAGTTAATACCTATGTCTTGCAATAATAATCTGAATACTGCAACAAGAAATAAATTCAAAGAATTTGGGAGTACTAAGATAGATTCATTAAATATTGTTTCCTGGATGAGATGGAGTTTTATTAGTTATAAAATTGATACAACAAAATATGTTTCTGAATCTTTTGCACCTGGTGGTTGGGGACCTGTATTCAGTAATCTATTCTGTGATTTTATGCCTATAAACGGGAACTTAGCCCAGACTTTTGGACCTGCTGCTAATTGGAAGAATTTCAACTGGGCACAGATATTGTATCCAAAAACAAATATAAAGTTTGATGTTTTTGGAATAACGCTTAACAATCAACAAGTTTTATTATATCAGGATTTGACCAGTAATAATTTTGTTAGTCTTGATACTGTTAATGCTTATATTTATCCATATATAAAACTTATTTCAAAACTTTCTATAGATACAAGTGGATCATTTGGAGAGCAAGGAATTTATGGAGGAATACCTTCACCAGTTCTTAAATCTTTGACATTTAATTATATCCCACCAGCAGAGCTTGCAATTGATTATTCATCATTAATTAGGTCAGATTCTTTGATAAATGAAAATGATAGTATTGGAATTAGTGTTAGATATTATAATGTTGGTTTTAAAAGTTGCTATGGCTCTATCAGACAGGCATATTTTTATAGAGGTAATGAAAAAATAACACTAAATATAGATACAAGTTATAAAATTATTAATGTTGATAGTTCAGAAAGTTATAAAAAGTATGTTAAATTTTCAGGACTGTTACCTCCATTCAGAAAGAGTAATGAAAAAATAGTTCTATATTTTGAGGTATCTCCTCTCGGAAATCAAAATGAAATCTACACATATAATAATATTATAAATACCGATGTCTTTATAAGGAGTAATATTGTTCCAGGTCAACTTGAATTATATGCTGATGGAATTAAATTACAAGGAGGCGAGTATGTTAGAAAAAATTCAGAGTTTACTATAAAATATTTAAAAAAAGATAATATACCTTATACACTTTTAGATACCTCTTTATTTAAAATATATGTGAATGGAAAGTTACATAGTTTTGGAGACAAAAAGATAAAAAATAAGGATATTTCAGAATCAGAAAGAATAACTGGTAAACGAGAAGATTATCAATTTGATAAGGAAAAATCAGGATTTGAGCAGATTAATTTGCTTAGTTTCTATCCTGATTTATCTGAAGGGGAAAATATAGTTAAATTATTATCAAGAAGGACAGTAGAACTGCCTTTTGATACAAATAAGTATGTAGTTCTTGTTTCGAATGAACTTTTTGTAAAAGATCTATACAATTATCCAAATCCGATGAAGAATGAGACAGCTTTTATGTTTACTCTTGCCGGGAATATGGTATTTGATTGTAAGATAAAAATTTATACTGTCTCCGGAAAATTGATTAAAACTATAAATTCTCCTGTTAATATTGGATATAATCAAATTTATTGGGATGGAAGAGATGATGATGGAGATGAGGTTGCAAATGGTGTCTATTTCTATAAATTAATTATTGAAGGAGATGGTAAAAAGGAGACGCCGATTCAGAAATTGGTTGTTTTGAAATAAATGAATTGAAATTATTATAATTTATTGATATTTTTATAATTATGCTAACAGTTATATTAATATTTTTAACAATTGTTTGTATTTTGTTGATGGCGGTAGTTTTAATGCAATCATCTAAAGGTGGTGGACTTGCTGCTACTTTTGGTGGTTCTCAGGTAACTACTATGTTTGGAGCAAGAAGAGCTTCTGACTTTCTTTCAAAATCGACAATCGTACTTGCTGTTATTTTTATGTTATTTTCATTACTTGTGAATTTATATATAAGTAAAAGGACAGAGACGGTTAAAAGTGTTTTGCAGGAAACAGAGCAACCTATACAACAGCAGCAAGTACCTCAAACATTACCTCCAGGTGAATTGCCAACACAGGAAAATCAACCTGGAGAACAGCAGGAACAGCCCCAACAGCAAAATCAATAAAATTAACTCTAAAGGCAAATACTTTGTAAAAAGTTGTTTCAAAAGTTATCAAATAAATCAAGCACTCTTTTTATGAAGAGTGCTTTTTTTTTAATTCTATTTTTATTTCTTATACAAAAAGTATACTCTCAAAATCTGTTGAAGAGTTTAAAAGATGATATTAATATTTATGAAGAGTCATTCAATAGTTCTTTACTTTTAAAGGACTCCATTAAGATTCCCAAAAAAGATACTGTTATTAATTTTCAAATGAAAAAATCTCCGTGGAGGTCTGTTCTTTATTCTGCGATTGTGCCTGGTTTAGGTCAGTTTTATAACGAATCATACTGGAAGGTTCCAATAATTTTAACCGTTGGTGGTTATCTTGGTTATGTTATTGTGAAAAATCACAATAAGTTTATTGATTATAGAGATCAATATGCCTCATCACAAACCCCTGAAAATCCTGAAGGTGACTTACGCTTAAGAAGTTACAGGGAGTTTTATCGTGACCAGAGAGATCAGTTTCTTTTATATTTTGCTTTTTATTATTTAATAACTCTTGTAGATGCATATGTTGATGCCCATCTTTATGATTTTGATGTTAGCGAAAAAGTAAAACTTACAGTTTCTCCTCCTAAAAATTTTATTAAGTTATCAATTTCATTTTAATTAATGAGATTGATTTATACTTAATTTACTTTGTATAGTATAATTGAATCATATTTTTTAATTTATACCATATTATTTTCAAATTAGAGTAATATAAATCTGTTTTAATTAATAGATATAATTTTTAATTATAAGTTAAAATAAAATTTCTATGTGGATTTATATAAATAAAATTCAGGACTTTGAAAATCAGAAAGTCACTAT
>VSSL01000684.1_pt1 | contig 10340 bp, 7 predicted proteins | sample 4557531 | NCBI WGS metagenome assembly VSSL01 (sample SAMN10986726, study PRJNA523729) | hot springs metagenome | isolation source: hot springs | place: India:Timba, Gujarat | collected 2018-05-31 | reverse complement strand
GTGGTCTGCAGCCGATGCCGCGTGTGGGCACATTGATGATGCGCAGCAGGCTCACGTCGTCGCTGGGCGACTGGATAACGCGCAGGTACGCCAGCACGTCTTTGACCTCTTTGCGCTGGTAGAAGCGTACGCCTCCCACAATCTGGTAGGGAATACGGTAGTTCAGGAAGACCTCTTCAAAGGTGCGCGACTGTGCGTTGGTGCGGTAGAGCACCACGAAATCGCCGTACTTGCGCCCCAGCTGCTGTACGCTGAGGGCGATATGCTGGGCGACCACCAGCGCCTCCTCGCGCTCGTGTTGCACTTCGGTCACGGTGATGGGCAGTCCGTCGCGCTTTTCCGACCACAGTCGCTTGGGGGCACGACGGATATTCTTCTCCACCACGTGGAACGCCGCATCCAGGATGGGCTGGGTGGAGCGGTAGTTCTGCTCCAGTTTTACCACGTGCGCGTCGGGGAAGTCGCGCTCAAACGAAAGGATGATGCTCACATCCGCCCCACGCCACGAGTAGATAGACTGGTCGTCGTCGCCCACCACACACAGGTTGCGATGCATCGCGCTGAGGTGCTTCACAATGCGGTACTGCGCCTGATTCACGTCCTGGAACTCGTCCACCAGCACATGCAGGAAGCGCTTCTGGTAGCGTTCGAGCACGTCGGGGTGTTGTTCGAACAGTTCCACCGTTTTCATCAACAGGTCGTCGAAATCCAGCGCGTGGCATGCCTCCAGACGTTCCTGATAGTGCGGGTACACCCTGCCCACTATCTGCGTAAAATAGTCTACGGGCGTGTACAGGTGCGGTGGTATCAGTTTTTCCTTTGCACGGCTGATGAAGTTGAGTATCGAGCGCGGGGCGAAGCGTTTTTCGTCGATGTCCAGCAGTTTCAGCACCTCTTTGACCACGCTGAGCTGGTCATCTTCATCGAACACCACGAACTCGGGGTCTATGCCGAGCGGGCGTCCGCTCTCGCGCAGGATACGGGCGCAAATCGCGTGGAATGTGCCCACCCACATCTGCTTCACCTGCGCCGAGCCAACCAGTTGCTCGATGCGTTCGCGCATCTCGTTGGCGGCTTTGTTGGTAAAGGTAACCGCGAGGATGCGCCGCGGCGAAACCCCCCGCGCGGAGATAAGGTGGGCGATGCGCATGGTGAGCACGCGCGTTTTGCCGCTGCCCGCACCAGCAAAAATGAGAAGCGGTCCCTCGCCATGCGTTACCGCTTCTCGCTGAGCCTCGTTCAACTTTTGCCATTCATCCATTGCACCATACATTTTACGGGAAATGGTGCAAGGAATCAACAGCCTCAGTCGAAATCGAAGAGGTCTTCCAAAAACGATTTGAGCCTCTTGCGCTTGCGGGGGTGTCCCCGCGGGTGGTGTTCGTCATGCCACTCGTCATCGTAGGGCTGTTGTCGTACTGTGGAACGAGATACGCCCGTCGAGGCGCGTTCCAGTATTTTGTCCAGTTCGCCCCGGTCCAGCCATACCCCTCGACAGCTGGGGCAATAGTCTATCTCCACACCGTCCCTGTCTACAGGAACCAGAATCTCTTGGCAGTTAGGACAGAGCAATCTTCCCGTGACGCGCATCGTCTGACCTCTTGTTTTGTTCTCTGGGTTATCTTATCAGAACTACGCGCAACCTGCATAAACCAGTTCCATCTTCACAGCAGGACTCCCTCTAAGCATGGCGAACAGACTTTTCAGAAGCCATACTGGTAAGGAGGTCGTGAGAAGCCGTGTCCTCACAGGTGTATATTGCCTTCGATCTGGGTGCGGAAAGTGGACGCGCTGTAGCGGGTATCTATGACGGTCAGCGTCTGGAACTGAAGACCCTGCACCGCTTCCCGAATACTCCACTGCGCCTGCCCGATGCGCTCACGTGGAACGTGCTGCGTCAGTATGCAGAGATACTGCAGGGCATCACGCTAACCGTGCGCGAGTACGGCGAGGCGGTGCGGTCGGCAGGCGTGGATACCTGGGGTGTGGACTTCGGATTGCTGGATGCGCGAGGCACCCTTTTAACCAACCCCGTGCATTACCGTGACCATCGCACCGACGGCATCATGGAGACAGTGCAGGCGATGGTTGGGGCGGACACCATCTATGAGGCTACCGGCATTCAGTTTATGCCCATTAACACGCTGTATCAGCTGATAGCGGTTCAACAGCAGCACCGGGGATTGCTGGAGCTGGCAGACAAGATGTTGATGATGCCCGACCTGTTCCACTACTGGCTGAGCGGGGCGAAAGTGAGCGAGCGTACCATCGCCAGCACCTCGCAGATGCTGGACCCGCGCACGGGGAGCTGGGCGCTGGACCTGTTGAGGCAAGTGGGGCTTCCCACGCACTTCCTGCCGGAGGTTGTTCCGCCGGGTACGAAACTGGGCAAGCTGCGCCAGGCGGTGGCAGAAGAGACCGGCGCCGCCAGTGTGGAGGTCATCACGCCGGGCAGCCATGACACCGCCTCCGCGGTTGCTGCGGTGCCCGCATCCTCCGGTGGTGACTTTGCTTATATCAGCAGCGGCACCTGGTCATTGATGGGCGTGGAGTTGCCGGAGCCGCTCATTAACGCTCACACCCGCACGTTGAACTTCACCAACGAGGGCGGCGTGCAGAACACCATCCGGTTCCTGCGCAACATCATGGGGTTGTGGCTGGTACAGGAGTGTCGTCGCGCCTACGCCCGCGAGGGGCAGGAGTACAGCTACGAGCAGTTGACGCAGATGGCTTCGGAAGCGGAGCCGTTCCGCGCCATCATAGACCCTGATGACCGCCGTTTCCTGAACCCACCCAACATGCTACAGGCTATCCGCGAGTACTGCGAGAGCACCGGACAGCCTGCGCCGGAGACGCCGGGGCAGTTCGTGCGGTGTTGCCTGGAGAGCCTTGCTCTACGCTACCGGTGGGTTCTGGAGCAGCTGGAAAGCCTGCTGGGCAAGCGATTGAGCGTGGTTCACGTCGTAGGCGGAGGCACCCAAAACCGCCTGTTGTGCCAGTTTACCGCCGACGCCTGCCACCGCCCCGTGCTTGCAGGACCTGTAGAGGCGACGGCGGCGGGCAATGTGCTGCTGCAGATGATTGCGCTGGGTGAGTTGAAGGACATCGCCGAAGGACGCGAACTCATTCGCCGTTCTACTGAAATGGTGGAGTATACTCCTCGCGACACGGAGGCTTGGGAGGCGGCATACGAGCGTTTCTTAGGGTTGATAGCTTGACCGCGTCCATGCGTTGGGACAGTGTGCTACGCAGCCCCGGATGTTTCCTTGCTTGACAGGATGCACCGGGGCACGTATACTCTTAGTAGATACGCTGCGGAGGCGCACAGATGGAGACCCATGTCAAGAAGTGGGGAAATAGCCTCGCTTTACGCATCCCTAGACCGCTGGCTCAAGAGATCGGACTGGAAGAGAATTCCTCAGTACGGGTTCTGGTCAAAGAGGGGAAACTGGTTATCGTCCCTGTCGCGAAGCATCACTATACCCTGGATGCCCTGCTGGCTGAGGTGACACCTCAGAATCTGCACGGTGAAGTAGACACCGGTGACGCTGTAGGGGGAGAAGCGTGGTAGAAGAGCAAGAATACGTACCAGAGCGAGGGGAGGTAGTGTGGATCACGCTGAATCCCCAAGCAGGGCATGAGCAGGCAGGGCGGCGGCCAGCTGTAGTTCTGTCACCCTCAGCGTACAACGGTAAGGTAGGTTTGGCGCTCCTGTGCCCCATCACCACCCAGGAGAAGGGTTATCCCTTTGAGGTCAAAGTGCCTGCAGGGTTGGGAGTAACAGGAGTGATTTTGGCTGATCAGGTCAAGAGCTTGGATTGGCGAGTAAGGAAGGCAGAAAGGATATGTACCCTACCGCGTGGAGTAATAGCAGAAGTGTTGGGGAAGCTCAACACGTTGTTGTCGGAGTAGTGCTTTGTGCAGATAAGACGTAATGTTATCATCTCGAGCAGCACCACGCAATGTCGGTTCCTTTTGTCATGCTGAGCGACAGCGAAGCATCTCAACATGTCGTCGCGACCGGATTTTCCGATTCGCTGAAGATCGAAGCCACTCGGTGAATCTGCCAGGGCGCGTAAGACAATGGGCGGTGTGGCATGATGCGGAAGGATAAAAGACGATATATGGGGCGGCTGATGGGATTCGAACCCACGACCTTCGGAGCCACAGTCCGACGCTCTAAACCAGCTGAGCTACAGCCGCCGCCGAAAAGGCAGTAGGTTGGCGCCCCCGAGAGGACTCGAACCTCCGACCCACTGCTTAGAAGGCAGTTGCTCTGTCCTGCTGAGCTACGGGGGCAGGGTAGGCTCTTCCTGCAGAGCCATTATACCGCAAAATGCCCCCGTTCGCAAGAGCTACCCGCCGCCGTTGTTGCGTCGCTCCGCAATTTTGTGCGCGTGCGACACGATCTCGGCGAAGGAAGCGACGTTCAGGCTCGCGCCTCCCACCAGCGCACCATCGATGTGCGGTTGCGCCAGCAGTTCGTGGGCATTATCGGGCTTCACGGAGCCGCCGTACAACACGCGCAGGTCACGCGCCGCCTCCTTCCCGCAGATGTCCGTCACAATGTGGCGAATCAGCGCGCACACGCGGTTTGCCTCCGGCGCATCGCACACTTCGCCCGTGCCGATTGCCCAGACCGGCTCGTAGGCGAAGACCAGACAGCCGACCTCTGCCGGGTCCAGCCCTTCTATGTCGCGCTTCACCTGCGCGGTAATCACCGCATCGGTCTGCCCTGCCTGCCGCTCGGCAAGCGTTTCGCCAACGCAGACGATAGGCGTTAACCCGTGCAGGAGCGCCGCCTTCACCTTCAGGTTCACTGTAGCGTCGCTCTCGCCGAAATGGCGCAGGATTTCCTCCGTGAAGTCGGGCTCTGGCACGCCGAAGCGCCCGCGCGTTTCGGAGTGACCGATAATAACGTAGCTCACCCCCAGCTCGGTCAGCATCGGCGGCGCAATCTGGCTGGTGTAGGCGCCCTGGTCCTTCCAGAATACGTCCTGCGCACCCAGCTTGATGCTGGTGCCACGCAGCGCCTGATGCACGGCGTACAGCGCGGTGAAAGGCGGGCAGATGCATACCTCCGCGTTCAGCGCATCCAGGTTGCGGTGCTTGAGCTCCTCCACCAGCGCGAGCGACCACGCCACCGTACCATGCATCTTCCAGTTACCGGCTATCAGTTGGTCAGGCATAACCTCTCTCCTGTCTGAACGTGATGGTTGTTTGCGGGTTAATATTCCCCTTCAAACGGGTGCTATCCTGTTACCGCTGAACCACGTACCGGTGCCTCAGCACAAGGCTTTCCCCCGGAGCCAATGTCTTCGGCTGAGAGAACAGCTCCAGATTGGTAAACTCCGGTGAGGTGTACAGGTAGCACTGCCGCACCTGCGCAGGGTCAAACTCGTTCAGGATGGTGATGCCTCGCGTGCGGTCGGTAATGCCCCACGCGCCGGCAGGCAGCTCCGAACCGCTCAGGAAGGTCTCCGAGCGCGCTGGCATCTCCTTCCAGCTGCCGTCTACTCCTTTGACGACCAGCCGCAAGCCTTCACTCAGGCTGGACAACCGGAACTGTGGATGTGTGCGCAGCACGACGCCGGAAACCGTCTGCGCCGAGCGGTTGGTGAGGCGCGATTCTATCTCTATTGCTGGCTCGTCGGGCGAGAGGGTAACCACGCGCGTCAGCTGCAAACCGTTGGGCAGGGTGGTGGAAAGTGTAGCCCTGCGCCTGTCCGGCGAGACGGTGCACTCATACCTTTCCGACCAGCCGGGCGTGGCAAACTGCTCGCCCGCGTACTCTTCGTATCCGCCGAAGTTCAGGTAGTAGTCTGCACGATGTCCGCTTTGCAGAAGCCGCCACTCCAGCGCGCCGCGCCAGAAGAGGTCCTGCTTCCGCTCCTTAGAGTACAGTCGCCAGATTCGCCCGCCCAGCATGGGTACGAGGTCCGCTATCAGGTGAGGGCTTTCCAGCCGAACGATTCGCCGGGCGACCTCCTCGTCGCTGAAGGCGCGCAGCTCCTGCTCGTAGGCGCGTTGTGGTTCGTCCATCAGCTCCTTCACCTGTGGGCACTCCCACCAGGGCGTCCGCGTCGGCTCGAAGCCGATGATGGCGGAGAGGGTGTAGCGGTGGCGTGGTTCCACCGTCCAGTTGCGCCCCAGCGCACGGGTGATGCGCAGCAGTTCGGCGACACGGTAGTAGGACTCCCGCGATGGCATCTGGCGGGTGTAACCGCGCTCGCTGCTGTCCGGCACGATGTCTCGTCCTCGCTGCACGTTCAGGAAGAGGTCGGTAAACAGCACGCCCCATTTCTCGCGCCAGATGCGTCGCTTGACGAGGTCGCTCTCCGCCAGCCGTTCGGCGCGCTCGAACAGGGGGTATATCTGCTTGTCCAGCCACTCCCGGGTGAACAGCTCGCGGAAGAAACGCTGTCCGGGACCGGCATGGCAGTCCATGACGCCTTCGCTGGTGGACTGAAATGCGCTCTGGTGCAATCGGTGCACGTAGTCGCGCATCGGTTGCCATGCCCTGCCGTACCATGCCTTGCAGAACTCATCGATGAGCTGGCGCAGGTTGGCGTCGGGATTCCACATCAGGCGCGGCATCACATACGAGTAGAGATGCACCAGATGCCCGTCGGTCAACCCGCAGATGTACACCCCGCGAATGCCCAGCCGCTTGTAGTACTTCAGGTTCTCCGCAAAGGCGTAAAGAGCCGGGTAAGGGTAGCCGACGTAGTGGTACGTGGTGGGGTACTCGAAGGTGATGATTCCCTGCGCGCCCAGCGGATGCAGGGCAATCCACCGCTCGAGGTCGGGAATGACGTTGAGCTTCATGTTCACCGGATGCGACCACGGGCGCGCCTGGCACTCGGCAATCGCGCAGAAGATGATAAGGTGGTTGGGAAGGGGACGCTCCTTCACCGGCGGCTTGCGCGTCGCCCAGTACGCCAGCGTGGTGATGAATTTGCCCGGAAACCGCTTCGCCACCTCTTGCGCCACCTGATTGTTGAACCATATCACCGCGTCGGTGAGGCTGCCGTGCTCCTCATACCACGCCTTGCACCGTCCGCACTGGCAGAACTGCCCTGTGTCGCCGTAGTGTACGGGGTAGTAGAGCGGGTCGGGGTTGCTCTCTATCCACTTCAGCACCGCCTCGGTCATCGCCTTTTGCAGGTCGGGGTTGGAGAGGCAATACTGTTGCACCGCCGGTTCGGTGACGCGCCGCACGCCGCCGATTTCGGCAAGGTACTCTTTGGGCACGCTTTCGGCGGGCAAGAGAAAGCCCATCGTGTGATGCCAGAAACCGCGCGGGGGGATGCCCATCATCTTGGGCAGGTCTACCTCACCCACCTTCGCCTCCCACTCCCCGGGCGACAGTCCGGCGGTCATCGGGTAAATCCTGCCCCACATCGCGCGCCACTCAAAGGCGGGCTTGTCCACCACGTTCAGCGGAGAACGTATCTCCAGCGTGGCTCGGCGGGGGATGACCTCCAGCTCGGTGGAGTAGAACCGGCAGCCCACCCTCTCCAACAGGCGATAGACGGCGTATACCGTTCCGCGATAACCGCCTCCCGCTGCCAGCAGGTTGCCCCCCTTCAGGCGCAGGATGAAGCCGTCCGCGCCGAGCGGTCCGTATTCCGCATCGGTGTAGAGTCCGCGCGTTCGGGCGGGGTCGCTCCTGCCGATATACAGCACGCCCCGCGGGGTAGACCGTTACCTTCGCCTTCAGTAACGGGTATCTCCCTGCCGGTCATCTCGCGCAGGATGCGCTGTAGTTCACGCGCGACCGCCTTCTCGATGGTGTGCGCCTGCCGGTGCACGAAAATCTGCCCGACTTCCATCCGCCTGCCTCCTTCCATCAGCGATATGTTGCCTGCCTTGCCCGGATGACCCCCTGGTTGCGCGACCGGGCGCGCTCGCAACCTCACCCCGCAGGTGGTCTCGCCGCCTGTTGCCATCCACTGGTAGAGCAACCAGTACACCCGTTCCGGCTGGGGGAAGTCGCGCGAGCGCATGTCGAAGAAGCTGGGCGCGACCTCGCCGAGGTTCTCCAGAGTGAGTTCCACCCTGCGCCCGGCAAGCGTCAAGCCCCGCACCCCGCTGGCAATCAACTGTGTTCCCGCGGCGGATGTTTGCGGTTTCTCAAACGGTAAGGGCTGTGGGCGCGCCTGCCCGAAGAGGCTATCCAGCCGATAGCTGCCGCCTGCGAACTCCTCCGGCGGGAACATCAGCAGGGCGAGTTCCACCGGGCTCGGCTCCGGTTGCCCACGCACACGCAGGGTAAACCAGACCTGAACGCCCTCGCTATCCACCATCGTCTGATGGGTGAACTCGGCGGGGATATCGGCTATCCGCCCCGTAACGGTGATGCGGTTATCCTCTACCTGTGTGCTCAGTCCGGTGAAATCCGCCTGCGAGAAATACGCGCCGGCGTAGCCGGGCTTGAACAGCGTGAACCGGCTACCGGTGACAACGGGCACGCCTTTGTAGCGCACCTCCAGCCCGTTCGCGCCAAGCCGTGCCTCATAATCACCGCGCCGCACCGCCACCTCGTCGGCGGCAACGCCCAGCGACAGAATAAGCATCCAGCAGGCAAACAACCACCGCTGCATTCGCTCCCTCCCTCGAACCGGTATTGGGCTTCTGATTCGGCACGGAGAGAGGCGCAACCTGCTTGCCGTCAGCCTCCCGACCTCTGTAAAGGTCGCGCGACGGCGTAGAGATTGGTCTCATGGCGTGCTGAACGCCAGCAAAGCATTTCGTCCTTCTTATCATGCTGAACGAAGTGGAGCATCTCATCCTTCTTGTCATGCTGAGCGTCAGCGAAGCATCTCGCGCTGTCAATAGGATGAGATTCTTCGCTTCGCTCAGAATGACAGGCAGGCGAAGCTGCCTCGCCCGCATCCCAACATTGACGCTTGACGCGCTACTGGCAGGGTTATCTGGGGCAACCACAGGGGGTTGCCCCTACGTGTACCGGATACGCATCGCTGTAGGAGCAGACCCCTGTGTCTGCCCCGGTAAGCTGCAGGTTAGAACCATGACACCTGCGGCTAAAGCCGCACCTTTGCAAACCAAGCCCTGCCTGCGCGGGGGTCGCCCAGCCAGCGAAGGCTGGCTTCGTCTGAAGGGGAGCGGCATCTATCGTGTCATTGCGAGGGAGCGTAGCGACCGAAGCAATCTCCTGCACCATCTTTGCAACAGAGCAAGCGCATTAAACCTATTCCTCTCACAATTTTTCTATTTTATACTTAAATAGTTTAACTGATATTTTGGAGGTTCCTAACACCGGTATCAGGCAGGTGAGGAAAAAATTTGCGAAAATTTTGCCCAAGAATCACCTAAAAACCCCTTCTATGGTACGAATCTTGCACATATATATAGTGGAAGGCTTCCACACTGGAAAGGAGGTGAAAAACATGCGAAGAGTCTGGACGAAGCTGCTGGCAGTTTTGTTGATTTTGATAGGGATACCTGCGGCGAGTATCGGAGCCACAATTATCTATGGCTTCGACTACGTGATTAGTGGAACAAAGCCTACCGGTTCTCCGCCTTGGGCAACCTTGACCATCACGGACTATGCAACCAACCAGGTGCACTTTACGCTCCAAGCAAACCTGCAGTCGACTAGTGAGTTCATCGGCTACCTCCTGCTGAACATCGAGCCGTTCGTCAGCGTGTCGCTAGTTCCGGGGACGGTATCCGGAGGAAGCACTTTCGACAGCACGGACATCGTCGTCGACGAAAACGGCACCAACGACGCTGGTGAGCGGTTCGACTTGAAGATATCGCTGCCGACGTCGCAGGGCGAGCATCGACTCACGGGAAGTGAGACCCTGTCATGGCGTCTGCAGGGGTCAGGACTAACGGCTAACCGCTTCTTAGCAAAGTCCCAAATCAAGAACGGGCAAAGCGCTACGGAAGGCACGCACTACGCTCTGTTGCACGTGCAAGGGATCGGGACCCAAAATAATTCCGGGAAGCTTGGGGCATCGGTCATCCCTGAACCCGCAACGCTGTTGCTGTTCGGCATGGGGCTGGCGGTGCCGCTGGGTCTGCTGCGACGGAAAAGCTAGCCGTATGGTTTGACCAGTGATTCATTCGCCGCCGGAGTTTTCCGGCGGCTTTTCGCGTTTGCGGGAGTCTCACGCAGTGCTCACGCCTTCCCGGCGAAGAATCCCACCGCCGCTCCTGCCAGCGTGCAGAGCAGATTCACGGCGTCGTTGTTCACCCACCGCCAGCCGGCAACCTGCGTTGCCCGCGCGCCGCAATGTTCTGCCTTCTCCACCACCTCGCTACAGCGCTCGCACCGGTATCTCGCCTGCAACGTCGCGCCCAGCACGCTG
>VSSL01000683.1_pt1 | contig 10348 bp, 8 predicted proteins | sample 4557531 | NCBI WGS metagenome assembly VSSL01 (sample SAMN10986726, study PRJNA523729) | hot springs metagenome | isolation source: hot springs | place: India:Timba, Gujarat | collected 2018-05-31 | reverse complement strand
CCCGTGCACGGGGCACGGATCCCGGTGCAGGATGAAGACGGCCGGCGCCGGTTTCTTCGATTCCGGGGTGAGGAAGTGTGGTCCCGGATGGATCCTGTGTTTCTTCAACGGCTGGCCGATGCGTCTCCTCGAGGCGTTTTCTGGGAGGCAAAAGGATCCCCTGAGGATTTCGCCCGAAAAATCCATGATCATCTGGAATCCTTGGGAGAATCTCCCCTCAACTACGGGGCTTCGGCCAGCTGGCGGGAATGGTTTCAAGTCCCTCTGGCGATGGGAATTGTGTTTCTCATTTTGGATTTCTGCTTTCCGAATCGACGGCTTGGAGCGTCATGACCGCATTGGGTCGATGGATCCCATTGGTTTTGATGGTATCTGTACTGGCCATCGGTGTGGCTTGGTGTCGGGAGCTCAAAGTTTTCCGATATACCGCCGCCGGAGCGGCGCTCTTCGAAGCCGAAGATTACCAAGAATCCTTGAGTGCCTATCTGCGAGCCCTTCGCCTCAAGCCCGAAGATCCTTCGATTCTCTACAACGTGGGCTGTGTCCGGATCCGGCTGGGCGATATCATGCAAGCCGTCCGGGATCTTGAGGCGGCGGCTGAACAATCCCGTGACACCTGTGTCAAGGCCAGTGCTCATTACAATTTGGGGACGATCTGGCTCAGGGAAGCGCGTAGAAGGCAAACAGCCGGGGGGGCGGCAAGCGAACTGGAGGTGCTCTACCACCGGAGCGTGGAGAATTTTCGGTCGGCATTGCGATGGGATCCATCGCACCCGAAGGCTTCATCAGCCCTGGCTGCAGCGAAACGGTCGTGGAACGCCATGCGTTTGGCTCGGGACGAGGGGGCGCCTTCGGCAGTCTCGGAAAAAAGCCGCGGCGAATCCAATGATAAAAAGGGGACGGGAGGCGCAGAGACGATGACGCCCGGTGGTGAGGCACTTCCAGGAGACACGGTGGAATCCCCAAAACCATTGTCGATCCTGGCCGAAAATGTCCACTCCCCTGCTCGAGAGCCTTCTTCAAGAGAAAAGACAGCGGCGTCTGCGGCGCCCCCAGGTGAAAGCGTCGAGGGCCCTTCGGCCTACCACCCTTCCTTGAGCCGTACGCCGTTGCAGCGGTCTGGACCACCTCTGGACCTGTCCTCACCGGAGCAGGCGCTGGAGCAGATTCTTGCTCTGGAGGAGACTCCACGTGGACGCCGCATGCCGGCAGGCCCCCTTCGAATCGATGTGACGACACGGGAGTGGTGAAGGTGGCGGGAAAGGTTTTCCTCCTGATTCTCCTTGGAGTGTGCTCGCTCCTTTCCTCGGGACACTCCGCTGCGGGACATCAACCTGCGGGGGATTGTCCATTCCGTGTTCGAGTCCTAGTGGAAGAGGAGCGCCCGGTCAGAGACGAGCCTTTCCCGGTTGCGATCATCGTCGAGGGGGTCGATGACGCGGCCGTGGAGATGGACGGGGTGCCTGAAGCACTCCGCTGGGTATTTCTCGAAAAGCGGCGGGAGACGTTTTCGGACCTGGTTTTCGCAGGCGGCGTTCTGCAAAGGCGGGAGACATCGCAAGTCGTGTTTCATTACTCCGTCACGGCGGAGGCCTCCGGAGAGATCCCCGTGCCCCCTTTTGCCGTGACGTCCGGGCGATGCCGCTCCGATGGGCCTGCGGTCCGCCTCACCGTGCATGAGCCTTCGGAAGCCCCCCAAGGGACTTTTCAGCTCACCCTTTCCAAGTATTCTTTCTATGTTTACGAGTTCGCGGTTTTGAGAGGGCTCCTTTATATTCCCGAAGATGCCGAGATCACCGCGATGCGCATCCCGCTCTTGGAGGTGCAGGGATGTGGGCTGGGGCCCGAAAAGTCCTTTGCCGTCACGCAAGGAATGCCCTTCTCCATTTCGCTCCCCTTCATGAAAGTGGCGGCGGCGAAAGAACTCGTTCAGATGGCCGGCGAATCTTTTCAGGAGATCCGGTTCCAGGTGCCTTTTTTTCTGAACATACCCGGACGTCTTTCTGTGTCGAGGGCGACGGTGCGATACCGGGTCAAGGGGAGAACAGGGCAGTCCTTCGTGGAAGCCCGCTCCGAACCCATGGAGATTGAGGTTCTTCCCCTGCCGGACGAAAATCAACCGGATGGTTTTGAACCGCTGGTCGGAACGTACGGGCTTCGGGTAGAGGCTCATCCCCTGCAGGTCGTCCCGGGGCAGGCCGTGACGGTCAGCGTGACGCTGAACGGAACAGGGCGGCTGCAGCTCCGAGACCCCTCCCGGTTGTGGCGATCTGCAGAGTGGCGCGAAGACTTTGAAATTCCCCGGGAAGTATCTCCTCCGGAAATAACCGACGAAGGGCTCCGTATCATCCAAACGGTACGGCCGCGCCATCCCGCTGTAAAGCGGATTCCTCCCTTGCAGGTGGCCTATTTCGACCCGGAAACGGGGACATATACGGAGGCCGAAAGCGAACCCATCGGACTCCGTGTCCGTGTTCCCCGAGATGTGGGGCTCATTGTCGGGGCAAAGGGCAGCAAAGGGAAGGAGAGCGGCACAGGACCCGGGCAGCCCAAAGAAAAAGAAAGCACAAGGATTGATCCGGATCTCTCGGCTCCGACGAAAGGCGGTGAGACGGGTGCGGCGTTTGGTCTTCGCGTCGCCACTTCTCCCATGGCCGCCTTGGGCCCTTTCGGGGTCTTCCTATGCCTCCGGGCTTTTCGGCGATTATGGGAAAAATTTTGTCTTCGTGAGCGAATTCGAGCCTTCCGGAACGAATGGCGATGTCGTTGGAAGATCCATAGACTGCGCCGTGTTCCGTACCCTTATCCGTATGTGCCGATGCTTCGCGAGACATTGAGGCGATGTGCCCTCGGCGATGCGGACCGACCCTCCGAAGCCTTCACAACCGGCGAACTGGTTGCCAGGGTCTACCGCAGGCGGGAGGGCTTGGACGGGGCTGCGCCGGGGCGTCTGTGGCATGCCGTGGATCGCGCGCTTTACGCGCCCTTTTGTGGGAAACCCCTCGCCCGGGAGGAACTTGAGTCTCTCGCCGTGGAGACCATCCAAATTCTGAGGAGGTCGGGCCATGGAGTTGAGGGACGGAGCCGGGATGAGGGAGCGGCAGAGAAGGCACCCGGAGTGGTTCGCTTCACCACACCCCCCCCGCGATGACGAGCCTTCGGGCTCCACAGAGGGGGCGCGCGTGTTTGTCTTTCAGGAAAAACCCGTGCGGTTTCGGGACCGTTGGTCGAAGACTCCGTCGGCCCTCGGGCGGTCGGCCTTTGTTTTCCTCGGCCTTTGTTGCATCATGGCTTCTTGGGTCATATGGCACAGCCCCTTGCGCCCTAGGGCGGTGATCAAGTCGTGCCCGCAGATGTCTTTGAAAGCGACGGAACGGCAATCCGCACCCCGGATCCTGTCAGGGCAACCTCATTTGACTCAGGGGACCGCCGATAAGTATCTGGAAGCGCTGCTCCTGGAAAGGGCCGTTCGCAACGCGCCCCGGCCAGAGGTTTCCTCCTTCGCCCGTTTGGCCCGTCTTTACACGCTCCTCGGCGATGTCGGCCGAGCCGCCTTGTGGCAGCGACGTGCCGACTGGCTGCTGGGGACAAGCGCCTTTGAGAACCTTCGACACTTCTGGGCCGATCGTGTCAAAGGAGAGAATTTCCGACACGCTGTGGGCGCTCTCATCATCTGGGGGACAGGGGGGGGCTTGACGGGGCTTCGCTTTCGCCTTTTCGCCTTGGGCTGTTATTGGTTTTATGGAGTTTACCTCTGTCTTTTATTGACAGACCGGTTTAAGGCTCTCCCAAAGCTCGTGGTGCATACCCTAGCCGGCCTCAGCCTTACCACCTTGGCTCTCGTCGCAACCGGTGACTGCATCCATCGCCGTTTCCCCTTGGGGGTTGTTACAGCTTTTTCCGCTTCGACTTTCACCGGCCCGGGCCCGGCCTTTTGCCCCGCCGGACGCCATTTCCTTCCTGCAGGCACGCTCTTTCGCGTCCTCGATGAGGCGGAAGGCCGACTCAAGGTCCTGACCCGAAGCGGTGAGACGGTGTGGATTTCGGCGAACCTCACCGAACTCTTATAGCCGGGGGGCGATTATGCCTAACGGGCAAGGTGCCGCCACGGGGTATGAAACTTCACGGGAAAAAACCCTGCAAGCCTTCCAGGCTAAGGTGTGCACGAGGCTCCGAGGTCCCCCTTTTCCTTTCGGAACGGCGCCGCGCTGCCTGTTCAAAACGTCAGCTCGGCCGTCACGGTCGATCCACCCGGAAGAAGGGCCTAGCTGAGGGCAGCACGCCGGCTTCTCTGGGCAAAGGATGGCCCGGAACATTGGGAGTCCGAGAGAGGAGGAAGAAAAATGGAACGGCACCGCTTAGGGTTTTGGCTCGTGGGGACGATTTTCGCCGCCCTCATCGGCGTGACGCCGAGCCGCGCCGTCACGTTCTCGCCCTTCGGGGATTTCGGCGAAGGCGGGTCTGGACTGGGGCAAACGTTTACCATCGGATCGGCCGGGGAGGTCTATTGGATCCAAGCCTTTCTTGATGTGGACGGCGATATGCAATTCTTGAATCAGGACCTGCTCGACGCGTATACGCTTGGCTTTGCCTTTTCAAACTTGCTTACCCCGGACGGGACGAATCTTTTTCTCCATTACGCGATCACCAACATGGGTTCAGCGGCCACCCCTCCGCTCTGGTTTTACACGTGGCTCGACGTCGACCTGGGAACAGATTCGGAAAACGATATCGCATCCGCCGCAGGGTATTTGGGGATGGACGTTTCGGATCCCGACCCCGACGGTTATGAAATCGCCGACGTTTATGAATTCGAAATCGGGAAAATCCGGGGAGATCGTCTGTCGGGGACTGCCGCGGATGTGGTGCTCTCCTTGGGGTTCGATCTCGGGGTGCTGGCGCCCGGGGCCACCGTGGGCGTGAACCTGCTCCTGTCCGAAAACGGCGGCTTGATCGGATCCTTGGCGCTCCTGCAGCAGGACACGGAGACAGCGCATGAGACGGTGCTCACGTACTCGGGCCGCCTTGGAGCCCCAATCCCTGAGCCGGCGACCGTGACGACGGTGGCTCTGGGCCTGTTGCTCCCCGCGTTCCGACGGTGGGGAAAGGCCGTGAGGAATCGGACACTCCTCTGGAAAGCGAGAGGAAAGGGGGTGGCGTGAGACGGTGGGGGATGAGTGCGGCTTTTCTCGTTTGCGTTTCGACGCTTTCATGCCTGTCGGGTGCGGTGGGAACTTATCTCTTTCTGTACTTTTTCCCCCTTGATTCTTACCTGTGTGACGAGAGGTGTTTGATCCGCACAGCCCAAAAGGCGCGGGAGGCCGTCGTCAATCTTTCCGTACTTCCCGAGGCGGCAACCGAGCCGAACGCCGCACGGGCGCCGAATCCGTCGGGCTCCGGGCGTTTCAGCCGAGGCTCGGGCTTCGTCGTGGATCCGAGGGGACTCGTTCTCACCAACTCCCATGTGGTCGGGGATTTTTCCGTCATGGCGGTCCGGTTCACCGACGGTTCTTCTTTCCTGGCGAAGGTGCTCCGAAAGGATTCGGAAGGGGATCTCGCCCTGCTGCAAATCGATGGCTCCGGCCCCTTTCCCTTTCTTCGCTTGGCATCGGCTTCTTCCGTCGCCGTGGGCCGATGGGCCATGGCTGTGGGAAACCCCTTCGGTTTGGCCACGGTGGTCACGCTGGGCATCGTGAGCGCCACAGGACACACCATCGGATCGGGCCCCTACCGGGCCATGATTCAGACGGATGCGGCGATCAATCCGGGCAATTCCGGAGGGCCTCTTGTGGATCTTTCCGGCACGGTCATCGGGGTGAACACCGCCCTGGTGGGAGTACCCGCAGCAGGCCTGGGGTTCGCCGTGCCCGTGGATCGAATCAAGAAGTTCCTGGAGGGGTCCTAGGCCCAAAGAGGCCCCGAAGGCTTTTGCCTTCGGGGCCTGCGTCACCGCTGGAGGTCCGGCGGAGATCCCTTCGGGCCGGAGCGGCTATTCAGGATAGAAATTGAAAAGCCCCCAGGCCCAGGTGCCCTTGTCCAAATTGTGTACGAGAACGAGTACGGGCGCCGGGAGACAAAACCATCCGCTGCATTCGTACACGCTTTGGAAACCGTCGTTATAGTAGGCCGTCCGACAGCGTGAGTCGCCGCTCAAAACGCATCCATAAAGGACGTCGTCGGGCACCTGGTAGGCTTCCTCAAAAGCCTCTCCCGCCGACTTGATGGCGTCCGCGATCCCTTCGAAATAATCCCACACATCATCGATATCTTCGATTTCCGACGGATTCAGGCTCGTCAACAAATCCCTCACGGCATCGACGGCGTTGGGCCCGACGAGAAAGACGTCGTTTCTGGATGGGATGGGATTCACGATATTCCCCTCGATACTGCTCCCCGGCACGCTGAAAAAGTGGAAACTCAGGGAGGCTCCGGTGATGATCCCCTCCAGGGTCATGTTGTTTAGAAAATCCTCGAGGAGATCGTTGGCGATGAGTGTGATCATGGCGTTTTCCAAGTACTTGAAGACCTCGCCGTAGAGCATTTTAACCAGCTCGAGTTGCAGACTCGTGCTGCCCATGAGATCGATCAAGCCGAAGAAGGCGGGCTGAACGTTTGCGTAAAACTCCGCAGGGGTCATCGCGGTGCCTCCATACCCCATGGCGAATCTTGTTTCATCGGCCGATTCCATGTTCCAGGCGACGAGCCCGTGAGCCTTCAGGCTTTCATTGATCTTGTCCACTACGGTGTGGAGATAGGAAGGGAGAACGTCCGCGAGGAGCACATTGAGCCGACCGGAATGAGCCGTGATCCCGTTCACCGTGGGGTTGAGCGCCTCGAGCTGCACGATGAGGTTCTGGAGTTGTGTGTTCAGGAACAACAACTGAGCGCCCACGGTATCGTTCAAAGCCAACGGATTGATCGAGCGGACGAAGGTGGTAATTTCCTCAACCTTGTTCACGATGTTTTCAGCAAGGGTGCCGAGAACGGCGTCATCGGCGTTGGGAGGGAATCCTGCCGCGGTCAGCTCCTCGGGCGTCGGCGGGAAACCGCCTTCCGGAGCAAACGGGGTGCTCCGGCGCAAGGCGATAAGATTCACGGCATTTTTGGAGGCTAAGAGCTGATCGCGCAGGGCGGGCAAAGCGGCCAGATTCGCCTCGACCAAGGCCTGGGTGATGGCGTCCACCGTCCGTTCCGCATCGCTGAGGCTTGCGGATAAGCCGTCGTAGAGTTTTTGCTGATGCTTCGCGGTTCCGACGGTGGACGCGATCACGACGAAATCCATGGCTTGCGCGAGCCCCCGTTCGGGGACGCGCAGTTCAGCCTATAGACGCCGCGTGTGTCCGCGTAAGTTTGGATTTGTCCGGGACAAGGGTCGGAACCGTTCCCATGACTGCGGCCGCGTCATAGCTGACGGTGCACGTCGGGGACGGTTGCGGGTCTAGGGGATTGCCGGCATTGTCGTAAAAGCGCACGACGAAAGGAACGCTTTTCCCCGCATTCACGACCGTCTGCTGAAGATCCAGACTCATGGACGCCGGGCCGACGCCTCCCGCTGAGACGGTCACGGTATAGGTTTGGGTATCGAAGAGGCCGCCGGAGTCGGTGACCCGGACGGTGACGGCATGGGATCCCGTCTGGGAGCTGGTAGGGGTCCACTGGATGAGGCCCGTGGCGGCGCTGATGGTCATGCCGGCGGGGGCGGCGTCCAAACTGAAGGTGAGGACATCGCCGGGATTGGGATCCGTGGCCTCCACGTCATAGGTGTAGGGCGCGCCGGCGAGTCCGGACGTCACAGCCTGGGAATAAATGACCGGGGAAGCGTTGGCGCCCGGCTGCCGGGTGCTCGGCGGACGGATGGCCAAAACGTCCGAACAGCAGCGACCCGTCCCAGACAAGGCGCAAACCGAATAGAGGTAGGTCGTATCGTTGGTGACCGATGTGTCCAGGTAGGTCAGCGTTTCCGAGGGAGTCTGGCCGATTTTCTGAAAGTCGAAAGCCGAGGATTCGTGAGAGCGATAGACTTCATAGCCTGTCGCGCCTTCCTGAGCATTCCAGACCAGCTGCACTTTTCCCGTTTTGGCTCGGCCTGTGAGGGCAAAGCAGCCGGAGGGCTCGGGGACTTCCGCCCAGGCGGAAGGAAGTGTCCGAAAGACGTGGGAGGTGTCCGCCAACCAGGGGACACCCTTAGGCTTTACGAGCCCTGGCGGGCCGCCCATGGCCCCGGGAAAGACCAAGGCCGCCAGGACGATCCCAAAGAGCAGCCGTTTCATCCTTGGGGGGGAGAACTGTTTTGTCTCTTTCCGATGTGCCATCTTCCGCCTCCTTGCTTTGGGTCAGGCCATAAACGTCCCCCTGCGGGACGGTTTTCCCATCGACGATGAGGTCGCTCAAAGCCTGGGGTTTCCATGAAAATCCCTGCCAAGGTTCTGCGGAAACCAGGAAAGGTTCCGGAGTGTGGGCGCCACCTTTACGGCCGGGGCGTACCCTTTTTGTGGAAGGGCGGCTCCGCCGCGACGAGGACGGTGGGCACGGCAGAGCCGCGCCTGCAAGCAAGGAGTCGTCCCCGCAGGCTCGGGGCGGAGCCTTCCCCGATAGGACCCTCACATGCCGTTCTAAATAAGCAAAATTTCGGCCAAGGAAGAGAATTCGGTTGATTCCTCCTTTTTCCTGGATTTGCGAGCCTTTTGGACGCCCGTCGGAGACGACCCTTCGTGGGGGAAAACATGGTGTGCAAGAAAATATACACAAAGTGGGAAAGAGTTTGCCACTCGTGCAGGGATTTTGCACACAACCGTCCCCCGGGGCAAGAGTTTGAGGATAAAGAAATCCAGAAAAATCAATATGTCAAATACATTTAGAAGGTTTGTGTGAATTGGCACGATTCTCGCTCACCCCAACCATACACGAAGCCTTCAAAGAAGATCCGCCCGCGCGGCGCGATGCGGAGTTTCTTGCGGAAGACGGAGGGTTGATGCCGGATTCCGATCATCCGTTCCGGACTCAGGCGTTTTGGAGGTTCGGCAAGAGGGGAAGCGGTAGATTCCGGCCACATGAGCCGAAAAGAAGGGGCTGAAGCCAGTCTGGGCCGGCCGATGTGGCGGAGAAGGTTCATGCGGCGGGTCCCAGCTGGGAGACCGGCTTCAGCCGCGGAGGATTCCCGATGGCCTTCTCGTCTTAGGCATCTTTGGAGGATAGGCCGGACAGGCGAAATGGGCGCATCTCGAAGGTTGGACCATCGGGAGCGGAAGCTTTTTTCATGGCGGTGCCCGCGCGGTTCGGGAAGGGAGGTGAGAATTCTTCCATTCGATGGTTTGAAGACGACCGGGGCGGTTTTTCTGTGAGTGGATCGGGAAAGCCAGGAGGAAAAGGATGAACAAAAAAGCAAGAATCTTTCTCTTCATAGGTTTGCTCCTGCTCGCCGGAGCGACCGGCGCTCAAGGGGCGGTTATCGATTTGTTTGAGTGGGGGTTGAATCTTGATGGGACGACTTACCCGATGGCTGGCAGTCTGCCCGGGAACGTCAATACGAGCGGTTTCGATTGGACAACGGGGCTGGGGACCCTAACGATAACGTTGACGAGTTCGGGGAGCCATTCCGTTGTTTTCTACGTTGATCACGAGATTGATGAAGAAGATAATACCTATTACAATGAATATGGTGAAGAATCAGGGACTTTAGAAACGGGCCAGAGCTGGGAAATCGACGAGCCTGGCTATGTTTACGGCGATATCTACACGAATTTCGAAAATGCAGCCCTCGACAACAGCAACGGCGTGCCGTCGAGCGACCCGGATGACGTTTCCATGGCGCTCGGGTGGAATTTCACCCTTGATTCGGGCTACATGGCGTTGATCCGCTACGTCGTCTCGCAAACGGCCCCGCTCTCGGGCTTCTACCTCACCCAAACGGATCCGGATTCTTCCGCCTCCCTCTACTTTTCCAGCGATTTGGCGGTCCGGCCGCAGGACGTGCCGCCCATTCCCGAGCCGGCGACCATGGTGCTCATGGGAACGGGCCTTGCCGGCCTCATGGGGTGGCGAACACGGCGAAGAAAAACCGCATGACGGGATACACCTTTCCCTAGGGTTCGGAGTGCTTCCGTTCGGCGGAATGGGGAAGCCCTCGGGCGGGCTTTAGCCTCCGGCACCCCAAGGGAGGTCAACGAAGGGTACAGTGAAAGGGGATCGTTTCGGGGAACGAGAACAGGGCCGGTTGCCGTCCGGGGGGATGGAACGGCAAACCGGAAAATCGGCGGGTCGAGACGCTCGGCCCGCAGGAGACGGGGGAATGCTGATGAGAAAGCCATCGCTTTGGGTATGGGGGAGCGCGGTGGTTGCGGCCGCCGTG
>VSSL01000682.1_pt1 | contig 10360 bp, 12 predicted proteins | sample 4557531 | NCBI WGS metagenome assembly VSSL01 (sample SAMN10986726, study PRJNA523729) | hot springs metagenome | isolation source: hot springs | place: India:Timba, Gujarat | collected 2018-05-31 | reverse complement strand
CGGGCGAGTTCGGCAGGTGGGGCGAGGCGTTTGCTCTAACATGCCCTGCAGCAGGCGCTTTTGTCCCTCCAGGGCGGCTTGGGGGGGCATCCTGGGGGTTGAGGGTTGGGTTACGCAGGGTGGCAGCCAGCAGGGCGGCCTCGGCCAAGTCTAGCTCACCGGCCGATTTTCCTAAATAAAGGCGCGCCGCAGCATCGGCCCCGTAGGTCAGGCGGCCAAAAGGCGCGCTGTTGAGATACCATTCGAGCACTTGTTCGCGCCCGTAACGGTGGGTGACTTGGATCGCCAGTAGCCGTTCGCGCAGGGCGCGGCGTAGGGATGGAGGCTCGTCGGCAAGGAGGAGCTCTCCTACTAAGCGCTGGGCAATGGTCGTGGGTTCTTGGCGGAACAGCCCTTTCCAGGATACGCCAGGGTGTTCCCAGAAGTCGGGGTCGAGGGCGGCGAGCGTGGCTTGGATCAGAGCAGGAGAGAAAGCAGGCTGGTCGGGGGGAGCGTTCTGCGGCAGGTAGAGGTACCGACTCCCGGCGGCAGCCGGGTTCTGGAGGCGGACCAGAAGGTGCTGCCCGCTGCGATCGTAGAGGCGGGTGGGCTGCAGCAGCAATCCGTTCGGTGGGCTGAGCCAGAGTGGCAACGCTTCAAGGGAGGGGAGGTCGAAAGTGGCCTGGGCGTAGAACCAAGCCGCGAGGAGGGCCGAGAGGGCCATGGCCAAAGCGAGCAGTGTGCCACAGGTGATCCCCAACGGCGGAAGGGGGTTGCGCTGCGCTAGCGTTCGGCGCCGGCGGCGCATCTCCACGAGGCGGTAAACAGGTGGCATGGGTTACCCCGCCGAGGCAGTGGGGGTGAAAGAGGGGATTGCGGCTGCGCGAGCGCTGGCTAACAAATCGCGCGCCGATTGCAAGGTGCTCTCGCTCAGCCCGCCCAACATCTGGGCGAGTTCTGCTACCCGCTCCTCGCCTTCCAATTTCTTCAGGCGGGTGACGGTGCGCTCGCCCTGTACGATTTTTTCGACGCGGTAGTGCTGTTCGCCAAAGGCAGCCAATTGTGGCAAGTGGGTGATGCAGAAGACCTGATGGCGCCGCCCTAACTGCCACAATTTTTGGCCCACAATGGCGCCCACCCGTCCCCCGATGCCCTGGTCAATCTCATCGAAGATGAGGGTGGGCACAGGGTCGGCCTGGGCTAGGACGTTCTTCAGGGCTAACATCAGGCGCGAGGTTTCGCCGCCGGAGGCGATTTTGCTCAGCGGTTTGAAGCCTTCACCGGGGTTAGGGGCGATGAGGAATTCCAGTCGTTCAATGCCAAAGGGGTAAAAGGCCACCCGTTCGCCACCGGAGAGCGGGACCCCTTCGGGGTCACTCTGACGTTGAAAATCCACCTTGAAGCGTGCCCCTCGCATATGGAGATCGTCCAGCTCGCGTTCGATGGCTGCTTCCAAAGCCTCGGCTGCCTCGCGGCGTAGCCGTGAGAGTTCCTCGCCCAACGTCCCCAAAGCGCTCAGCAGGGTTTGGCGCTCTTGGTTGAGCTCTTCGATGCGCTCGCTCGCGTGCTCGATCTGCTCCAGTTGGCGGCGCGCCTGTTGGGCGAACTGCAACACCTCTTCGATCGAATCGCCGTATTTGCGCTTCAGGGTTTGGATAAGCGCCAGGCGTTCTTCCACTTGGTCGAGGCGGCGGGGGTTGAATTCAATGGTATCCAGGTAGCGGCGCAGCTGACGCGTCAGTTCGCTCAGGTTTTCCAACGCCAGTTGGGCGCTCTCGAAAAGCGTCTCTTGGGAGGGATCGAGCCGAGCCAGCCCTTGCAGAGCATTGCTTGCCCGACCGAGTAGGTCGGTGACGGCGGGGGTTTCGGGAGTACCTTCGTCGAGGGCGCCGAGCGCTTCTTGAGCGAAAGAGGCGAGCGCTTCGGCATTGGCCAGGCGGTTGCGTTCTTCGCGCAGGGACTGCTCTTCTTCGGGGTGCAGATGGGCGCTTTCAATTTCGCCGATCTGAAAGGCGAGCACATCGCGACGGCGGGCCGCCTCTCGCTCTGCCAGGCGCAATTCGTTCAATTCCCGCTCTACGGCTTGCAGACGGGCATAGCTGCTTTGATATTCGGCGCGCACGGCGGGCAACGGATTCCCCTTTTGACTGGCGGCGTATTGGTCGAGCAGGTGCAGATGTTGGCTCACCCGCAGGAGGGAGAGATGTTCCGATTGGCCGTGGACGTCCACCAGATATTCCCCGATTTCGCGCAGCAGCCCTGCCGAGACGCTGCGCCCGTTGACGCGCGCCACGTTGCGTCCGTTGAGGCGCACTTCTCGGCTGAGGACGACATGATCGGGGTCATCAAGCAGGTCTTCACGTTGTAGGATGGCGTGGATGTCTGCGCGGGTTTCCTGCGGCAGACGGAAAACCGCCTCCACGCTGGCGCGTTCGGCGCCGGCGCGCACTTGCACGGCTTCGGCCCGCCCCCCGAGCAGCGTCTCGATGGCGTCTATGATGATGGATTTGCCGGCTCCGGTCTCCCCCGTCAGGGTGATCAGGCCGGCGGCAAAGTGCAGGTCGAGCCTCTCGATGATGGCGAAGTTTTCGATGTGCAGTTCGGTTAACATCGTCTTGCCTGCAACCCTATACCTCCCTGCCTCAGCGTATGTAGATGCCCCTCAAACGGTAATAGACCGATGAGGTGACGAGGAAGAGATACACCCCGTGCCAAAGCAACCTGAACCAGGAGAAGCCGAAAAAGGAAAATTGCAGCGCTTCCACCAGCGCGAGGGCGGGCAGGGGCAGGCTGGCCAGGGCGGTGACCAAGGTGACGGAGTTAAACAGTTGGTAGGAACGCCGTCTGCGTACCGCCAAACGCACGGCTTCGCCGATAAGAATGCCAAAGCCGGGAGCGATGAAGAGGGTAAAGAAACCAAAGAGACTCGCCAGGTAACTGCCCAAAAAGGAGAGGAGCGCGGCGATGAGCAAAGCAACGGGGTAGTCGTGCCAGCGGGCGGTGTCGAAGACTTTTTGCTGGTTGCGCACGCACTCACGGCAGCGATAGCCGGTAGGCGTGAGCACCGCGCAGCGGTGGCAAATGGGTTTGCCGCAGTTGTTGCAGCGCAGGCTGGTTTCAATTTTGGGGTGATTGGCGCAGTAGAGGGGCAGGGTGGGCTCGTTCATCGGGAGTCTCCCATGATGGTGGCGGGGTTTTGGCTCATGTGGGGAGTGAGGTTGCGGTAAAAGTAGCCGGGGTCTTGAAAGCGCAGGAAGCGCACGGTGTGTGCGCTGGCGGAGGCTTCCACGCGGTCGCCATCGGCCAGTTCGATCGGTGTTTGGCCATCGGGTGAGAGCACAGCTTGGTGGTCGGTGGAGACGATAATGCTCACCGAAGAGCCTTCGGAAAGGACGATAGCGCGGTCAATGGAGAGGTGGGGGGCCACGGCCACGAGGAGAATGTTGCGCAGTTCGGGTGGCAAAATCGGTCCGCCGGCAGCTAGGGCATACGCCGTTGAGCCGGTGGGGGTGGCGGCGATGAGGGCGTCGGCGACATAGGTGGTGAGGTAACGGCCATCTACGTTGGCAATAAGATGCACCGGCCGCACAATGTGCCCACGGCTGACGACGATTTCGTTGAGCACCTCCCAACTGCCCAGCAAGCGCTCACCCCGCCACTGTTCGGCGTGGAGCATCATGCGCTGCTCGAACCAAAATTGCCCCTCGCATAGGCGCGGCAAAACCTCCCCCCACTGTTCCAGTTTGACTTCGGTGAGGAAACCGAAACGCCCCAAGTTAATGCCCAAGATGGGCACATTGCGAGGAGCGCAAAGGTGGCCGGCGCGCAGCATAGTGCCATCCCCACCCAGGGCAACCAACAGGTCGAATTCGCCCTCTTCCAGGCGTTGACGCAAAGCCGGCTCGTAGAGGGAGCCCCAGGTGGTTTTAAAGCCCTGTTCCTGAAGGGAAGCAGCGACCTCAGCACAATGCTGATCCGCCCCGCTCATCTGGGGATGCACCATCACCAGCACATTCTGGAAAGGGAGTGACTTGGCGGGGGACATCGGCGGGTAAATTATATTACAGAAGTCGCTGGTCACAGATGGGGCGGTAGCCGCAGCGAAGGCAGCGGGCCGGTGATTGGTGCGAACGGGGGTACTCGCCCTGTCCCTGTTGGCGGCGCATGGCTTTCAACAGGCGTAAGGTTTCGGCTTCCAGGGTGGGGGTGTAGTCAATAGCGAAGGTGCGGTCGGGGTAGTGGAGGATCCCGTACGGCGGTCGCCTCCCGTACAGGCGGTGAACGAGCAAACAGTAGGCCGCTAACTGAAAGATGTGGGCTTCGTATGGGGCGGCGCCCACCCGGCTGGATTTCACCTCGACCGGGATGAGGGCGCCCCCTTGGGAGATGAGGTAATCGGGCCGGCCAACCAAGCCTAATTCGGGGTCGTAGAGCGGTTTTTCCACTTTCCCCCACAGGCGGCGGTCGGCGTAGATCACCCGGCCGCCGGGGAGACCGAGACGGCGCTGCTGGTGCTTGGCAAGCCCCAATAGAACAAGCGCAACCAGGAAGAGAGCCAATGCTAGGGTGAGGAGCATCGGCTTAGAGTCAGTGGCTGAGGAGGTGGAGGGTGAGCAGGAAAAGCGCTAGAAGGAAGAGGCCTGCCGCGCTCCAGCGCAGGCAACCCAGTTGTAACACCTGTCGCTCATGTCGGCGGTGCAGGTTCTCGCCCTCGACCAGGCTTTCCTGGTTGGCGGAGGGGTATCCTTGCTGTTGGTATCCCCAGGCGCGTTGGCAAAACAGGTAAACGCCGATTTCGGAGGCGCGCAGCACCGGCATGGTTAGATCTCGCGGGCGATTTTCTCCTCGAGGCTGCGCAAACTTTCCTCCAAATGGGCCTGGCGCTCACTGACGGTCATCTCGCCGCGGGTGCGCTCATTCAGGCTGCGCACCACATCGGTCAGGCGGCGCAGCCCGCCGGTGATCGCATCGGGGTAGTCCATGGTCACTAAGATGGTGTAGATGTCGTCCATGTGGTTGAGCAGGCGCTCGGCCTCGGCGGAATACCCCTGGCGCAGCAAGTCGAGGCAGCGGCGGCGCAGTTCGCCGGCCGACTCGGCCAACCCCTGCAGGTAGGCAGCATATTCCACCCCTAGGTCTTCCGGCGTGGGAAGGTCGCCATCTTGGATGAGGGCGAAGGTGGTGTTGGCCTCGGCGAACTCTTTGAGGGCATCTTGGGTGTAGCCGGAGTAATAGAGGTCAGGGTAGGGCGCCAGGTCATCCTTGAGGGTGGCGATGAGTTGGCGGGCCTCTTCAAGGTAGGCTTGCGCTTGAGGGTATTCCTGGCGGTGCGTGGCGCGAATGGCGTTGGCGCAGTGACGCGTGAGCAGGCGTGTCGCTGCGAGGGCGCGTTCGCGGGCAGCGGTGCGCGCCTCGAAGGACTGGCGGATGCGCTCGGCGATGATTTCCATTTGGGATTGGGTGCGGTCGAGTGGGGGGGATCTCGTTTGCTTCCATGGGTGGTTTTTCAGGGTTTCGGAGGGGGGCGGAAGAGGTCCTCAGCCAGGGATGGATCGCCGGGGATGACAATCTCGCCGAAGGTGGCCTCGTAGCGGGCTAGGTTCTCGGCAAGGGCTCGGTGAAAGAGTTTCGCTCCCAAGGGCGACATGATGAGGCGGGCAACGACTTGGGGAGCGTTGCCGCCCGGCAGCAGACGGGCGAAATCGAACACCAGCTCCGAAGGGGAGTGGGCGATGCGCACGATGTTCACATATTCACTGCGCAGGTCGGGCGGAATCTCCAGGGCAGGGGGATGCCGGGCAGAAGGGGGGATCGCTTTGGGTCATGGCCGGTTACCTGTCTTATCGGTGAGCGAAGGTCAAGCTCTTGCAAAGAGCGTCTTTGGGAGAGGGCTGGTTGGGGCCTTAGAAGGGGATATCCTCGCCTTCCGCTTCGGCGAACGGCGCTGCGGGGTAATCGCCCATCAAGCCGGCTTCGGCCTCGCTACGGGTGGTTAGGAAGCGCACGGTGTTAGCGGTCACCTCGTAGGAGGCAGCCGGAGTGCCATCCTGACGCGTCCAGATGCGCGGCCCGCCACTGCTGGGGTCGGGGGTAAGGCGGCCTTCGATGAGCACCTTGTTGCCCTTCTTCAGGTACTGGCTGCAGGTTTCGGCTAATTTTCCCCACACTGTGACGCGGAACCAAACTGTTTCTTTGACGGTGTTGCCGTCGGAGGCGGTATATTGGCGGTTGGTTGCTACGCTCATTTTCGTGACCGCCTGGCCGGTAGGGGTGTAGCGCATTTCAGGGTCGTTGCCGAGGTTGCCGACAATAATCAAGGTGTGGTACATGGGGTCTCCTTCGCAATGGATGGCCTGTTGTGGATTCCCGCACGTCCGCCGTGCGGGGCAGGTCACCGGGAAATCCATTGTGGGTACATTTTACCCGAAATTGGGCTAGGGGCGTAGGGAAGTAGCCAGCGCCCTACCCTCTTTGACGAATCGCTCACCTCATGGTAAAATATGCTTGCGCATTGGGGGCTCGTCTAATGGTAGGACAGCGGACTCTGGATCCGTATGTAGAGGTTCGAATCCTTTGCCCCCAGCACGAAGAGACGCAGCCCGGCCTGCGTCTCTTCGTTTGTTCGGGTGGTATAATCGCGGCGGATGTTTCTCAGCCACTTTTCTTTGAGGGAGAGAGAACTTGCATGAAGCTTCATGAGTATCAATCGAAGCAAATCTTTGCCCGTTATAACATCCCCATTCCACGGGGACGGGTCGCGGCTACCGCAGATGAGGCGAAACAGATCGCCAAAGAACTGGGTAGCCGCGTAGTCATTAAAGCGCAGGTGTTGGTCGGGGGGCGCGGCAAGGCCGGCGGGATTCGCCTCGCCCGTAATCCAGACGAGGCCGCCGAAATGGCCGCCCAGATTTTAACCATGGAGCTCAAAGGGCTGCCGGTGCGCAAGGTGCTGGTGGATGAAGCCGCCAACATCGAAACCGAGATCTACCTGGGCATCACCAACGACCGCCAAGCGCGCAAACCGGTGTTGATGGCCTCCGCTGCCGGCGGGGTGGACATCGAAGAGGTGGCACGCACCACCCCGGAAAAAATCGTCAAGGTGCACATAGACCCCCTCTTAGGGCTGCGCGAATACCAGACGCGGGATGTCGCCGCGGGTATTGACTTGCCCCGCGAGCATTGGCGCACATTCGCCCAGATCGCTCTGGGGCTGTGGCGTGCCTACGTGGATTGCGACGCTACTTTGGCCGAGATCAACCCCCTGGTGATCACTGCCGAAAATCAGTTGCTGGCAGTGGACGGCAAGATGCTCATTGACGACAACGCCCTCTTCCGCCAACCATCTCTGGCCGAAATGCGTGACCTAGACGCCGAAGCCCCGGCAGAGATTGAAGCGCGGCGCTATGGCCTCTCGTTTATCAAATTGGATGGCGACATCGGGTGCATGGTCAATGGCGCCGGCCTGGCGATGACCACCATGGATATCATCAAACTCTTCGGCGGCGCCCCGGCCAACTTCCTGGATATTGGCGGGGGGGCGGGCGCCGAGAAGGTAGCCGCCGCCTTGCGCATCATCCTCTCCGATCCTAATGTCAAGGCGGTTCTTTTCAATATCTTCGGGGGCATCACCCGCGGCGATGAAGTGGCGCGAGGCATTGTGGCGGCCCTTAACGAGGTGAAGAGTGAGGTGCCGATGGTGATCCGCTTGGTGGGCACTCACGCCGAGGAGGGACGGCGCATCCTGGCTGACGCCCACATGATCACTGCCGAGACATTGGTAGAAGCCGCTCAGAAGGCGGTTGCCGCTGCCCGTGGAGGTGTGGCATGAGCATTCTGGTGGATAAAAACACCCGTCTTTTGGTGCAAGGCATCACCGGTAATGAAGGTCTTTTCCACACCGAACAAATGGTGGCTTACGGCACGAATGTGGTAGCGGGGGTGACCCCAGGCCGGGGCGGCGAGTGGGTGTTAGGGAACATCCCGGTCTTCGATTCGGTCAAGATGGCTGTGGAGACCACCGGGGCTAACGCCAGCGTGGTCTTCGTGCCGGCCCGCTTTGCGCCCGATGCGATCTATGAGGCTGCCGATGCCGGCTTGCCGCTTGTGGTATGCATTACCGAGGGCATTCCGGTGATGGACATGATGCGCGTGCGCCACTACCTCGACCAAAAAGGAACGCGCCTGGTAGGCCCGAATTGCCCCGGTTTGCTCACCCCGGGCGAGGCCAAGGTGGGCATCATCCCCGGCAACATCGCCATCCCCGGCAATGTGGGTGTGGTCTCCCGTTCGGGCACGCTTACCTATGAAGTTCTTTACGCGCTCAAATTGGTGGGGATGGGGGTGAGCACTTGCGTGGGCATCGGCGGCGACCCAATCAACGGGACCGACTTCATTGACTGTTTGCGCATGTTCGAGGAGGACCCTCACACCGAAAAAGTGGTGCTCATCGGCGAGATCGGCGGCAACGATGAAGAGCGCGCGGCCCAGTTTATTGCCACGGCCATGACCAAACCGGTGGTGAGCTTCATAGCCGGGCAGACGGCGCCGCCGGGCAAGCGTATGGGGCACGCCGGCGCTATCATCGAGGGCGGCAGCGGCACGGCTGCGGATAAAATCCGCGCCTTGGAGCAGGTGGGCGTGCGCGTTGCGCGCCATCCGGAAGAGATTCCGACCTTGCTCCAGGGATGAAAAAACAGACCTGAGCGGCAACGTCAACCGTCAGGTCCGATCCCGGTAAAGGATGGACAGTCCCGCAGGGGCTGTCCTTTTACTTTCGCATGTGGGTTTCGATGTACTCCACCGCCTCGCCCACTGTGGTGATCTTCTGGGCGTCTTCGTCGGAGATTTCCCCGCCGAATTTGTCTTCAAAGGCCATGATCAACTCAACTAGGTCGAGCGAATCGGCTTCCAAATCCTCCCGGAAGCGTGCCTGTGGGGTGACCTTCTCCGGGTCAACTGCCAACAACTCAACAATGACGGCCTTGACTTCGGAAAATGTGTCCGACATGGATGTTCCCTCCGAAAAAGAAATATAAGCAATTGTAACCCTGCCGCCATGCCTGTCAAGCGTTGCGCAGCGGAATTTCGGGAAGGCGTTGACAGACACTAGGGCGACTGGTAAGATAGCCGCGTCTTGTGACACGTTCGCTTCTCCAGAAGGAACACCAAATGATGGCAGAAGTTACGCCCACCCAAGCGCGCAAGGCGGATCACATTCGCATCAACTTGGAAGAGGATGTGCGTTCGGCGTTGACCACCGGCCTGGAGCGCTACCGCTTTGTCCATCGGGCGCTGCCCGAGCTCAACTTGGAGGAGATTGACCTCTCGTTGGAGCTTTTCGGTCGTCGCCTGCAGGCCCCTCTCCTGATTTCTTCGATGACCGGCGGTACAGCCCAAGCCGGACAGATTAACGCCACCCTGGCACAAGCCGCCGAGATGTGCGGCATAGCCATGGGGGTGGGGTCGCAGCGGGCCGCTTTAGAACGCCCCGAATTGGTCTCCACCTTCCAGGTGCGGCGCTATGCCCCGAATGTGCTTCTCTTTGCCAATCTGGGTGCGGTGCAATTGAACTACACCTATGGCGTGGATGAGTGCCGGCGCGCGGTGGAGATGATTGAAGCCGATGCGCTCATCCTGCATCTCAACGCCTTGCAGGAAGCCGTGCAGCCGGAAGGGGACACCCGCTGGGCTGGCCTGCTCGCTAAGATCGAGCACGTCTGCCGGGCATTGCCTGTGCCGGTGATCGCCAAGGAGGTCGGTTGGGGCTTTTCGGAGCGCGACGCCCGCCTTTTGGCCATGGCCGGCGTCGCCGCTATTGACGTGGCCGGGGCCGGGGGCACCTCTTGGTCGCAGGTGGAAATGCACCGCGCCCAAAGCGAGAGCCAGCGGCGCTTGGCAGCCGCCTTTGTGGATTGGGGCATCCCCACCGCCGAAGCGATTCTCAACGTACGCCGGGCTGCCCCTCAACTGATCGTCATCGCCTCCGGCGGGTTGCGTAGCGGCGTGGATATTGCCAAATGCTTGGCCTTGGGGGCGCGCCTGGGCGGTATGGCGGCACCTTTTCTTAAGGCGGCAGTGCGCTCGTTGGAGGATACGGTTCAAACCATCCAAGAGGTGAAGCGGGAGCTTCAAGTGTGCATGTTCGCCGCCGGGGTGGCCAATTTGCAGCAACTCGCCCAGGCGGAACTCATCGAACTTCCCGATGGCCAACGAACGATCTCCTTCGGCGCTGCGCCGGAGAGCTACCGAAGGCAACCTTAACGGTCAAGCGAGGCAAGGAGACCCTTCTCAATTTCAGAAAGGCACGGTGGCGAAGGTGACGGAACTTGAGGTGTTGATGCCGCTCTATTTGGAGGCGGTGGAGAGTGAATTGCAAGAAGTG